>ENA-ORBV01006314-ORBV01006314.1-microbial-mat-metagenome-genome-assembly--contig:-NODE-6314-length-21045-cov-8.794401_pt1 | contig 21045 bp, 15 predicted proteins | sample MGYA00237777_ERZ505514 | MGnify/ENA primary metagenome ERZ505514 (study PRJEB26160, sample SAMN06269048) | microbial mat metagenome | isolation source: Oligotrophic lake microbial mat | place... | reverse complement strand
CCAGAGGCCGCGCTCGGCGGGGAAGGGCGGGCGCGGGCGGGGCGTGCCGCGGTTGCCCTCGATCGAGGCGATGAGGGCGGTCTCCTCGCCGCAGACGAAGGCCCCCGCGCCGATGCGGATGTCCACGCGGAAGTCGAAGGCGCTGTCGAAGATCTGGCTGCCGAGCAGGCCCAGCTTCTTCGCCTGGCGGATGGCGAGCTCCAGCCGGCGGATCGCCAGGGGGTACTCGCCGCGCACGTAGGCGTAGCCCTGGCTGGCGCCCACGGCGTAGGCGGCGATCGCCATGCCCTCCAGCACCCGGTGCGGGTCGCTCTCCAGCACGCTGCGGTCCATGAAGGCGCCGGGGTCGCCCTCGTCGCCGTTGCAGACCACGAACTTGCGCCCGTCGGAGCCCTGGCTCTTCGCCACCGTGGCCCACTTGAGCCCGGTGGGGTAGCCGGCGCCGCCGCGCCCGCGCAGCCCGCTGCGGGTGATGGCATCGATCACCTCGGCCGGGGTCAGCTCGTGCAGGGCGTGGTAGAGGGCCTGGTAGCCGCCCGCCGCGATCGACGCCTCGATGCGCTCGGGGTCGATGCTGCCGCTGTGCTCCAGCACGATCGACCACTGGCGCGCGAAGAAGGGCTGCGCCGGGTCGAGCTGGGCGGGCGCATCGTCCGACGGGGCGCCCGCGACGGCCGCTACCACCGCCGGGGCGCTCGCTGGCGTCACCTTGGCGTACAGGGCGCCCTCAGGGTCAACCTGCACCAGAGGCCCCTGGCTGCACAGGCGCATGCAGCCCACCCCGCAGACCTCGACCTGGGCGGCGAGCCCGGCCGCCTCGACAGCGGCGCCCAGCTGCTGGAGCACCGCCTGGCCGTCGGACGAGAGGCAGCCGGCGGCCACGCAGCAGCGGATGCGGATGGGCTTGCGCGCCGCCTGCTCGCGGTCGGCGATCGCCTGAAGCTCAGCGAGGTGCATGATCCAGCCAGCCTTTCACCCGCTCAAGGGCCTCGTCGGTGCTCTGGTGGCCGGCCACGACGCCGTCGAAGACCAGGGCCGGCGCGATGCCGCAGGCGCCGAGGCAGCGCGCCGTGAGCAGCGAGAGCCGCTTGTCGGCGGTGGTCTCGCCCGCCTTCACCCCGGCCTCGTGCTCCAGGGCGACCAGGAGCGTAGCGGCGCCCTTCACGAAGCAGGCGGTGCCCAGGCAGACCACGCAGGTGTGCTCGCCCAGGGGCGCCAGCGAGAAGATGTGGTAGAAGGTGGCGACGCCGAAGACCCGGCTCGGCGGCAGCCTGAGGCGGTGGGCGATCAGCAGCAGCAGGTCGGTAGATAAGAAGCCGAACAGCTCCTGGGCCTTGTGCAGCACCTCGATCAGCGCGTCTGGCTGGTACTGGTGCCGCTTCATCGTCGCCTCCAGCAGCTTGAAGCGGTTGTCGCCGCTGGGGTGGTCGCTGGCCCGCTGAGTCTTCACAGCAGCCTGAGCAGTCATGGGGGGCGTCCTCGCGCTACGGCAGCCAGCGGTCGAAGCTGTTGAGGGCGCGCATATACTGTGCCCGCTCGTAGGCGGCAGGCTCGGCCACCGCGCGCTGGCTCATGCTGCCCTGCATCTGGGCGATCGACTCATACTCGTGCTCAAGCATCCAGTGCTCCAGCTCGTGCAGGATCTCGCTCAGGCGGGGGATCCCGTGCGCCAGCAGCTCAGAGGCGAGCATGCTCACCCTGGCGCCCACCATCATCGCCTTGAGCACCTCCTGGGCGCTGTGGACCCCGCCGGTCAGGGCGAAGTCGGCATCGATCTGGCCGGAGAGGATGGCGATCCAGCGCAGCGGGAGCAGCAGGTCCTCGGAGCGGCTCAGGTGTACCGTCGGCACCACCTCCAGGCGCTCCAGGTCGATGTCGGGCTGGTAGAAGCGGTTGAAGAGCACCAGCCCGTCGGCCCCGGCCTCCACCAGGCGGCGGGCCACGTTGGGCAGCGCCGTGAAGAAGGGGCTCAGCTTGACGGCCAGGGGGATGCGGATCTGGCGGCGCACGTCGCCCACCAGGGTCACGTAGATCTCCTCCAGGGTGCTGCTGGGCACCGCCGGATCGGTCGGCAGGTCGTAGATGTTCAGCTCCAGCGCGTCGGCCCCCGCCTGCTCGATCTTGCGCGCGTACTCGATCCAGTGGCCTAAGCTCACGCCGTTCAGGCTGCCGATCACGGGGATCTGAACGGCCTGCTTCACACGGCGCACGTGCTCCAGGTAACGATCGGGCTCCAGGTTGTAGTGCGGCAGGTCGGGGTAGTAGCTCAGGGCTTCGGCGTAGCTCTCGCTGCCCCGGCTCAGGACATGGTCCAGGGTGTGGCTCTCGTTGAGGATCTGCTCCTCGAAGAGCGAGTAGAGCACCACCGCCCCTGCACCGGCCTCTTCCATGCGCTGCACCAGCTCCACCCGCTTCGAGAGCGGCGAGGCCGAGGCCACCAGGGGGTTGCGCAGGGTCAGCCCGAGGTAGCGGGTCGTCAGGTCGATCATGCCGGGCCTCCTTGCTCTGCGGCCAGCCGCTCAAGGGCGGCGCGGCGGGTGCGCACCTCGCGCTGGGCCTGCGCCTGCAGCTCTGCGGCGCGGGCCGTGTCGCTCTGCGCGAGCACGCGGAAGCGCGCCTCGCTCTGGTAGTACTGCTCCAGGGGGATGGTAGGCGCCTTCGAGTCGATGCTCAGGACCGGGCCGCCCGCATCCGCCAGAGCCGGGTTGAAGCGGTAGAGCGACCAGGCGCCCGACTGTACCGCGAGCTTCTGCTGCTCCAGCCCTTTCCGCATCTCGATGCCGTGGGCGATGCAGTGGCTGTAGGCGATGATCAGCGCGGGGCCGTCGTACGCCTCGGCCTCCAGGAAGGCTTTCAGGGTCTGCTGGTCGTCGGCGCCCATAGCCACCCGCGCCACATAGACGCTGCCGTAGGCCATTGCCAGCAGACCGAGATCTTTCTTGGGGCTGGCCTTGCCGCGCGCCGCGAACTTAGCCACCGCGCCCAGGGGCGTGGCCTTCGACGCCTGGCCGCCGGTGTTGGAGTAGACCTCGGTGTCGAGCACCAGCACCTTCACGTTGCGCCCCGAGGCCAGCACATGGTCGAGCCCGCCGAAGCCGATATCGTAGGCCCATCCGTCGCCCCCCACGATCCAGACACTCTTGCGAACCAGGGCGTCGGCCAGGGCCAGCAGCTGATTCAAAGCGTCGCACTCCGCCGCGACGAACGCATCTCGTGGCGCGGCCTGGGCCTGGAGCAGCTCGCGCAGCTGCAGCTTGAGCAGGCCAACCCGCTCGCGCTGCTGGGCGATCCCCGCCTCGTCGTGCTGGTCGGCGGCGAGCAGGGCGTCGGCGAGCTCGGGGCCTACCAGGGCGGCATGGGCGCGCAGCAGCCCCTCGGCCTGCTCGCACTGGTTGTCGAGGGCCAGGCGCATGCCCAGGCCGAACTCGGCGTTGTCCTCAAAGAGCGAGTTAGCCCAGGCCGGCCCGCGGCCCTCGTGGTTCACCGTGTAGGGCGTGGTGGGCAGGTTGCCGCCGTAGATCGAGGAGCAGCCGGTGGCATTGGCGATCATGGTGCGGTCGCCGAAGAGCTGGGTGAGCAGCTTGATGTACGGGGTCTCGCCGCAGCCCGAGCAGGCCCCAGAGAACTCGAAGAGCGGGATCATCAGCTGAGAATTCTTGATTGTGCCGAGATTCAGGCCGGCGCGCTCCACATCGGGCAGGCCGAGGAAGAAATCCCAGTTGGCCCGCTCCTGCTCGCGCAGCGGCGCCTGGGGCGCCATGTTGATCGCCTTGCGACCCACCTGGCGCTTGTCCTTCACCGGGCACGCCTCCACGCAGATTCCGCAGCCGGTGCAGTCCTCGGGCGCCACCTGAAGCGTGTAGCGCAGCTCGGGGAACTCCTTGAAGCGCGCCTCGGTCGTCAGAAAGCCCTCCGGCGCGCCCGCCAGCAGCGTGGGCGCGTAGACCTTGCTGCGGATCACGGCGTGGGGGCAGACCATGGAGCACTTGCCGCACTGGATGCAGAGGTCGGGCTCCCAGACGGGGATCTCCACGGCCAAATTGCGCTTCTCCCAGCGGGCCGTGCCGGTGGGGTAGGCCCCGTCGCAGGGCAAGGCGCTCACCGGCAGGCGGTCGCCCTCTCCGGCGATCATCGGCCCGAGCACTTGGCGCACAAACGCCGGGGCCGCGCTGGGCACTGGCGGGCGACGCGCCTCGGTAGCCGCCGTGCCGTTGCGGCCGCTGTCCTCGTCGGCCACCGACACCTCCCGCAGCTCGGCAAGCGACGCGTCCACGGCGGCGATGTTCTGGCGCACCACCGCAGGGCCGCGCTTGCCGTAGGTCTTCTCGATGCTGGCCTTGATCTTGGCGATCGCCTGCTCACGTGGCATGCCGCTGCCGAGGGCGAAGAAGCAGGTCTGCATCACCCGGTTGATCCGCCCGCCCATCCCCTGGCTCTGGGCCACCTGCCCCGCGTCGATCACGAACAGCCGCAGGCCCTTCGCGCGGATGGCCTGCCGCACCTCGGTCGGCAGGTGCGCCCAGACCTCATCGGGGCCGTAGGGGCTGTTGAGCAGGAAGGTGGCGCCGGGCGCGGCGAGCTTGAGCACGTCGAGGCGCTCCAGGAAGGCGAACTGGTGGCAGGCCACGAAGCCGGCCGTGTCGATCAGGTAGGGCGCGCGGATGGGCTGCGGGCCGAAGCGCAGGTGCGAGACCGTCACCGAGCCGGCCTTTTTCGAGTCGTAGACGAAGTAACCCTGGGCGTAGGTCGCGGGCTCCGCGCCGATAATGCCGATCGAGTCCTTATTGGCGCCCACAGTGCCGTCGGAGCCGAGGCCCCAGAAGACACAGCGCACCGTCGCGGGCAGCTCGATGCTGAAGGCGGGGTCGTAGGCCAGGCTGGTGTGGCTCACATCGTCGTCGATGCCCACGGTAAAGCCGTTTTTTGGCTCCGGGCGGGCCAGCTCCTCGAACACCGCCCGCACCATGGCCGGGGTGAACTCTTTGGAGGAGAGGCCGTAGCGCCCGCCGATCACGGTGGGGATCTGGCGCCGGCCCGCCTGCAGGGCCGCCACCACATCGAGGTACAGCGGCTCGCCGACGCTGCCCGGCTCCTTGCAGCGGTCGAGGACGGCGATGGCCCTGGTTGTGGGCGGCAGGGCCGCCAGCAGGTGCTCCGGGGAGAAGGGGCGGAAGAGGCGCACCGTAACCACGCCTACGTTCTCGCCGCGTGCCGCGAGGGCGGCTACCGTCTCGCGGGCCGTCTCGGCGCCCGAGCCCATCAGCACGAGCACCCGCTCGGCGTCCTCCGCGCCGCAATAGTCGAAGAGCCGGTAGCGCCGCCCGGTCAGATCGCCAAGCTGCTCCATGGCCCGCTCGACAATGGCTGGGCAGGCGGCGTAGAAGGGATTGACCGTCTCGCGGGCCTGGAAGTAGACATCGGGGTTCTGGGCGGTGCCGCGGATGCTCGGGCGGTCGGGGGTGAGTGCCCGCGCGCGGTGGGCGCGCACCAGCTCGGTGTCGATCAGGGCGCGCAGCTCGGCGTCGCCGAGGGGCAGCACGGAGTTCAGCTCGTGGGAGGTGCGGAAGCCGTCGAAGCAGTGGACGAAGGGCACGCGGGCGCGCAGGGTGGCGGCGTGGGCGATGAGGGCGAGGTCGTGGGCCTCCTGCACGGTGCTGGAGGCGAGGATGGCCCAGCCGGTGCCCCGCACGGCCATCACGTCGGAGTGGTCGCCGAAGATCGAGAGGCCCTGGGCGGCGATGGAGCGCGCCGCGACGTGGAAGACCGTCGGGGTGAGCTCGCCGGCGATCTTGTACATGTTGGGGATCATCAGCAGCAGGCCCTGGGATGCCGTGAAGGTGGTGGCGAGGGCGCCGGCCTGCAAGGCGCCGTGGATGGCCCCGGCGGCGCCGCCCTCCGACTGCAGCTCCACCACCGTGGGCACGCTACCCCAGAGGTTGGGCGTCGCCACCGCCGACCAGGCGTCGGCCAGCTCGCCCATCGGGGTGGATGGCGTGATCGGGTAGATCGCGATCACCTCACTGAGCCGGTGCGCCACCCGCGCCGCGGCCTCGTTGCCGTCCATCGTGGTCCAGGGCTGCTCCATGATCCCCTCCGTCTATGCCTGAGCCTGCTATCCTGATTGCACCGAGCGTAGCACTGCTGTGGCGCAGCGTGTGGAAAGAAACGGGCACGCTACAGGAAGACTTCTTTACGACGTTGCAGCTGTTGCCTCCTGCTCATTTCGAGCCGGTCGTCGGCGTTGCAAGGCTGCCGCGGAGTGACCCACGCGCGCCCAGCGCAACCCGACGCGCAACGCTCCAAACCCCCACCGCCAGCGTTACGTCGAGCCCGAGCCGCACAAAGAGCGGCGGTTGGGCGAAGGTCAGCACGAAGAGCACAACCACCGCGGCGACCGCTATGCCAAGCGGGCGCTGCCAGCGCTGACAGACCACGAAAAGTCCTGCGGCGAGTAGCCCGCACAGCAGCGCGGTGGCCCAGAGCCGATCTCCGCCGCCTCGCTTCAGGCAGGCTCACGCCAGCCCTCGGCGCGCAGCTTGAGGCCGTGGATCATCCGCTGCTCCATCACGAAGCCGCCCAGATCCATTACCGAGCCCGCCACCTGGCTCTGCGATGCTGCCGGCAACCGGATAGCGAGCCGCCTTCGGCGCGGCGGTGATCGCCGCCGTGGCCCACCCCGGACTCGGGGCCGCCACCCGCGCCATGAGCCATGTCCACGCCGAGGTGCGGCCCCGCCCGGACGCCGCCCGCCACGACGCGCCCTACGGCCACTTCCTTGAGGAGCTGCGCCGGCGGGGCTAGCTGGGCGCGTCCTGAGGCCGGCGCAGGGCCTGCCAGATGCCGGCGAGCGCGAGGGGGGCTATCAGGGTCAGCCAGAACGAGAGCAGCGAGTTCGGCAGCCCGAGGAAGAGCCAGAGCCAGGAGACGCCCGCCCCGGCCAGCGCGACCGGCGGCGGGAACGGGCTCCAGGCGATCAGCAGTGGCGCGCCGCTGTACAGGTCAGAAAGCGGGAAGAGGATCACCTGGAGGATGGCGAGCCGCGCCCAGGTACCGCTCCGCCAGCAGGCCAGGAGCAGTGCCAAACCCCACGGCAGCAGCGTCGGCGGGCGCACGATCGTCTGATAGACCATCACCTGATCCCGCCAGGCGATCAGCCAACCCGGCTGCGCCACAAACGCGAGCCCGACCAGAGCGGCGCCGAGAGCGGCGGCGATCAGCAGCACCTCGCGCCGCTCGCGCCAGGCCATATATACGCCGTATAGCGCGAAGATGAGCCCATTCTGCGGCTTGAGCGCGAGCAGCACAATGCACACCGCCCAGAGCCAGGCGTCGCCGCGCCGGACGCTGCGCAGCAGTAGCACGGCGAGCCCGAACCAGATCAGCGTGGCCTGCCCCATCTGCAGGCTGCGCTGGAGCGGCAGGAAGCAGAGCGGCAGCAGCAGTATCAGCGGCGAGCCTCTCGGCTCGGGGAGCGCGGTGACGCCGGCGGACAGGGCGGCCCCCAGGACAACCCAGCAGACCGCCGCGACGGCGAACGGCAGCGGCGCCAGCGGGGTAACCAGCAGGATCAGCGGCAGCGGGTAGGCCACCCCGGCCGCGGCGAATGGCGCATCCCAGGACTGCGCCAGCAGCTCGCTGGCCTGTGGGCCGTAGGGCGACTCGCCGCCGAGCACCTGCCGCGCCGCGAAATGAAGCGGGAAGAAGTCGGGCGCGCGCGGGGACTGTGCGTAGAGGATGACCAGCCAGAGCGCGGGGACTATGACCATGAGCGCCATGGCCCACGGAGAGAGACGCCCAGAGCGAATTTCTGCGGTCTGAGTCATTCCCGTATCATACCATCCATACGGGCCGCACGCGCCCGCCCAAGATCTGCTAGCATCGTGCGACAGAACATCATAACGGGCGCGCAGCGGCACGTCGCGCATCGTCGGCGTGAGCCGGCGATCAGGGTGGTGCGAGGCCGCCACCAGCTGGTCGAAGGCCGTCTGCCGCAGGTCGAGGTCCGGGTTGTGCTCGGCGATGGAGGCGATGATCTCGTTGCGCTCCCCGTTGTGGTAGCGCCATACCGTCTCCATCGCCGCGCGGCGCACGGAGGCGTCCGGGTCGCCGAGGGCTTTCCGCAGCAGCGACCGCGCGCTCGGCACACTGGCGTAGCGTGCGTGTACGGCGAGCAGCTCAATCGCGGCGCGCCGTACCAGCGGGTGCCGGTCATCGAGCGTTGAGAGCCAGCGCTCCGGCGGGAGTGGCGGCTCGTGTGGGGGCGCCACTGCGGCCCCATGCAGCGCGACAACCCGCAGCTCAGGCAGCGGGTCGTCGAGCAGCGCCTCGATCAGAGGACGGGATCACGCCCTCAGGCCGGCGAGCAGCTTCCCGGCTGCCGCTGCCGGCGCGCCCGGAGCGCAGATCGCCTCGCGCAGCGCGGCCAGCTCGGCGTCGCCGAAGCCACGGGCGCCAAACCGCTCCGCCAGTGCGCCGACGGCGGCCTCGGCGTGGGAGCTGGTGCGCTCCCAGTAGCCGCTGTCATCCACATGGCTACCGGTGTCGTAGAGCGCGGTGTGGAGCAGGCGGCGCACTTCGTCAAAGCCATCGTCGGGCGATGGTATAGTGGCGGATCGGCCATTCGGCTTCGTGCTTCGTCAGCGGTGAGGATACTGATGTCACAGGGCGAGGTCTTCGACGGCGGCTTCCGGAACGGCAGGCGGCGGGAGCATTTCCAGGTCGATGTTACGAGCGCTGGAGACGATAACCTGCTGCGCGTCCTGATGGTTGCGTTCACCGCTGTTGTGGGCGTTGAATATCGCCCTCGCTTCATCGCGGCGACCCATCTGCTGAGCGAGGGCTCGCGCCAGCTCACCTTCTTTCACGTTCGCGGCGAGCTCCGCCGCTCGCCGTGGGGCAGTTCGCGCTTTGATGAGCCTGAGCTGCTCAACCAGATTACCGCGCTGCCGGAACCAGTCGGCCCCCAGCAGGCGGCGCTGATCGTGCGAGATTGGCTGGCTCAGGCGGAGTACGGCCACGACGAAAACGACGGGGTGACGTACAAGGGGTGGCGAGTCTTCAACCAGCGGTTCGGCACGGTTGAAGCCAATTCGCTTGCCTTTCTCGCCGTCCGGCCAATGTGGATCTATCTGTCGAAGTGACGCCGCTAGCTACCAGGAGCCACCATCGCTGCTGGAACTGCTTGACCCGTAGTCGCCGCTGGAATCACTAGAGCTGGAGCTGTCGGAGCTGGAGCTGGCTGAGCTGGCGGTGACGTAGCCGGCGCTCGACGCTTCGGACGGGCGCGATCCGCTGCGCTGCTTCTGCTTGACGTAGCCGGCGTGAGCTTTGGGAAAGGCGGATCGCCAGAGATCGAGGAGGGCTGTCTCCAGCAGGGCATACTCGCCCGCAAGTGAGTCGCGCGCTGTCCTGAGTGCCGCGGTGGCTGGCGCCTGCCCAAGTGCGGCCCGCCGCCCGTCGAGCGCACCGAGCGTGGCACGCAGATCGGCGAGTTGGCGGTACGCGATGGGGTCGCCCACGGTCGCCCCAGGCTTCGGCTCGAAGCTCTTCCCGACACGCCGCACCAGTTCGGCGGCCCGCAGCGCCGCCGACTCGGCGTTGCGACGTGCGGAGGCCACCCCCGCTGCCAGCCGCTCGGCGTCTCGCACCAGCGACTCGTAGCTCGGCGGCAGTGCCCATAGCGCTGCGAGCAGATCGGGATCGTCGGACGGCTCCTGGGCCACACCGGCGCGGCGAGTCAGATCAGCCCGTTGCGCCTCCAGAGCCGCCCGCCGCGCCTCCAGAGTCTCGTCAACGATGGCGGCGTGTGCGTACCGTTCGAGGGCGCGCTCGGTGCCCGTGGCGAGGTGTTCCAGCGCCGCCGCAAGCTCCTGGCGGAAGCGCCGGCGCACCTGCCGGCGGCCGAACGGCGTCGTGGCCCAGAACCGGCCCAGAGGCGAGGTGGGCAAGGCTTCGCGCAGGCGCCACCACTGGCGCGCAACGGGCCGCGCCAGCAGCAGCGCGCCGGCTACGGCAAAGCAGATGATCAGCACAGACCAGCCGAAGATCCGCTGCCGGGGAAGCTCGACGATGATCGCGTCCTCCAGGGCGCCGAGCGTGGCCGCCACGCCGTCGTCGGGGTCGCCGGAGCGCAGGGCGGGGTTGAGCTGTCCCTCCCGGATCGCCCGGAGCGTGGCGGCAGGCAGGAGCGCGCTCCACTGTGAGCCGGCCCGCAGCTCGGTGTAGCGCGGGCTATAGCTGATGTAGATTGCCAGCAGAGGCGGCACGATATCGCCGCCCGCGCGCATGCCCTCGGCGGCGAGCCGGCGGCTCAGATCCTCGCCGCGGTCATCACCGCGCTCGACGATGATCACCGCCACGTCCGCGCCGCGGGCCAGGAGCGGCGCCGCCGCGGCGTCCACCCGCAGCGTGTCGAGCTGCCCGCGCTCGTCGCGGATCAGCAACTCGGGCGCGCCGGGATCGCTGCAACTGGCGAGGAACACGGCGGCGAGCGCCAGCGCCCAGAGCACGGCGAGGCTGCGTACCAGTGAGCGGTGTGAACATGCCTGTCTGAGCATAAACCTCCACCACATGAGGGCTCGATGGTTGCGGCCCCGGGAAGACCAGGCAGACGGCCTGTCGCGGTGGCCGAGCTCGCGATGGCGCAACTTATCTACGCAGCTGGCCGCTTGACGGGATCAAATGGATCAGAGGTATCGCTGGGGTCGAACGCACGCGCCGGCGGCAGAGCAATCCTCGCTCAAGCTCCGGTCGGGAGCTCCAGCGGCGGAGGCTCGGCGCCGCAGAGGATGGCATAGGCGGCGTCCAGCTCCCATCGCCTGGCGCGGGCGAGCGCGGCGAAGCAGGCTGCCCGTCGGCAGTACTCTACGATCAGGCTCGTCGCGTGGGAGGTCTGGGCCGGCGTTGGCGCCGGCCTCGTCGCCAAGCCGACAGCGATACGCAGCTCGCTCACCATGTTGTCGACTGGCTCCAGAGCCGCATACGCCGCCGCGCGTACGCCGTCGTCCTGTACAAGCTGGGCCCCGTGAACAACGATGTCAGCTTGGGCTGTCCACGCCTGGACGGCGTCAACCAGTTGCCTGCTCAGGGATACTCTTGGCGATGACGCCTGGTACGCTTCGAGCCCGCGCCGTACCCAGAGGCAGCAATCCGCCAGCAGAGCGAGGCGCAGCAAGCCCTGCCGCGCCTCGCCCATCCGCCTGATCGCGGTGTCGATGGAGCCCTCGCTGTAAAGCCGAGCGGGGCCCGTCCAGGACGGGGCTCTTCACCCGCGCTGATGCGCGCGGCCGCAGCGAGCTGGTAGTCGCGGGCGAGGTAGGCGGCGGCTTCGGCCTCGGCGCTGGTGGCGGTCGTGGCGGCCCGAGCGGCAGTTGCAGCGGTGACGACCGTGTCGACGTTGCGCAGCAGCGTGTCTGCGTCGGAGGCGCCTGCGGCAAGCGCCACGTAACGGACAGCATTCCAGACCAGCGCGCGAGCGAGCGGTGCCCCGGCGCGTAGCGGCCCCAGTAGGTCGGCGACTGGCTCGGCGTGGGATCCGTCGAGCCACAGCTGCACTGCCGCCAGGCAGCTTCGGTGACCCTGATCCTCACTCGCATTGGGCAGGACGCCCGCAGCGTACCAGAGCGCCTGCTGCACCAGGGCAAGCTTGAGCCGCCGCAGCCCGTCTTGATCGAGCCTGGCGCAGAGTCGCTGAAGCTCGCCCGACCGGTACTCCGCGAGCCGTCCGCTCAGCGGACCCGGATCGCTCGCCTCGGTCGGCCACAGGGCTGTGGCCGCGACGGCTTCGGCTCTATTAGTCTGGCGACGGCCCACATGAGCTTTGATCAGTGCGGCGTACGCTTGGCTCAGAGAGGCTCTTTCCCCGCGATTCTCGATGAGCGGCAGGCGTAGGGCTCGGACACAGCGGGCTGCCTGCACTCGCTCAAGCCGGGCGAGCTCGTGGACCTGACCGACGGTCAGGTGCAGGCGCAACTCGTGCAGCTCGTCGCGCCGATAGGCATCTTGCGGGTTAAACTCGCGCCGGAACGCGACGAAGATCTGCGCCGGGTCGTCGAGGGGCTCGGGCAGGGCCGGCAGTGGCGGCGGCTTGCGTGCTTCGAGGATGGCCCGAGCGGCGTTGACCTGCCAGCGGACAGCTAGAGCTCTGGCCGCCTGCGCTGCCACGCGTGGCCCTCGCTCCCGGTCGACGCGAGCTGCAGCCGGGTTCAGCCAGCCGCCGGCCTGGGCGGCCACGTCGGCCGCGCGCTGCGCAGCCTCAACGAGCGGCACACGAGTCGTCCGCACGACGTGCCAGCACATCGGGCGGTCGAGCTCCATTATCATCGCAAGCTCCCGCTCCAACGCGGCGTTAATCGCCCGCGTGCTGTCGAGCGAGTCGGGCTGCTCCAGCCACAGTGCGGCGGCCCGCAGGCAGTCACCCTCATCGCCTTCCGGCTTTCCGTGAAGTACCGCCTCGGCATACGTGAGCGCCTGCCGCACGAGGGCACGTCGCAGGCGCAGCTGCGCGTCCGAGTCGAGCCGGCTGATCAATGTGGCGAGTCGCCGTTGATACGATTCTGCCATGGTCGGCCTCAGAAGCGCGAACAGGTATTATGATGGGCGCTGAACTGCGTGTGGGCCAGTAGCGCGATGCTTCCAATATAGCCTCGCAGAATGGCAATAAGTCCCAATCCGAAGAAGCTTTTTCCCGGGCCGTACACACTAGGCCAAGGTTGATCGAAGCTCTGGTGGGAGGGAGCGCAACTACGGCGCACTGTGATCCATCGCGTGGCCGCCGTGGTCGCCGCGCTGAGCCTGGAACCAGGCCTGGAGCGCCGCAACCATCGCTGGGTCGCTGGTGGTGTAGCGGATCTCGGCACCGTCGGCTAGCGCGGAGTAGGCCACATCGATCTGAGCGTAGCCCTGGCGCAGCTCAGCGATGCCCGGCATGCCATCCCCGTGAATAGCCGCAGGGTCGCTGAAGTCGCCGCGTTGGAACTTGGTTGCCTCTACCTGAAGGTGCGTGCGGATCAAGGCAACTTGTTCCCCGTCGGTCGGGTCATCTGCTACCACCTGTTGGCGCCCGCCGTCGGCCGCGGCAGTGAAGCTATGCGTGGTACGCTCCAGGTCAAAGGGCATCACCGCAGCACCACGCTCAGCGACCTGGGCCTCGCGGTTCACCTGAGTGTTCAAGCGCAAGGCGAGCCAAGCACCTAGCCCCAGCAGGCCAACAACAGCCAGGGCCAGCACCACCCCAACGCGGATGTGCGGACGACGAACCTGTTCAGACGCTGACATTGATTGCCTCCACCAGCATCGCGAGGGCGCGCACTACTTCGTCACGCTGAGCCTCAGGAATAGCGGCCGTCAGTCGCTCGAAGCGGGCGCGACGCGCCTCGGCGAGCTCGTTGGCGATGCGCCGGCCCTCGTCGGTGAGTGCCAGCAACAGCACTCGCTTGTCTGCCGCGCTGCGCTCGCGCGACAGCCACTCGCGCTGCTCCAGCTGGGCGACGAGCCGGCTCACGGTGCTCTTCTCCAGCCTCAGCCAGGCGCCAAGCTCGCTTTGGGCGAGCGGCCCGTGGCGCGAAAGCTCAAGCAGCGCGTGGGCCTCGGCCACGCTCACCGGCTTGCCGCACGGCGTGCGGTCGCCCTGATGCAGCCCGAAGGCCCGTACCAAGGCGATCATCTGCTCCTGCAACGATGACGACATCGCTCGAACGCCCTCCCATGTAGTTGTAGACTACAACATATAGGTTGTAGACTACAACCTATATTCAGGCTGTCAAGTTGGCCCTGGCAGATGGGTGCGGCGTATGGTTGCGGGCTGCCCGATGGCCGGCGGCTGAAGGCCGCGCCGGCTGGGCCTACGACCGCTCGTCCGCCTATGCGGACGAAGCACGGCGTCGGCGCAGGCCGACGCTTGGCGCGAAGCGCCCCTAGCCGCGGCTTTAGCCGCCAGGCGGAAGTCGAGCAGCATTACGACCCTGCTGGCTGTACGAAAGCCCACAGATTTGCGCGAAATGAAGCAATCTTGTGCATGCATTCGCTGTGCAACGAGCTCTTTTTGACCACCCGCGCGCAACCGTGCTACGCTCCGAACGGGTGAACACCGGATGGTGCTCGCCGCTCCAGAGCCAGACACTCATTGAGGAAGGATCGTTCATGCGCCTGATGCGTCTCCCCACATTGCTTGGAAGCAGCCTGCTTGCGCTGCTGCTCGCCGCTTGCGGCGCCGCCCAGACCTCTACCGCGCCAACCGCAGACTCGATGGCCGGGATGGATCATAGCACGATGCCCGGCATGAGCGGGACGACCGCGCCCGCCACTGATAATATGGGCGGGATGGCCGGGATGGATCACGGCGTGGTTTCGACCGAGGGCCAGCCCTACGATGCCGCTTTCATCGACAGCATGATCGTGCATCATGAAGGTGCCACTATCATGGCAAACCAGGCCCTGGAACAGGCCGAGCGCCCTGAGGTGAAAGCGCTTGCCAACGCGATCATCAGCGCCCAGGAGGCAGAGATCGCCCAGATGCAGGCGTGGCGCACGGCCTGGTACCCTGATCTCGCTGAGACCACCGGCATGGCGATGGAGATGGGACCGATGGAGGTGCCGGCGGGCGACGCCCCCTTCGACCAGCGCTTCATCCAGGCTATGATCCCGCATCACCAGAGCGCCATCATCATGGCACAGGACGCGCTGCAGAACGCCGAGCGCCAGGAGATCAAGGATCTTGCCACCGGGATCAGCACGGCCCAGGAGGGCGAAATCGCCCAGATGCGCCAGTGGCTGAAGGATTGGTACGGTATCAGCCAGTAGTAGGACGCGGCGGCGCGGAGCTTGCCCTGCGCCGCCGCTTCTCGTGAGGAGGTACAAGATGGAGCTTGCTCAGCCAGCGCCGCGCGTGTCACCACTCTGGGACCAGCGCAGCCTCCTGTTCCTCATTCTGGCCGTTGTGGCCGGCGTGACCGTGCTCCACTATCTTACCGGCGCCCACCTGCTGGAATACCACACCGTCTATCGCAGCCTCTACTACCTGCCGGTCGCCGGCGCTGCGGTTGCCTTCGGCCTGCACGGCGGGCTGCTCACCGCCCTCGCGGTGATCCTGCTCTACCTGCCCCACGTGCTCGGTATGGGCGAGATGATACCGGGCGGCATGGCTGACAATCTGCTGGAACTGCCGGTCTTCCTGCTGGTCGGCGGTGTGGTTGGCGCGCTGGCCGACCGCGAGCGCGCCCAGCGCCGACGAGTCGAGGAGCTCCGCGCCTACATCGATACCGTCGTACAGAGCCTCCCGGTCGGCGTCGCCACCGCTCGCGCAGGTGGGCCACCCACGCCCCAGAATGCCACCGCCCGTGCGCTCCTGCCGACCGTTGGCCTCGCGCTTCCCCTTGCATCCTTGCGCCCCGGCTACCACACGCTGGAGACAGGCCAGCGGCCCCTCGGGCTCCACGTGGCTCGGCTGCGCGGCGACGACCCGACGCAAGACGAGCGGGTCTATGTGCTGGAGGATCTCACCGAGCGGCGCGCCCTGGAGGCGCAGCTGCGTCGCAACGACCGCCTCGCGTCGGTGGGACAGCTCGCCGCCGGTGTCGCCCACGAGGTGCGCAACCCGCTGGCGATCGTGCGTGCCACCGCACAGCTGCTCGCCCAGCAGGCCGGGGAGGATGCGGCCGTGAGGCCGTACACCGAGGTGCTGACCAGCGAGGCCGACCGGATCGAGCGCCTGATCAGCGATCTGCTGGAGTACGCACGCCCCCGGCCGCCCGTGCCGACCGCGCTCGACCTCACGGGCTTCCTGGAGGCGGCGGCGCAACAGGTGCGGCCCTACGCCCTTCAGCACGAGGTGCGTGTCGCTATTGAGGTCGAGCAGGCGGGCGTGCTGCACGCCGACGAGGCGCAGCTCGGCCAGGCGCTGCTGAACCTGCTGCTGAACGCGGTACAGGCGAGCGAGCCCGGCAGTGTCGTGCGCCTCGTTGGACGCACCGGCACGGATGCGGCTGAGATCGCGGTGGTAGACACGGGACGTGGCATGGCGCCCGCGACCGTGGAGCGCGCCTGCGACCCCTTCTTCACCACGCGCCCCGAGGGCACCGGGCTTGGCTTGGCCCTGGCTGCCGCCGTGGTGCAGGAGCACGGCGGCGAGCTGCAGCTCGAAAGTGACCTCGGCCATGGGAGCAGTGTGCGTATCCGCATTCCGCAGGAGGCGCAGCATGGCGCAGGTGCTGATCGTCGACGATGAGCCGAATATGCGCTGGGTATTGCAGGAGGCCCTCGGCAAGGCGGGCTACTTCACCCACGCCGCCGCTTCGGGCGAAGATGCCCTCGCGCTACTGGCCGAGCATGGCATCGATGTCGTGATCCTCGACCTGAAGATGAAAGGTATGGACGGGCTCGCCACGCTGCGGCAGATCCACACGCGCTGGCCGCAGGTCGTAGTGCTGATCCTGACCGCCTTCGGCACGGTGGCAACCGCTGTCGAGGCGCTGCAGAGCGGTGCCGCTGACTACCTGCGCAAGCCCTTTGATGTCGAGGAGCTGCTGTTCAAGCTCAGCCGCGCGCTGGAGCGCCAGCAGCTGCAGGCTGAGATCGCGCGCCTGAAAACAGCGCCATCAGCCGCCACGCCAGGCAAAGCCCCGGCGTGGCGGCGTGCCCTGGCTGCCAGCGCCGATGCCCTCGCCCAGGGCCTGGACTTGCACCTCGTCGGCGAGGCGGGCAGCGGGCGGGCGAGCGTGGCGCACGCGGCGCACCAGGCGTCGTCGCGCCGCGAAGCGCCGTTCATCAGGTGCGACCTCGCGACCGTCCCCTCAGGCGATCAGGCGCGCATGCTCGCAGGCGGCGAGCGACCAGACGGCCTCTGGGCAGCGGCGGGGCAGGGCACCATGCTCCTGCGCCACGTCGGCCAGCTCACCAGCGGTGGCGCCGATGCGCTCGCCCGCCTGCTTGCCCGCCGCGAGGCGAACGGGGTCGGGCCGCTGCTGGTGCTCACCGGGAGCGCCGAGGAGTGGGCGGCGACCCCGACACTTCCGCATCGCCATCTCGCTGTTGCCGTACCACCCCTGCGCGACCATCTCGACGACCTGCTGCTCTTTGCGGCTGTGTGGCTTCCCAACAGCCAGATCACGCCAGCAGCGAGCGAGCTGCTGCACGCCTACGCCTGGCCGGGCAACCTCGGCGAGCTGCGGAGCGTGCTTGAGCGGGCGGAGCAGCTGGCGGCAGGCGGGCCGCCCGACGTTCAGCACCTCCCCGAACGCGTGCGCGCCGCCCCGCTGCCGAACACGCCGATCCGCTTGCCGCCCGAGGGTCTCTCGCTGGAGGAGCTGGAGGTGGCGCTGATCCGCCAGGCGTTGGCGCGGGCGGGCGGCAACAAATCGCGCGCCGCTGAACTGCTGGGGCTCACCCGCCACACCCTGCTCTATCGGCTGGAGAAGCATAAGATCGGCGAGGCGGGATGAGGCTCCCACGCCACTACGCTACAGCTGCTGTGCAGTACCGGGCAAGGCCGACGCGCTGAGCCGCTCGTAGCAGGGCCAGCGTTGGATGACGGCACACGGTCAACGCCGGGCCTCGGAAGACGTGCGTTTCGCCTCAGCGCCCGCCGTCTCTTCACCGTGCTCGCATCAGTCACGATCACGGGCGGCACGGTATACTGGAAGCTCGCGATCTCAGAAGGAGGTGATGGCGACGATCACGCTTGAGGAACGGGCTGCGCTGCTTGAGCAGATAGTCTAGCGCAGTAGTCGCCTCTGCCGCTCCTGTCGTCTGAGTCGCGGGTGCGACGTATGGTTGCGGGCTGCCCGATGGCCCGCGGCTGAACGCCGCGCCAGCCCGGCCTCCGGCCGCTCGTCCGCCTCACCGCCTTTCGCCGCACCGCTGCGCGCAGGGTATCGTGGATGCGCTGCCAGATGCCATCGTCGCGCCACGTGCGAAGGTAGTGGTACACCGTCTTCCACTTCGGATAGTCTTTTGGGAGCATGCGCCATGGGATGCCACTCACGACGATAGACAGCATGGCATTGATCACCTGGCGCATGTCCAGGCTGCGCGGACGACCACCGGGTTTCGCGGCAGGGATGAGATCTTTGATACAATCCCACTGGCGGTCGCTGAGATCGGTTGGGTAGCTGTGGTGCTTCATATCCCAAGTGTGCGCGCACCGTCCTCGTGGCCGCCATCACAACCCCTTTTCAGACAGCTTCTCAGATGCGCGAGGCCCTGAGCGAGCTGTACCGGGAGCTGACCAGGGCTGACTGAGGCAGTCTGGAGCGAAAAATACCCAAATGGTACTCAGTTTGGTACTCACCCCCCAAAACGGCACGAAAAACGCGGAACCCCATCGCTGGAATTCCGCGTCCTGATGCTGTGGAGCGACGGGGATTCGAACCCCGGACCTCCTGCTTGCAAAAATCATCCAGGCCGTTGACAGAGATAGACTGGGCTTGACTTTGAGGCATCAGAGAGCCATATTAGATTTCGGCCAATGGACTGTGATTGACCCTTGCTGCCCCCCAACTGCTCCCGGATCTGCTCCCGGCGCTCCCGCGGCGAGATGGGTTCAGGCAACGGCGAACTCGGTATGTGGCCGCTTCTGAGGCGAGTAGAACGCCAGCACGATCTCCGCTTTGCTGATTCCGCTGTCCAGTAACTGCTGGACGATCTTGGCGTCGGTGTTGTCGGCTTCAACCCAGATCTTGCCGTTGCGCAGGCGCAGGTGGGCGATGATATGATGGGTGCGCTGAATACCGCGCCAGCCTGCTGCGACGAGGAGGTAGTTGTCGTTTGCCGTGTCGAAGAGTGGCAGAATCTCGGTGGTATCCCCAGGGCCATCGCATCTAATTCTGCATCGTAGTGCGGTATCGGCGACGGAACAAATGTGCTGAGGCCGCGTTTTGCCAAGGTACCACGAAGCGAGTATCCTGCCAGGAGTAGTACCGGTTCCTGTGGAGGCAGTCGATGGCAGACGATCACCTGGCGAGCATCGCGACGCATTTTGGACACCTGACGGATCCGCGGGTCGAGCGCACCCGGGCACATAACCTCCTGGACATCCTGACGATTGCCATCTGTGCCATCCTCGCGGGAGCGGATGGGCCAACCAGTATGGAGACCTTTGGCAAGGCCAAGGAGGACTGGCTGCGGACGATTTTGCCGTTGCCCAATGGCATCCCCGCGCATGACACCTTTAGTCGCGTGTTGGCGCACCTCCGACCGGCAGAACTCCAGCGCGGCTTCATCGCGTGGTTTGCCGCCATCCAAACCGCCACCAAGGGCGAACTGGTGGCGCTCGACGGCAAGACATTGCGGAAGTCGGCGGCCAAAGCCTGGGGACAGGCCCCCGTACAGATCGTCAGTGCCTGGGCCAGCGAGAACCGTCTCATCCTCGGACAGGAGAAGGTGAACCCGGCCTCCAACGAGATCACGGCCGTTCCCGCGCTGCTGGAGAAGCTTGCCCTGAACGGCTGTATCGTCACCGTGGACGCTCTCCACTGCCAGGTCAAGACGGCGGAGACGATTGTGAAGGGTGAAGCCGACTACGTCATCGCCGCCAAAGGCAACCAAGCAACGCTCCACGACGCCATTCAGCACGCCTTCGCGGACGCACATGCCAGCGCCTTTGCGGGCCTCACCCACGATACGCACCAGACCGAGGAGATCCAGCACGGTCGCTGGGAACGCCGCACCTATTGGACCCTGATGGATCCCGCCATCCTGACCAAGGTTAATCCCACCGGCCGCTGGCCGAAGCTGGCCTGTATTGGGATGGTGCGGGCGGAGCGCCGGGTGAATGGGAGAACCAGCGTGGAGGAGCGCTTCTATATCAGCAGCCTGGATGGGAATGCCCGCACCTTTGGCTGGGCGGTTCGCGGGCACTGGGGCATTGAGAACTCGGTCCATTGGCTCCTCGATCTGGTGTTCCGTGAAGATGAGTGCCGGGTCTCAGTGGGCAAGGGCGCCGAAAATCTTGCGGTACTCCGGCATATCGCCCTCAATCTCTTGCAGCAAGACCGCTCGTCGAAGCAGAGCCTCAAGCAGAAACGCTTCCGTGCCGCCCTCGACCCCAACTACCTGCTCCGCCTGCTTGCTGGTCCTGCACCCGCTTCCGGCTCCTAAACCGCGCTCAAACGTGATGGGAATGCAGATTTAGATGCGACGGCCCTGCCTCCGACAGGCTTTGCATCGCGGAGCTGCACACGGCGCCCTGGCGGTCGGCAGAGCAGCCCTTTCTGGGGCGACCTACCTCAGACACGGATATCGTCGATACGCGCGTGCGACTCTGTGGGTGTCGAGGCAAACGCTGCGGCCCGCCGCTGCCACGCGCTACGGCGGCGAGGCAGTCGAACGAACGGCCAAACGGATGTCGGGCGGATCGGCGCCAGCCGCGCGTCGCTACCGCTGGCGCCCCGGACTGGCTGCTCAGCGCAGTACGCTGTGGATGGAGCACCCTGCGGTGCTCGGCCGTTGCGGAGGCGGCCAGGTCATCGGCAGGCTGACGCGACCACGTCTGTCGGAGGCGCCGCAGCCACACGCGGTCTGCGCAGCCTCGGCCCTACCCTGAATACTGCCCCGTTGCCATCGGCTCAGGCCGACTCGACTTAGCCACGGGCGGTACCTCGTGCGCTCCCAACGCTCGCCTCGCTGCGTGGACGACGCGGCAATCGCGGCGTCGCGGCGGGACAGCGGGTACGACATGGGTCGTTGCACAGCCGACAGCTGAATGGCGCGTGTTGACGGGTGCCTCTGGTCTTCATGCGCTCGCGTGCGACGACGTCCGCTGCGGCCTGCCCTCGTTAGCCTGCCACCCCCCACGTCCCTGGCGCAAGGGGCCTGCCGTCTTTCGGGGCCCCCGCCCCGAATAAGACTGGTAGGCCTGATTCCTTGCCGCCGGGCCGGGGACGCGGCGCGTCTGGGCCAGGACCGAACGGAACGCCGCAGCAGCGGCAGCACACAAAGGAGACCGAAGATGGCGACCAACGTCAACCGCACCGAGCTCGTCGGCAACCTGGGCAACGACCCCGAGACCCGTATCACCGCGACCGGCACCCTCGTCGTGACCGCCAGCATCGC
>ENA-ORBV01006313-ORBV01006313.1-microbial-mat-metagenome-genome-assembly--contig:-NODE-6313-length-21048-cov-8.457394_pt1 | contig 21048 bp, 12 predicted proteins | sample MGYA00237777_ERZ505514 | MGnify/ENA primary metagenome ERZ505514 (study PRJEB26160, sample SAMN06269048) | microbial mat metagenome | isolation source: Oligotrophic lake microbial mat | place... | reverse complement strand
GGCCTGGTGCTCGGCCTCCTCGGACTGCCGCTTGGCCTCCACCTCCTGCCGCTCCTTCGCTTCGACCTCCACCCGGCGCAGCCGCCCGATCTCCGAGCGCCGCTTGGCCGAACGGCGCGCTCCGGCGCGCAGCGCCAGCAGGCCCAGCACGGCCAGCAGCAGCGCGGCGACCCCGGACAGGAACAGCACCAGCACGGACGTCTCGACCGTCAGCCCGAAGGCATCGATCGTGACCGCGCCCGCGTCGGCGCTGCCGTAGGCCACGAAACCGAGAGCCGCGAGGGCGATGACGAGCAATAGGATCCCGATGATGATCAATTCCGGCTCCTTCTCGGCCGCGGTGAGGCCGGGTGAGGCGTTCTAAAGCCCGGTCGACGGGCGACCTGGCCGATGTGCGAGCAACGTCACCGTATCGACAGTGGCGCGATTACCCCAGCAGGCGTGCGGCGCCGAACTTGTCGAGTCCGTGGTTGCGGCGCTCGCAACCCACCTGGATGACACACGACGGGCAGCCCGCCGCGCACTCGCATCCGATCAACCGATCGGCGGCGGCTGCCAGCCACTCCTGGGCTGCCGAGAACGCCCGCTCGGCGAAGCCCGCGCCCCCTGGCCAGGCGTCGTGCACCGTCACGCGCGCAGGGCCGTTCTCCGAAGCGACCGCGCAGTGGGCCGCGACGTCCCACGTGTCGCACGGCACCACCATCGGCAACATGGCGACCAGGACGTGCTCTGCGGCGTGCAGCGCGGCGTCCGACGGGCCGGTGCCGGCGTCGGACCCCGCCGGCAGCCACGAGACCGCGCGGGTGAGGAAGGACCTTTCGGGCAGGTCGAGCCGCTCCTCACCCAGGACCAACCCGGTCACGGGGTCCCGCCGCACGAAGCCGACGACCCGCCGGGTCACCGAGACGGTGCCGAAAGTCAGCCGGGCGCCACGGCACTCCCGCTGGGTGTCCTGTCCGAGGATCGCCACGTCACCGGTCCGTTTGGGCACCGTGATCCAGCCTGGATCCTCCGCGTGCAGCATCGCCACGCCCTCATCGAGGTCCAGGCTGTCCACCAGGTACGTGTCGTGTCGGTGCAGGTAGACGGCATCAGGATGGGCGACCTCCAGGGCCCGAGCCTCGGCGACGGTGCCCAGCACCCGCCCGGTCCCGGACTCGATCAGGGTGACCGGTCGCCCGGACGTGCTGCGGATGTCGACCGGCGCCGGAGCGGCGCCCCGCGCCCAGAACCAGCCGGCGGGCCGGTGTCGCAGGTCCCCGCGCTCAGTCAGTGCCGCCACCACGTCGGGTGCCGCTGGGCCGAACATCGCCAGGTCGTCGGCCGTCAGTGGAGACTCCATGGCCGCCAGCGCCAAGTGCGGAGCGAGCACGTACGGGTTGTCGACATCGGTGACACCCGCCTCGACCGGCCGGCTCAACATCGCGTCCGGATGCGCCGCAAGGTGGGAATCGATGGGGTCGTCACCGGCTACCAGCACGGTGACGCCGGACCGCTCACCGCGCCCCGCCCGCCCCGCTCGCTGGTGCAACGACGTGATACTCCCGGGCCAGCCGTCCAGCAGGACCACGTCGAGCCCAGTCACGTCCACCCCTACTTCCAGCGCCGACGTGGTCGCCACTCCCAGTACCGATCGCTCGCGCAGCCCGGCCTCCACCGCCCGTCGCTCCTGCGCGAGGTGCCCGCCCCGGTAGGACACGATCGACGTCGGCGACGCGCTCGGCGAGGCCTGGTCGGTGACATGAACGACAGGGCTGCTGCCGTGGTCCAGTCGGCGCTGCGCCCGGCGGGCCATTGTCTCCGCACCTCGCCGCGAGGCGGTGAAGGCAGCGGTCTGCAAGCCCCGCGAGACCAGGGCGGCCATCACGTCCGCGCTCTCGCCGGCCGCCGAGTCCGGGACGTGAACGATCATCGCCGACTGTGGGTGCGGCGCCGCGTCATCGTCGACGACCTCCACCTCGACACCGCACAACGCCTTCGCGAAGGGTGCCGGATCGGCCGCCGTGGCCGAACAGGCGATGACCACGGGGTCGGCGCCGTAGCGCGCTGCGAGTCGCAACAGCCGTCGCAGCACGGCCGAGACGTGCGCGCCGAAAACCCCGCGGTAGGCATGGCACTCGTCGACGACGACGAAGCGCAGCCGGCTCAGAAACCGCCGCCACCTCTCGTGACCGGGCAGCACACTGTGATGAACAAGGTCAGGGGTGCACAGCATGAGGTGCGCCCGCTCGCGCGCCCAGCGTCGTTCCGGCTGTGCGGTGTCACCGTCCACCGCCGACAGCGTCACCCCGGCCACGTCCAATCGCCGGAGCCGATCGGCCTGATCGGCGGCCAGCGCCGTGGTCGGGCTGAGGTACAACGTGGTCGCACCCGACAGTGCCGCCGACAGTGCGGGCACCGCGTAGCACAGCGTCTTGCCGCTGGACGGACCTGTGGAGACCACCACATGACGGCCTCCCCACACCAACTCGGCGGCCTGTGCCTGGTGCGCCCACAACCGGTGCACCCCGCTGCCGACCAGCGCCGCCATCACCTCGGTGGGTACCCACGCCGGCCAGTCGGCGACCCGTCCCGCGCGTGCGTCCCGGATCCGGACGTGAGCCTCCAGCGAGGTCGCCCGGTCGTCGAGCACATCGAGCACCGGGTCAAGGACGCCCGCCAGGCTGGGACCGATCCAAGCATTCGACGACCCGCGCACCCCCCAAGGGTGCCAGCTAAGAGGGTGATTCTGGGCACGTCGGGTCACGCGGCGTCGCACCACCGCGGTCAGCACCCTAGACTCGCCACCGCTCATCCGGTCGAGGTCGTCGTCAACGCGGACGCACGTACCGGCGGCGAGTTGCCTGCACCGGGCAGGCGCCGACGCGAGCAAGAAGTTCCAAGGAGTGTTGATGCCGCTGTTGACTGCTACCGCGCCCGCCGAGGCCGCGATCACCCTCTCCGACAACAACACCATCATCGTCGCCGTCGTCGGCGCAATCGGTGTGCTCGCCCTGGTAGTGGCCGCGGTCTTCCGTAGCCAGGTTCTCAAGGCGGACGAGGGACCGGACTCGATGAAGAAGATCGCCAAGGCGATCCAGGAGGGCGCGGCTGCCTATCTCAACCGGCAGTTCCGCACGTTGGCGCTGTTCGCCGTCATCGTGGCCGCACTGCTGTTCCTGCTGCCGGGTGACCAGGGCGTCAGGATCGGGCGCAGTGTCGCCTTTGTCGCCGGTGCGGTGTTCTCGGCGGCGATCGGGTATCTCGGGATGTGGCTGGCGGTGCGCGCCAACGTCCGCGTAGCCGCCGCGGCGCGCCACGGCGCGGCGGGCCGCGAGGAGGGCATGCGGCTCGCGTTCCGTACCGGTGGCGCGGTCGGTATGGGCACCGTCGGGCTCGGTCTGATCGGTGCGGCGGCGGTCGTGCTGCTGTTCCAGGGTGACGCGCCGGGGGTGCTGGAGGGCTTCGGCTTCGGCGCCGCCCTGCTCGCCATGTTCATGAGAGTCGGCGGCGGCATCTTCACCAAGGCCGCGGATGTCGGTGCCGACCTGGTCGGCAAGGTCGAGAAGAACATTCCCGAGGACGATCCCCGCAATGCCGCGACCATCGCCGACAACGTCGGTGACAACGTCGGCGACTGCGCCGGCATGGCGGCAGACCTCTTCGAGTCCTACGCGGTCACCCTGGTCGCCGCGCTCATCCTGGGCCGCGCCGCGTTCGGCGAGACCGGCCTCGTGCTGCCCCTCATCATTCCCGCCATCGGGGCGGTCACGGCCGTGCTGGGTGTCTTCCTGGTGCGCGCCCAGCCCGGGGTCAACGGCCTGGTCAGCATCAACCGCGGCTTCTACGCCTCGGCTGTCATCTCGGCCGTGCTCAGTTCCGTCGCGGTCTGGCTGTATCTGCCCGGCAGCTTCGCCGAACTGCCGGTGGCGCGCCGGCTGCAGACCGGCGACATCCTCGACCTCAGCGGTGACCCCCGCATCATCGTGTCCGTCGCCGTGATCATCGGGATCGTGCTGGCCGGCATCATCATGTGGCTGACGGGGTTCTTCACCGGAACCGAGAGCAACCCGACCCAGTCCGTCGCCAAGACCTCGCGAACCGGTGCCGCCACAGTGCTGCTGTCCGGGCTCGGCGTGGGCTTCCAATCCGCCGTCTACACCGTCGTCATCATCGCCGCCGCCATCTACAGCCTGTTCATGCTGGCCGGCTCCAACGTCACCCTCGGGCTGTTCCTCGTCGCGATCGCCGGCTGCGGTCTGCTGACCACGGTGGGCGTGATCGTCGCGATGGACACCTTCGGTCCGGTGAGCGACAACGCGCAGGGCATCGCCCAGATGAGCGGTGAAGTCGACGAGGCGGGCGTCGCCACCCTCACCGAGCTGGACGCGGTAGGCAACACGACCAAGGCGATCACCAAGGGCATCGCGATCTCCACCGCCGTGCTGGCGGCCACTGCGCTGTTCGGCTCCTACAACGACGCCTACCAGACCGCGCTCAACGAGATCGCGGCCACGCTGACCGAGCAGCCGTCGGCGTACACGATCGGGTTGTTCCAGTTCAACGTCGTTCTGCCGCAGCTGCTGGTCGGCGTGCTGCTCGGCTCTGCTGTGGTGTTCCTGTTCTCCGGTTTGCTCATCAACTCCGTGGGCCGCGCGGCCGGTGCGGTCGTCTACGAGGTGCGCCGGCAGTTCCGCGAGCACCCTGGGATCATGGACGGCACCGAGCTGCCGGAGTACGGCAAGGTCGTCGACATCTGCACCAAGCGGTCACTCGGCGAGCTCGCGACGCCGGGTCTGTTGGCGGCGCTGGCGCCGATCGCGGTGGGCTTCGGCCTCGGCGTCGGCCCGTTGGCGGGCTTCCTGGCCGGCGCGATCGGCACCGGTGCGCTGATGGCGGTCTTCCTGGCCAACAGCGGCGGTGCCTGGGACAATGCCAAGAAGATCGTCGAGGACGGCAACTACGGCGGCAAGGGATCACCCGCCCACGAGGCGACGATCATCGGCGACACCGTCGGGGACCCGTTCAAGGACACCGCCGGACCAGCCATCAACCCACTGCTCAAGGTGATGAACCTGGTTGCGGTGCTGATCGCGCCGTCGATCGTCACGCTGAGCATCGGTGACGCCGCTGATCCTGTCATCCGGTTCGGTATCGCGGCGATCGCCCTGGTGATCATCATCGGTTCGGTCGCCATCTCCAACAGCCGCTCCGTGGTGCTCGACGACGACAGCGACTCCGACGCCGATCACGTCGTCGTCGCTCCGGCGCCGACTCCCGCCGAAAGCACGGCCATCGACGACGGCACCGTGCCGCACGGGCAGCCGAACGGAGCGCTCGCCGACGACAACCACATCGAGGGCGGCGTCATCACCGCCTCGCCCGATCTCACCAAGCGCGCCACCGGTACTCCGGCCTCCTGAGGCCGGTTGCGCCTCAGCAGGCCGCGAAGCGGGCCACCTGCCGCATCTTGTTGGTGGCGTCCAGGGCAGCGACCTTGTACGCCTCCGACAGGGTGGGGTAGTTGAGCACGGTGTCGATGAGGTAGTCGACCGTGCCGCCGCACCCCATGATCGCCTGACCGATGTGGACGATCTCGGTGGCGGATGTGCCGAACACGTGGACCCCCAGCAACTCCCGGGTGTCACCGTGCACCAGCAGCTTGAGCATGCCGTAGGAGTCGCCGACGATCTGGCCGCGAGCCAGCTCGCGGTAGCGGGCGACACCGACCTCGTAAGGGACCGAGTCCTGGGTGAGCTGTGCCTCCGTGCGACCGCAGTAGGAGATCTCCGGGATCGTGTATATCCCGATCGGCTGCAGGTCGGCCATGTGCCGGGCCGGCTCACCGAAGGCGTGATAGGCGGCCAGCCGCCCCTGATCCATGCTGGTGGCCGCGAGCGCCGGGAAGCCGATGACGTCGCCGACCGCATAGATGTGACCAGCAGTGGTCCGGAAATGCTCGTCCACCGCTATCCGGCCGTAGCGGTCGACCGTGATGCCGACCCGATCCAGCGCGAGGTCGTCGGTCTGGCCCTGCCGCCCGGCGGAGTACATCACGGTGTCGGCGGCGATCCGCTTGCCGGACGCCAGGGTGGTGACCGTGCCCTGCTCGTTGGCTTCGACGCGGGAGACCTCCTCGCCGAGCCGCAACGACACGGCAAGGTCACGGAGGTGGAACTTCAGCGAGTCCACGACCTCGGGATCACAGAAGTCGAGCATCGCGGGGCGCTTGTCCACCACGGTCACCCGGGTGCCCAGTGCAGCGAAGATCGAGGCGTACTCGATGCCGATGACGCCCGCCCCGACCACCAGCATGGTTCCAGGGACCTCGGCCAGCGACAGCACACCGTCGCTGTCGAGCACCCGCCGGTCGTCGAAGGCGACGGTCGCCGGTCGGGCGGGGCGGGTGCCGGTGGCGATGACGACGTGCGAGGCGGTGGGGGCCGATACCTGGTTGCCGTTGGTGTCGATGACCGCGACGGTGTGGGCGTCGACGAACCGGCCGGTGCCGACCGCGAGGTCGACGTGGTTGCGCTGCAGCTGGGCGCGCACCACCTCGATCTCGCGACTGATGACGTGCCGGGTGCGGGCGAACAGGTCGGCGACCGTGATGTCCTGCTTGACCCGGTAACTCGCCCCATAGACCTCTCGCTGCGCGATGCCGGTCAGATACATCGCCGCCTCGCGCAGGGTCTTGCTGGGGATCGTCCCGGTGTTGATGCAGACACCGCCGACCATGGCGGGGCGTTCGATGACGCAGACCCGGCGGCCCAGCTTCGCGCCGGCGATGGCCGCCTTCTGTCCGCCCGGGCCCGAGCCGATGACGATCAAGTCGTAGTCGTACGGGGGGCCGGCCGCCGCGCTGCTCGAGCGGGGCGACGGCACGGCAGGTGGAACGGGTGGGGTCGCACGGCGCGTCACGGGATGAGGTGTCGGCAGTCCAGCCGGACGGTTGCACCCAAGTCACCCATCCGGAGCAGCAGAACGGTCACCGCCCGCCACCATCGGGGGGGAGCGTCGCCGGTCACTCGGCCGGTTGCAGCCTGTCCGCGCCCGCAATCGCGGGGCCGCCACGTACCGTGCTGGCGATGAGTGCCCTGCCCCCACCGCCCCGGGTGGGTCCCGAGATCGCCGAGTTGCGACGGGACCTGCTCGCCGCCGACTACTGCGTCGACGCTGTCGCCGAGCGGGTCGGGCCCGCCGCACAGCAGGCCCTCGCCCGCGAGGAGGCCGTGCCCGCGCTTCGCCTCCTCGGCCGCGACACCGACCGCCTCGCGGTACTGGTCCGGCTGCTCGTGCTGGGCGACGGCGTGCCGCGGGCCGCCGTCGACGCCGCGCTGCCCTCGCTCGGTACCCGCGGCCTGGTGTCACTGGGATTGGCCGGTGCCGCCGGGGCGGGTCCGGATGATGAGGTGCTCGCGTGCGTCGATGTGGAGCCGCAGGCGGTCGCCGACGACGAGGGCGAGGGCGCCTGGTGGGTCGTCTCAGACCACGGCGAGCTGGCCCTGCGCGGTGAACTGCTGCCGGTCGACCACGTGCTGGGCGTCGGGACCGCGTCCATGACCCTCATCGAGGCGGTGCTGCCGCCCGCCAAGGATGACGTCGTGGCAGACGTCGGTTGCGGCAGCGGCATCCAGGCGCTGCACCTGTCGCGGTTCACCGACCGCCTCGCGGCCACCGACGCCTCGGCCCGGGCGGCCGCCTTCGCCCGCGTCACCTTCGCCCTCAACGAGGTTGACGCACAGGTGCATGTCGGCGACCTGCTGGCGCCGTTCGGGCGGCAGCGGCTGGACCGGATCGTGTCCAACCTGCCGTTCGTCATCACGCCGCGGTCCTCGGGCGTGCCCGAGTACACCTATCGCGACGCCGGCGCCGTGGGCGACGGGATCAGCGCCCGGATGGTTCGCGAGGCCCCGGCCCGGCTGGCCGACGGTGGAATCGCCCAGTTCCTCGCCAATTGGGAGGTGCCCGCCGGCGCGCCCTGGGACGAGCGGATCCGTGGCTGGGTGGAGGCCGCCGCCGCCGACGCCGACGCCACCGGTGACGTCGTCGACGTCTGGGTGGTGCAGCGCGAGCTCGCCGACCCTGCGCTGTACGCCGAAGCCTGGATCTCCGACGGGGTGCGGCCCGAGCGCGATACCGCGGCGCAGTGGTATCGCGCCTGGCTGGATGACTTCGCGGCCCGCGGCGTCGAATCGGTGGGCTTCGGCATCGTCACCATGCGCCGTCGCCCGGCTGCTCACGCGCCGTTGCGGCGCTACGACGACCGGCCGGAACCGTTGCCCGCCGCGCTGCGAGACGGGCTGGCCGCCGGGCTGGCGGGGCACGACGCTCTCGGGTCTCTGAGTGCGCTCGCCGACGAGGCCGCGCTGCTGGGCGCCAGGTTGGCCGTCTCCGACGGCGTCGTCGAGCGGCGCGAGCACGCTCCCGGGTCGGCCGACCCGCGCTCGGTGCACCTGGTGGACACCCGACGGTTCGGCCGCATGATCCGAGCCTCGGTCGCCCTGGGTGGTGTCGTAGGGGCCTGCGACGGCGACCTGAGCCTTGCCGCCATCACCTCGGCCGTGGCGGACCTGCTCGGTGAGGGCGAGGGTGAGATCCGGGCCCAGGTGCTCCCCTCGCTGCGCAAGATGATCGCCGAGGGGATGCTCGTCGTCCGCGGTTGATCTCCCGTCTCATTCGTCGTCATGCAGCGCCGGGACCTCGCCGAGGCGCTCGCCTTCGACGGCGACTTCACGGCGGCGGGATTCATCGAGGTGCGACCGTAGGTCTGGGCGATGCGGAGGGGATGCGGGCCTCCGGGGCTGATTGCAGGACCACTGCTGCTTGACACCACCGCCCAGTTGGCTGCATGGTTAGCTACATGAGTAATGAACCAGCAAGGCTGGATGGTTCACCGATCGGCCCATGGTGATCGAGGACGGCCGGCCGATCTTCGCCCAGATCGCCGAACTCATCGAGAGCTTGATCGTCGACGGCTCGCTCGCGGAGGGCGAGCAGGTGCCGTCGACCACCGAGCTCGCGGCCTTCCACCGCATCAACCCGGCGACCGCCGCCAAGGGCGTCAACCAGCTGGTCACCGACGGGGTACTCCACAAGAGGAGAGGAATCGGCATGTTCGTATCCGACGGGGCACGGGCCGCACTTCGGCAGCGGCGTCGCGAGCAGTTCGCCCGGCAGTACGTCCACCCGCTCGTCACCGAGGCGCGCAAGCTCGGCATCGGCACCGCGGAGCTGCAGGACATGATCAGCAGCGCCGAACTCGAGGCCACGGAGGTGGCCCGGTGACCGCCGTGGTGCGCGTCCGCAACCTGACCAAGCGCTACCGCGACCTCGACGCGCTCCACGACGTGAGCTTCGACCTGCACGAGGGTGCCATCCACGGCCTGCTGGGCCGAAACGGCGCGGGCAAGACGACCCTCATGCGCGTCCTCACCGCCCAGGCGCTCACCACGTCCGGCACGATCGAGGTGTTCGGCGAGCCGCCCTTCGAGAACGAGCGCGTGCAGCAGCGGATCTGCTTCGTCGGCGAGAGCCAGAGGTACCCGGCCTCGTTCACCGTCCACCACGTGCTCGAGGCAGGCCGCCTGCTCTACCCCACCTGGGACGCGGGTTACGCCGCCCACCTCGCGGCCGACTTCCGGCTGCCGCTGCGGCGCCCGGCGTCCAAGCTCTCGCGGGGGATGCTCTCGGCCATGGGGATCGTCGTCGGCCTGGCCGCGCGCACCCCGTTCACCCTGTTCGACGAGCCCTACCTCGGTCTCGACGCGGTCGCCCGGCAGATGTTCTACGACCGGCTGCTCACCGACTACGCCGAGCACCCCCGGACCGTCCTGCTCTCCACCCATCTCATCGACGAGGTCGCCGACCTGCTCGAGCGGGTGCTCCTCATCGACAACGGCCGGTTGCTGCTCGACGACGACGCCGAGGCGCTGCGCGCGAGGGCGGTGACCGTCGCGGGTCCGCTGCCCGCCGTGGACGAGTTCGTGGTCGGCCGCCACGAGTTGCACCGCGAGCGCCTCGCCACCTTCGCCCGGGTCACCGTCCCGGGCCCGCTCGACCCCGCCGAGCACGACCTCGCCGGTCGGCTCGGGCTGGAACTGGCCCCGGTGTCCCTGCAACAGCTCGTGGTCCGTGCAACGGGCCGCGAGGACGGCGCCGCGGCCACGGCCGATACCTCGGAAGGAGTGCTGCGATGAACCGGGTCGTCGACGTCACCAGGGTCCAACTGCTCGAGTGGCGCGGTTGGCTCGGCTGGGCGTGGGGGGTCCTCGCCCTGTCGTTCGCCGTGAACCTCGTGATCTCGGGCGCGTTGACGCGTGCGGATCTGGCGGGCGAGAACTTGACGGGCGGCCTTGTTTCGATCTACTTCGTCATCCTCATCGCCTTCGCCGGGGTGATCACCCAGTTCTTCCCGTTCTGCCTTGCCATGGGCGTCACCCGGCGGGTCTTCTACGCCGCGAGCGGGCTGCTCGCCCTCGGCCTCGCGCTGGTCTACGGCACGGCGATCTACGTCCTGCGGATCATCGAGGACGCGACGGGCGGCTGGTGGGTCGAACTGCACTTCTTCGGCCCGAGGATCGTCAGACAGGACGGTCCGTTCCTGCAGTGGCTGGTCTACGTCGTGCCGTTCCTGCTCGTCGCCGGGCTGGGCCTGGCCGCCGGCGTGCTCACCAAGCGCTGGGGGACCAACGGCTGGCTGGTCGTCGTTGCCGTCTCGATCGTCGTCTTCGGTGCGCTGGGCGCCATCGCGACCATCACCGACAGCTGGCCGGGCATCGGGTCGTGGCTCCTCGACCAGTCGACGGTCGGCATCTTCGCCGGGTGGTTCGCCGTGATCGCGGTCGCGGCCCTGGTCCTGGGCTACCTCGCGCTGCGCCGCGCTCCGGCCTGAGCCGCCCATGGCCGTCGAGGGCCGACCTATCCCGCCGCCGCCCGGGTGCTGGCCGTCGAGGGTGCTCTGTCGTTTGAGGTGACGGGATCTGCTGGGCCAGCAGAGGCCGTGACGCGCCGGTGGCCTCTGGGGCGTTACCGTCTGTCCCCGTGGCACGCCGGAAGGAACCGACCGGGCGGGCGCTCGTCATCGTCGAGTCCCCCGCCAAGGCCCGCACGATCGCCGGGTACCTGGGCGACGACTATGTCGTCGAGGCCTCGATCGGCCACATCCGCGACCTGCCACAGCCCAGCGAGCTGCCGGCGGAACTCAAGAAGGGCCCGATCGGCAAGTTCGCCGTCGACATCGAGAACGGCTTCCAGCCGTACTACGTCGTCGACGCGGACAAGAAGAAGAAGGTCGCCGAACTCAAGCGGGCGCTGAAGGACGTCGACCGCCTCATCCTCGCAACGGATGAGGACCGGGAGGGCGAGGCGATCGCCTGGCACCTGAAGGAGACGCTGCAGCCCACGGTCCCGACCACCCGGATGGTCTTCCACGAGATCACCCGCGAGGCGATCGGCCGCGCCCTGCAGTCCACCCGCGAGATCGACGCCTCGCTGGTCGACGCTCAGGAGACCCGCCGGGTCCTCGACCGGCTCTACGGCTATGAGATCTCCCCGGTGCTGTGGCGCAAGGTGCGCCAGGGTCTCTCGGCCGGTCGGGTGCAGTCGGTCGCCACCCGGCTCGTCGTCGAACGCGAGCGAGAGCGGATGGCCTTCGTCGCGGCCGACTACGCCTCGGTGTCAGCCACCCTGACCGCGGGCGACGGTGAGCCGCAGTTCGACGCCCGGCTCGCCACCGTGGCCGGTGCCCGGGTCGCCACCGGCCGTGACTTCGACGATGCCGGCAGACTGACTACCGCCAACGCCGTGGCGCTGGACAGCCCCGCCGCGCAGGCGATCGTGGCGGGCCTGCTCGGCGCCGCCTACCGGGTGGCCTCGCTGGAGGACAAGCCCTACACCCGCCGCCCGGCCGCGCCGTTCACCACCTCCACGCTGCAGCAGGAGGCCGGCCGCAAGCTGCGCCTCGGCGCCCGGCAGGCGATGCGGGTGGCGCAGTCGCTGTACGAGGGCGGCTACATCACCTACATGCGCACCGACTCGACCGCCCTGTCGGCCGAGGCCACGACCGCCGCGCGGGCGCAGGCCCGCGACCTCTACGGCGCCGAGTCGGTGCCCGACAGGGCCCGGGTCTACACCGCCAAGTCCAAGAACGCCCAGGAGGCACACGAGGCGGTGCGCCCGGCAGGCGATTCGTTCCGGACCCCGGCGCAGGTCGCCGGGCTGCTGCGGGGCGAGGAGTTCCGACTCTACGAGCTGATTTGGCAGCGCACCGTGGCCTCGCAGATGGTCGACGCCCGCGGCACCACCGCCTCGGTGCGGATCGCCTCGCGCACCGCCGACGGCCGCGACGTCGAGTTCGCCGCGTCCGGCACCGTCATCACCACCCGCGGTTTCCTCGCCGCCTACGAGGAGGGCCGCGACGCCGACCGCAACACCGGACCCAACGGCGCCGAGGCCACCGACGCCCGGCTGCCGGTGCTCACCGTCGGCCAGTCGGTCGCTGCCCTGGCGCTGACCACGGGCTCGCACACCACCTCCCCGCCCAGCCGGTACACCGAGGCCAGCCTGGTCAAGGCGCTGGAGGAGCGCGGCATCGGCCGGCCCTCCACATATGCGGCAACCATCGGGACCATCATCGAGCGCGGCTACATCCGCCACCAGGGCACCGCGCTGGTTCCGGAGTGGCTGGCGTTCGCCGTCACGCGGCTGCTGGAGGAGCACTTCCCCCGACTGGTCGACTACGACTTCACGGCCGAGATGGAGGGTGACCTGGACCGGGTCGCGGCCGGCGAGGTGGCCGGCTCGGACTGGCTCACCCGGTTCTACTACGGCGCCGGCGGAAACGCCGGACCGGACGGCGCGGGCCCCGGCGGTAGCCTGCCGCCGCTGCCCGGCGGCGCCGGCAAGGGGCTGACCGGCCTGGCCGAGGGCCTCAAGGGCCTCGCCGACGGGCTGGGCGACATCGACGCCCGCGCCGTCAGTACGATCCCGCTCGGCGAGGGCCTCGTGCTGCGGGTGGGACGTTACGGTCCGTACCTGGAGGACGAGGTCGCCGCGGACGGCGTGCGCGCCAGCGTGCCCGAGGACATCGCCCCCGACGAGTTGTCCGTGGCCCGGGCGCGCGAGCTGCTCGCCGATGCGGGCAAGGGTGACATCGTGCTCGGTTCCGATTCCGACACCGGCCTTGAGATCGTCGTCAAGCCGGGCCGGTTCGGGCCCTATGTCACGGAGGTGCTGGCCGACGACGCCAAGGCGAAGCCCCGGACGGCAAGCCTGTTCGCGTCAATGACCGTGGAGTCGCTGACCCTGGAACAGGCACTGCGGCTGCTCAGCCTGCCCCGCCTGGTCGGCGTCGACCCCGAGACCAATGCTGAGATCACCGCCCAGAACGGCCGCTACGGGCCGTACCTCAAGCGCGGCTCGGACTCCCGCTCGCTGGAGAACGAGGCCCAGATCTTTGACATCACCCTGGACGAGGCGCTGGCCGTCTATGCCCAGCCCAAGCGGGGCCGGGGCGGCCGCACGGCCGCCGCCCCGTTGCGCGAGTTCGGCCCCGACCCCGTCAGCGGCGGTGTCATCTCGGTGCGGTCCGGTCGCTTCGGCCCGTACGTCAGCGACGGCACCACCAACGCCACGCTGAAGTCCGGCGACGAGCCCGAGACGATCACCGCCGAGCGCGCGGCGGAGTTGCTCGCCGACAAGCGTGCGGCGGCGCCGGCCAAGAAGCCCGCCGCACGCAAGGCCGCTGCGAAGAAGCCGGCGGCCAAGAAGGCACCTGCCAAGAAGGCTGCCACGTCCAAGGCCTGATCGCAGCACAGCCCGCCCGTCGCCGGGGGGATCGTTAACGCGACCGATACGCGCAACCCTTGACTCGCCAGTCAGTCGGGGGGGATGATCGCACTCGCTCGCGAGATTTCCACCATCGTGACACTTCTGATCGAGGAGGCTCAGAAGTCCAATCGGTGACGTCGCACGCCGTTTTCCCGTTCCTGGGTGACGGTGTTATCAAAACATGACCCGCGCAGGATCGTGCTCATTCGCAGAGACAAGGACTATCGCTGATGACTGCTCCAGCAAGAGATAACCCGGCGGGGCACACCGCCGCTGACACCTCGGGCGATCACGGGCTCGCGGATTACGGTTACCGGCCGTCCTTGGAACGAAGCATCGGCCGGTTCTCTAGTTTCGCTGCCGGGGTGAGTTACATCTCCATTCTCACCGGGACGTTCCAGTTGTTCTACTTCGGGTTCGCCTTCGGTGGGCCGACCTACTGGTGGTCCTGGCCGCTGGTGTTCTTCGGCCAGATCATGGTCGCGCTCAGCTTCGCCGAACTGGCCGGTCGCTACCCGATCGCGGGATCCGTCTACAACTGGTCCAAGCGCCTGGGCGGCCAGGTCGTCGGCTGGCTGGCGGGCTGGACCATGCTGGTGGCGTCCATCGTCACGGTCGGCGCCGTCGCGCTGGCCTATCAGATCATGCTGCCGCAGATCTGGGACGGCTTCCAACTGTGGGGTGACGGCACCGGCGAGCGGGACTTCGCCATCAGCGCCGTGATCTGGGGCACGATCCTCATCACCTTCACCACGATCATCAACGGCTTCGGTGTCAAGCTGATGGCCCGGATCAACAGTTTCGGCGTCGCCATCGAACTCATCGCCGCGGTGCTGCTGGTGATCCTGCTCGGCGTCAACATCACCAACCCGCCTTCGGTCATCACCGATACCACGGGGTACGGCGATACGAACTCCGCCGGATACCTGGGGGTCTTCCTGGTTGCTGCGCTGGCTAGCGCGTACGTCATGTACGGCTTCGACACCGCCAGTTCGCTGGGCGAGGAGACCGTCGATCCCAAGCGCACGGCACCCGTCGCGATCCTTCGAGCCATCATCGCCTCGTTCGTGATCGGCGGCCTGATCCTGCTGTTCGCCATTCTGTCCGCGCCCGACCTGGCCGATCCCGAACTGGCCAGCCCGTCCGGTGGACTACCGCTCCTGGTGACCACTGTGCTCGGCAGCACGCTGGGCAAGGTGTTCCTCGGTTGCGTCGTGGTGGCGATCACGGTGTGCTGCCTCGCGATCCATACCGCCGCCGTGCGGCTGACTTTCGCGATGGCGCGTGACAACGTGCTGCCGGCCGGATCGGTGCTCGCCAAGGTCGACCCCAAGCGCGGCACCTCGGTGATTCCGGCCATCGTGGTCGGTGTCCTCGCCGTGCTCATCCTCGTCGTCAACATCGGCCAGCCCAAGATCTTCACAGCCGTCACGAGCGTCGCAGTGATCATGATCTACCTGGCGTACCTGCTGGTCACTGCCCCTATGCTGCGTCGTCGGTTGTCCGGTGAGTGGCCCGACGTCGATGCGTCCCAGGTCGGCTTCTCCCTGGGTCGCTGGGGTCTGCCCGTCAACATCATCGCCGTCGTGTGGGGCGCCGGCATGGCGCTGAACCTGGCCTGGCCGCGCGAGGACATCTACGGCGAGAACTATCAATGGGTAGCCTTCGTCTTCATCGGCGGGGTCTGCGGCCTGGGCTTGCTGTGGTACCTGCTGATCGGCAGGCGGCAGCACGGCACGCTGCCCGAGCACGCGGCGCAGACGTCTCCGACCGTCACCACGTGACCGAATTCGACTATGTGATCGTCGGCGGCGGGTCGGCGGGCTGCGCGCTCGCCGGCCGCCTGTCCGAGGACCCGTCGGTCACGGTGTGCCTGCTGGAGGCTGGGCCGACGGATGCCGACGACCCCGCCATCATCCGGCTCGAGGACTGGATGTTCCTGCTCGACTCCGGCTACGACTGGGATTACCCGGTCGAGCCACAGGAGCGGGGCAACAGCTTCCTGCGCCACGCCCGCGGCCGGGTGCTCGGCGGCTGCTCCTCGCACAACTCCGCGATCGCGTTCTGGCCGCCAAGTGAGGATCTTGACGAGTGGGCCGCGATGGGGTGCGAAGGCTGGAGCGCCACGGACTGCTGGCCGCTGATCAAGCGCCTGGAGACCAACGACGGGCCTTGGGACGGGCACGGTCGCGACGGGCCGGTGCAGATCCGCCAGGTCCCGCCGCAGGACCCGTGCGGCGTTGCGGTGCTGGCCGCCGCGGCCGAGGCCGGGCTGCCGACCGTGCGTTTCAACGAGGGCCGCACGGTGGTCCACGGTGCCGGGTTCTTCCAGATCAACGCCACCGCCGACAACGCCCGGATGTCATCCTCGCAGGCCTATATCCACCCCGTGCTCGCGTTGCGGCCCAATCTCGTGGTGCGCACGGGTGCCTGGGCGTCGCGGGTAGTGCTCGATTCCCGTCGCGCCACCGCTGTGGAGTACCAGCAGGACATCGGGCCCGGGCGGATGGTGGTGCACGCCCGACGCGAGGTGATCCTGTGTGCTGGGTCCATCGACACGCCGAAGCTGCTGATGCTGTCGGGCATCGGCCCGGGTGGACATCTGCGCGAATTGGGTGTCGACGTCGTCGTGGATTCGCCTGGTGTCGGGTCGAATCTCGACGACCACGTCGAGGGTCTCGTCATGTGGGAAGCGTCGAAACCGATGGTGACGACGTCCACCCAATGGTGGGAGATCGGCATCTTCAGCCGGACCGACGAGACCCTCGACCGGCCGGACATGATGATGCATTACGGCTCCGTGCCGTTCGACCTCAATACCGTGCGTTGGGGTTATCCGACCACCGCGAACGGTTTCTGCCTGACGCCGAATGTCACTCGCGGGCGCTCCCGCGGAACGGTGCGGCTGCGCAGCCTCGATTTCCGCGACCGGCCACGGGTGGATCCCCGCTACTTCACCGATCCCGAGGGGCACGACATGTCGGTGATGCTGGCCGGGGTGCGGCTGGCCCGCCGGATCGCCGACCAGCCGGCACTGCAGGGGTGGATCGCCCGCGAGCTGGCACCCGGTCCGCAGGCCGTCACCGACGAGGACCTGGCCGACTACATCACCAAGACCCACAACACCGTGTACCACCCGGCGGGCACCGCCAAGATGGGTCCGGCAGACGACCCGATGGCGGTCGTCGACGCAGCGCTGCGGGTCCGCGGTGTCGAGGGGCTACGGATCGCCGACGCCTCGATCCTGCCGTTCCTGCCGGCGATCAACCCCAACATCACCGTGATGATGGTGGGCGAGAAGGCCGCCGACCTGATCCGCGGCTGACGGTCAGGCTCAGCTGGGAGGCCGGTGGCGGCGCACGCTCACCTGCGCCGCCCGAATCGACCGCGAGCCCACTTGCAACCCTGGTGCCACGAGCCGGGCGACGGTGCGGTCCGCAGCGGGATCGGCGACGTCCATCACCTCGACCGCCGACATGGTGGTGGCGTCGAACGCGTCACCAGCGGCGGGCCGCACGATCGACCCGCCGCGGCCGATCACGAGCCGTTCCAGGCCGTTGCCCAGGGCCAGGAATGCGTCGTGCTCCCGGCGGTATCGAGCGGTCGCCGCACATCGCAGCGAGTCGGCGTACAGCGCGTGCAACTCCACCAGCAGCGCCGCATCCGGGCCGGCGTCGCCGGGCCGGGCATCGGCGATCCCGTTCAAGGTGGCCGCCTGCCTGACCAGCAGCCGGGCCAGATCGTCGACCTTGTCGGCGATGTCCTGCAGGGTCGGCTCCGGCATACCGTCGAGAGTAGTCAGGGACACTGGATAGGCTGCCGTCGTGGCGGTCCACGGCATCGATCTCGGGACCACCAACTCGGTCATCGCCCGCACCGGCTCTGACGGGCGACCGGAGATCCTCACCGGCATGTCGGGAGAGCCGATCACGCCGTCGGTGGTGCTGTTCGCCTCGCCCGGCGAGCATGTGGTCGGCGAGGGCGCCCGCCGCGAGGCGCTGATCGACCCAGACCACGTCTGCGACCTCGTCAAGCGGCGGATGGGCGACGCGGACTGGCGCTTCGTCGCCCACGGCAAGGCGTGGTCGGCGCCGGCTGTCTCTGCGCTGATCCTGCGCAGCCTGGTCGCCGACGCCGGCTTCGCCACCGGGCAGCCGCCCACATCGGCGGTCATCACCGTGCCCGCCTACTTCGGCGACGAGGAGCGCCGCGCCACCGTGCTGGCAGGTGCCTACGCCCAACTGGACGTGGTCGACGTACTGTCCGAGCCGATCGCGGCGGCGCTCGCCTACGGCTTCGGCCGGCTCGACGGCCTCGTGAACCTTGGTAAGTCCGGCCGTGGCGACGGGGCAGGGGTGGTGGAGACCGTGCTGGTCTACGACCTGGGCGGCGGCACCTTCGACGCCACCGTGATCGAGTTGGCCGACCGGCGGATCTCGGTTCTCGCCGTGGAGGGCGACCACCAGCTCGGCGGGGCGGACTGGGATCAGCGGATCGAGCTGCACCTGTCGCGGGAGTTCTGCGCGGCCAACCCCGCCGCGGAGGACCCGATGGACGACGGCATCGGCCGCCAGGTGCTGCGCAGTGCCGCCGAGCGTGCCAAGCACCAGCTCTCCGACGTACTGAGCACGGAGGTGGTCGTCGCCCACGACGGCGTCACCACCACGGTCCGGCTGACCCGGGCGGCGCTGGAGGAGATGACGGGGCCGCTGCTGCGCCGCACCATCGACCTGACCCGGGACTGCCTGGCCGAGGCCAGGCGGCGGGGCGTCGAGCACGTCGACCGGGTGCTGCTGGTGGGGGGGTCGTCGCGGATGCCGGCGGTGGCGCGAGCGCTTCACCGGGAGTTCGGCTACGAGGCCGAGCTGCACGACCCGGACCTCGCGGTGGCCAAGGGCGCGGCGCTGTACGGCGAGAAGAAGGAACTGGAGCGCATGGTGGCCGCCGATCTGCGCACCCGCGGCCGGCTGCGCGACGGGGAGCCGCTGAGCGACGCCTCGGGCGATGACCTCGACACGGCCTGCCGACGGGTCGCGGACGCCTTCGGGGTGACGCTGACCCAGGTGCGCCGCGCCATCGACATCACCGTCGACACGGTGGTATCGCGTGGCTTCGGGGTGCTGGCCATAGACGCCGGCGCGACCCGGCTGGAGACGTCGTGGCTGGTTCACCGCAATGATCGGTTACCGATCCGCACCAGCCGCTCCTACGGCACCGTCCGCACCGACCAGGAGGTCATCGCCATCACCGTGGTCGAGCAGCAGGGTCAGGTCGAGTCCTCCCGCGTCGAGGACGCGAAGATCCTCACCGTCGGTGAGATCACCGGGATCCCGCCCGGATACAGCGCCGGCAGCGAGATCCAGGTGACGTTCACGATGGGGTTCGACGGTGTGTTGCACGTCACCGCCTATCACGTCGACGCCGGCATCCCGCTGGCGCTGACCGTGACCACGGGGGCCACGCTGTCGCAGGCGGAGGTCGCCCGGGAGCGTGACCAGCTGGGCCGGACCCGGCGGCGGCCATGACATGGGTCGCCCCGTTCGAGTCCGGCCGCTACCGCAAGGTGGTGCTGGCCGCGGTCGAGCGCCGCGGTGGACCCGAGGCCTCCGACGCCTTCGAGCTCTACGACCTGCCGGTGGCCGAGGACCTCGACGACACCGTCGTCAGGGCCCGCATCGAGGAGGTGTGGGGGTTCTGGCAGAAACAGCGTGACCATCCGAAGTACGGCGCACTGGTCGCCCGCCTGGTCGAGGGCCACGCGGTTCGCAGCGCCGAACTGCTCGACGCCCAGCGCCGCCGGTTCGCCGCCCGGCGGGTGCTGGCCGAGCGGCAGCGCCGGGACGAGGGGCGCTACCGGTTGCTCGACGCCGCGATCGAGCGGCTGCGGCAGCGGCACGGTCAGCTCCCGGCCGACAAGATCGAGGGACTCGTCGAGTTCGGGGTCACCACCGGGCTGAGCCGTCAGGAGGTGCTCGACCGGCTGGCGGCGGCGGGTGCCGTCACGGCGGCGGCCGGACCGGCCGCCGCGGCGGACGTGCCCGTGATCAGCGCACAGCGCCGTCGACAGCTCCAGGACTCCCTCGCCGAGTTCGGGCTGCTCAACGAGTCGCCGGCCCCGGTCACCCTGCTGGCCATGTTGGACCTCGGCGCCGGCGCCGACACCCGGGAGGTGCGAGCCCGGGCGGCGGCCTGGCGCTCGAGGGCGCGTGAGCTGCCACCGCAGCGGCTGCGGGCCGTGATCGACGAACTGCTGGTCCACGTCGCTGAGTTGCTGGAGCCAGGGCCGGCCGCCATCCAGGCCTACCTCGACGCGGTCGCCGTGGACGTCACCACGACACTGCGTCCGCAGCTGCGGGCGGCCGTCATGGTCGAGGACCGGCTGGTCGGCGCCGACCACGCGCACCTGTTGGGCGAGGCGCAACGGCTCGGGCTGGACGCGGGCAGGGCCCGGCAGGTGATCGCGGGGCTGGCCGCCGAGGTGGGCGCCGCCATCGAGGCGAGTGGCACGTCGGCACCATCGACGGCACCATCGACGGTGCCGGCCCGGTACGAGCGCGACCGGCCCTCGCCATCATCGACGGTGCCGGCCTGGTACCGGCGCGACCGGCCGCCGCCGGCGCGGTCCCAGGCTTCATCGGTGGACCCCGAGGCGGCGGCGATCCGGTGGCGGGCAGCCAACGAGGCGATGGCCGGTGGGCGCTGCACCGAAGCCGTTTCGCACCTGGAGCAGCTGCGCACCCTCGGGTGGCGGCCGGTGGAGGTCGAAGCACTGCTCGCTCGCGCCCACCGTCGCATCGAGCAGGCTGACGGCGCCGTCGCCGCAGCGCTCGCCGGCCCGCAGGCACAGCAGGCGGCCGCCCTGCTGGCCGTGGCCGGCGAGCAACCCGATCATCCCGGCGCGCTGGCCGAACTGGCCAGGCTGACGGTCCTGCCACCCCGCGCCGCGACAGCGGTCGGCACCGCCGCGGGGCAGGTCGAGGTCTCGTGGCAGCCCTCGCCGACCCCGGGTGTCAGCTACAAGGTCCGGCGCCAGCGTCCGGACGGCAGCTGGCACGTGGTCGGCAGGTCGGCGGCGGCCTCGCTGACGGACGGCGGCGCCCCACCAGGCTCTGTCCCGGTCTACGAGATCGTGGCGGTCCAGGCTGGCCGGTTGTCCGCGCCGGTTCGCACGGACCAGGCCACGGACCAGGCCCCGGACCAGGCCACGGACCACCAGCCCGCCCCGGCCGAAGCCACCCC
>ENA-ORBV01006312-ORBV01006312.1-microbial-mat-metagenome-genome-assembly--contig:-NODE-6312-length-21049-cov-3.655302_pt1 | contig 21049 bp, 20 predicted proteins | sample MGYA00237777_ERZ505514 | MGnify/ENA primary metagenome ERZ505514 (study PRJEB26160, sample SAMN06269048) | microbial mat metagenome | isolation source: Oligotrophic lake microbial mat | place... | reverse complement strand
GTAGGGCTCGGGCTCGGCGCCCAGGTCCTGGCCGTGGCCAAGCTGGCCGCCGCTGCCTACTGCCCGGCTGGATAGCGCGCGGCTGGACAGCAGGTGACTGGAAAGCAGGTGGCTGGACTGGGTCTCGTGACTGGACGGCAGGCCGCCATGCTGATGGCTGGAGGGGAGCAATGAGTGGGACGACAGGCTTTCGACCGTGGGCACGCTCATGCTGCTGGGCAGAGCCTGGGTGTCGTGCAGGCTTTCCTGCCAGGCATAATCCGGTGCGCCGGTGCTCAGGCCGATGCGCTGCAAGTGCAGGCGACGGGCATTGAGGAAGCGGTTGCCTGACCCAGCGCTTGAGCCCAGCAGCAGCCCGCCTTCAAGCATGCCATCCATGGTCTCATCCACGGCCATCCAGTCTTCGTCCAGTCGGCTCGAGACCGCTGCCGCCGGCGTGGTCACGGAGTTGGACTCGACCATGACATGCAGCCGGCCATCCCGGCCGCGCAGGGCCAGACGGGCCTGATAGGTGTTCTGCGGCGCCGCGGCCAGGTAATAGTTGCCACCCAACAAGTCGACTTCGCGCTGTTCCTCGCCGTGGGGCGCGCGCAGCACCAGGACGGGCGTGTGCCCATCGCCGCAGGCGGCGCGGGCACGTTCGTAGGCGCCCCCGGCCAATTCCCAATAGGCGAACACATGGTGCGGATCCTGGACCAGCAGGACCAGCCGATCGGTGCCATAGCTGTCAGGTATCGGCAAGCCGGGATCGGCGCCCTGGTGCTCGGCCCGGGGTGCGGGTGGCGCGCTGACGATGCTGCTGGCACCCAAAACCTGGGCCCCGTGGTCAAGCGGGTTGCCTGGCTGGGGTATGCCCACCAATTCACTGAGCAGTCGCCCCCGGGCCATGGTGCCATAGCTGGGGATACCGGCAGAGGCGGCCAGGGCGCGCAGCTCGGCGATGCTCAGCTCGGTGAGTTGGTCCATCGTGGTCATGGTGCAGTCCTTTCGACGAACAGCCGGATATAGTCCTTAAGCAGCAGATGGCGTTTGGCATTGATGTCGATCCGGTCAAGGAGCCAGAGGATCGGGTCCAGGTCCTGGCCGCCCTCCTGCGCCCAGGTGATGACATCAAGGTTCTCGCCACCGTTGGCCAGGATGGTGGCCACCGCTTCCAAGACGGAATGGTTAACATGGTAGTCAACCGTTCGTCGGGCCAGCAGCCCGAAGTCGTCGGTGGCGAAGGCGCCCCAGCGGCGCCAGCCGTACAAGTGCTCCATCAACTTGGCGCGGACAAAACCCTTCCAGTAGCGGTCTACCCAGTCATCGACCGCCAGGTCGCCCAAATCCCGGCCCATCCGCTCGCTCTCGATCCACTTGTGCCGGTCCATGGCGCAGAGCGCATGGGCGATCAGGCTGTACACCACCAAGCCTTCGGCAGTGGCCTGGTCGTTGGGCAGCCGGCCTTCCGGCAGCTCGGTAGTGACAAGGGCGGAGGCCATGATGGTCAGCGCGCGAGCGGCTCGACCTTCTGGTTCTTGGCGATGATGACCATGCCCGTGGGGGTCACGTGAAAGCGTTTGGCGTCGTCATCGCGATTATAGCCGATGACGTCATTGGGCGGGATGCGGACGTGCTTGTCGATGATGGCATGGCGCACCCGTGCCCCGCGACCGATCTCCACATCCTCGATCAGGACGGAGTTGTGCACTTCGGCGTAGCTGTTGATGCGGCAGCGGCGGCCGATGATCGAGTCGATCACCGTGGCGCCCGAGACGATCGAGCCTTCATTCACGATCGATTGGATGGCCTGACCGACGCGGCCTTCGGCGTTGTGCACGAACTTGGCGGGCGGGAAGTGGCAGGGCTCGCTGCGGATCGGCCACTGCATATTGTAGAGGTCGAGCTGCGGCAGCACCGCACGCAGGTCCATGCAGGTCTCGTAGTAGCTTTCCAGCGTGCCCACGTCACGCCAATAGGCGTCGTTGTCAGAATTGGCGCTGCCGGGGATGCGGTTCAGCGTGTAGTCATAGGCGTAGAGCTTTTTGCCCTCGGCCAGCAGCTTGGGCAGCACGTTCTTGCCGAAATCATGGCTGGACGTCTGGTTGGCGGCATCGGCGGTCAAGCTTTCCTCCAGCACGCCGCGCTCGAAAAGGTAGTTGCCCATCGACGCCAGCACCAGGTCGGGACGGCCGGGGATGGTGGGCGGATTGGATTTGGGCTTCTCTATGAAAGAGGTGATGCGCCAATCCTTGTCCACCTGGATGACGCCGAATTGGTCTGCCTCGGACACCGGCACCGGGATCGCCGCGGTGGTCACGTCAGCGCCGAGGCTGCGGTGGAAGGTGATGAACTGTTCGACGTTCATTTTGTAAATGTGATCGCCGCCGAAGATCGCCACCAATTCGGGCGCCTGGTCACGGAGGATGTTGAAGTTTTGGTAGATGGCGTCGGCGGTGCCCCGGTACCAGTGTTCGCCAGTGCGCTGTTGGGCCGGTACCGGGATGATGAAGTGGCCCGGCAGGACGTTGCCCAGGTTCCAGGTCGACTGCAGATGTTCAGAGAGGCTTTGGCTCTTGAACTGGGTCAGCACGTAAATGCCGTAAATGCCGCTGTTCACCAGATTCGACAGTACGAAGTCGATGATGCGGTATTTACCGCCGAAGGGCAGCGATGGCTTGGACCGGTCGAGGGTGAGGGGTTCGAGCCGGGTGCCTTTGCCGCCGGCCATGACGAAGGCGAGAGTCTTGCTGCGCATAGGATTCAGGGGGTTTGTAACTTCATAATAGGCAGAGGAGGCTGTGCTGCCAAGGGGCAAAGACGGACCACGAGGTCCGATGATGGCCCGCGCTTGCGTCTGCCGGCCTGGCTCAAAAGCTTTGAAGAATGGTGACGGCAGTGGCATCGGTCGAACTGCTGTACGTCACCTGCCCAGATGAAGACACCGCGGCCCGCATCGGCCGGCTGGTGGTTGAAGAGGGTCTGGCCGCCTGCGTGAACCTGTGGCCGGGGTTGCGCTCGATCTACCGCTGGCAGGGGCGGATTGAGGAGGCCCACGAGACCGTGCTGATGGTCAAGACCAGCGCATTCCTGGTCCCTGCGGCGACGGCCCGGATCGTGGCCCTGCATCCCTATGCGGTGCCTTGCGTCCTGCGTCTGCCGGTCGCCGGTGGATACCCGCCGTATCTGGACTGGCTGACCGGTGCGGTGAACGCCACCCCGTCAGGTTGACGGCCCCCTATGTCTGCACCTCGCCGGCTGCTCGGACGGCTCAGCACCAAGTTCGTCAAGTTCTTGAAGCCGGCGGTCGTCCCGTCGGCCTCGCCGTGGCTGACCGAACTGGTGGTCGACGATGCTGACGACTATATCGCCGCCCTGGTGGCGGATCTGGAGGCGGCTGCCACCAGTATTGATCTGGAGGTCTACATCCTTGCTGATGACCCCGTCGGGCAACGGGTGCTGGCGGTGCTGGCGGCGGCAGCGGCCCGCGGTCTAGTGGTACGTTTGATGGTCGATGGAGTCGGCAGCGCACCATGGGTGGCGAATCGGGTGCGCGCCCTCACCGAGCAGGGGGTAGAGGTGGCAGTCTATCACCCCACGCCGTCTGACGTCCTGGCCCTGAACGGTTTCGCGGTGCGGTGGGTCCTCCGGGCGCTAGGCAGCCTGCGTCACCTCAATCGGCGTAACCACCGGAAGGTGTGCGTGGTCGATGGGCGTCTGGCCTGGGTCGGTTCGATCAATCTTGAACACCGGCACTGCCGCTCGGTCTGCGGCAAAGACGCGTGGCGCGATGTGGCAGCGCGGGTTGAGGGCGACGGGGTGGCGATGCTGGTTCAAGCCTTCGCCCTGTCGTGGCGCCATGCCTGGCGGGTGGGTCCACGGGGCCTGCGTCCGGCCCTGGCCTGGCGGGACGAGCCTGTTCGCCATGACGTGGGGGCCCCGGTGCGCCTCAATCATGGTCTGCGCATGCGTCGACGTCTTTTTCATGATCTGCTGCGCCGCATCCGCACGGCGGACCGACGGGTCTGGCTGGCCAACGCCTACTTCGTGCCCCATCCCGCCCTGTTGGCTGCGCTGATCAAGGCGGCCCAGGCCGGACGCGAGGTCCGTCTGCTGCTGACCGCACGCAGCGATGTATGGTTCATGCCGGCGGTGGCGGATGCATTTTTGCCCATGCTGGTGCGCGCGGGGGTGCAGGTATCGCTGTACCATGCCAGCGTCCTGCATGCGAAGACGGTGATGATCGACGACTGGGCCACCGTCGGGTCGACCAATCTCAACAGCCGCAGCCTGCGCCATGACCTGGAAGCAGATGTGGTGCTGACCAAACGGGAGTCCATCGCCGCGCTAGAGGATGTTTGGGCCAGGGACCTGGCGTGCAGCACGGCGGTGTCGCCGGACCATGCCGAGCCACGCTGGCTGCGCTGGCTGGTCGGCCGGACTTTTTTGCTGATGCGCCGGTGGTTGTGATGTCCGCCCTGCGCGTCTTGTCTTACAATCTACACAAAGGCTTCACGCCCGGCAACCGGCGCTTCGTACTGGCGCAGATGCGCGCGGCCATCCGCGCCCAGCAGCCCGATCTGGTACTGTTGCAGGAAGTGCAGGATCAGCATGCGGGCCATGCGGTGCGCCATGCCGAGTGGCCGGCGGAAGGGCAGTTCGCCTATCTGGCCGAGCACCTCTGGCCACATCGGGCCTATGGCCGCAACGCGGTGTACGCGGACGGTCACCACGGCAACGCTGTGCTCAGCCGTTTTCCGATCCTCGCGGTCGAGAATCTCGATATCAGCACCAATCGCTTTGAGTCGCGCGGCCTGCTCCACGCCCAGGTCGCGGTGCCCGGCCTGGCGACGCCATTGCACGTGCTCTGCTGCCATCTGAACCTGCTGCACCGCGGACGTCTAGCCCAGGTCGAGGTGATCGCGCGACGTCTGGCCGCCGCAGTGCCGGTGGACCATGCCCTGGTGCTGGCGGGGGACTTCAACGACTGGTCCGCGCGGCTGAGCCATCGCCTGGAACAAGTTTTGGCCCTGACTGATGCCCATCGCCGCGTACATGGGCGCCTAGCGCGCACCTTTCCGGCGCGCATGCCGCTGTTCCCCTTGGATCGCATCTATGTGCGCGGGCTGCACCCCACGGCGTCGGCGGTCTTGCGCGGGCCGCCCTGGTCGACGCTCAGCGATCACCTGGCTTTGCAGGTGGAATGCTCGGCGACGGCGCCGCCTTAGCGACGCTGACGGATCTGCAGCTCAGGATCCTTCATCGTCACCACGCTATGGGCGGCCACCGATTGGGTCAGCCAGACGTTGCCGCCGATCACGCTGTGATGGCCGATGCGGGTGGTGCCGCCCAGGATGGTGGCGCCGGGATAGACGGTGACGTGATCCTCCAGATCGGGGTGCCGCTTGTTGGCATTGCCCCGGGGCAGTTCGCCCTGGTCGTCGCGGGCCAGAGGATTCCAAGCCCCCAGGGTCACGCCGTGGTACAACACGCAGTTCCGGCCGATGGTGCAGGTCTCGCCGATCACCACCCCAGTGCCGTGGTCGATGAAGAAGGATTCGCCGATCGCGGCGCCCGGGTGGATATCGATGCCGGTACGGCTGTGCGCCACCTCGGTCATCATGCGCGGCAGGATAGGGACGTTGAGACGATACAGGCGGTGGGCGAAACGCTGCACCGCGATGGCTTCGATGCAGGGATAGCTGAGGACGATGGTCTCGCGGTCGCCGGCGGCGGGGTCGTTCTGGAAAGCGGCCTCGACGTCGCTGCTGACCAGGGCGCGGACCTCGACCAGGGCGGACAAGGCTGCGGTGACGATGGCGCGCACCGACTGGTCGTGATTGGCCGGCTGACCCCCGCCGCTGCGTCGCACCGCGACCTGCAACGACCGGCCGACGGCGTCCACCAGGCTGGCCTGCAACTCGGCAAGGTGGGCCAGCAGATAGGCGTCCAGATCGTTGCTGGTGACCGCATCATCGGAAAAATAGCCCGGAAATAGCACTTCCATCAGCAGATGGCTGATGCGCGCGGCGTGGCCGCGATCGGGCAGGGGATGTTGGCGATGGTCGTTCACCGCCGGGCCGCCCTGGTAGGCAGCCTGCAACCCGGCGACCAGTCGATCAAGGTGTTCAGCGCTCATGGCAGTTCAACGTCGGTCCCGGCGGAAGTGCGTGCACCGGGGCTGGCGCTGGGGGCGGCCGCGCCATTCAAGGTCCAGGCGAGGGGCAAGGGCGGTGCGGTGCCGCCGGCCTTGGCGACGGCTGCCGCCTGCGCCCGCGCCGCGGTCAGCGGCTGCTTGGCCTGGCGCTCGGCTTCGGGCAGCTTGGCAATCAAAACCAAGGACTTGTCGAACAGCTGCTGCGCCTCGCCATAGCGGCCGTTGACGTAGTGGATGCAGCCGACGGTGTCAGCAACCATCGCATCGGGCTCGCCATCTTTCAGCCGCCTGGTCAGGCGCTCAAGCATCAAGGCGGCGACTTGCAGGTCGGTGTCATTGGGATGCGGCGTACCGGCAACGGCGGTGTAGGCGATGAGGTTGTCGAGATCGGTTGTCGAGAAATTGGTGTAGGCGGGCATGGGGGATTTTTTGGGGATCCGGGTGATGGCTGTTTCAGCCTTAGGGAAGGAATGGAGGCCGCCGCTTGCATCCATCAGTTGGATGCTGAAGAGGTCTTCGGCCAGGCGGATGCCTTTGGTTTGTCCTGCGACGAGGAGCATGAAGCCTTCGGGGAGGGTTTCATCGGGTTTGAGGATGGACTGCCGGAGGTGGGCTGCGTTGCGGCGTGCTCCGATGTTGGTGAGCTCTGGGCCGAAGCCAGAGCCGAGGCCTTCGACGATGTGGCAGGAGGTGCAGCCGGACTTGCGGTGGATCTCTTTGCCGGCGGCGGGATCGCCTGGGACAGTCTCGGGTGCGATTGTACCGAGAGAGAGGACGTAGAGCGCAAGTTGGGACAGTTCTTTGGGGTTGAGTTGCCAGGCACCGGGCATCTCTGGCTCGATACCGTTTGCGATCACTTTTTCAAGGGTGGTTTGGTCTGGGGCTTTATTGAGTTTTGGCTTGAGGAGGCTGGGGCCTTTGCCGCCTCCTCCGTTTTGACCATGGCAGAGGGCGCATTGAGCCTCGAAGAGGCGGCGACCCGTTTGTGCGTTTAGAAAAAGCGAGGAAACTAGCGCGAGCGTGAGGTATCTGATCCGCATATCGGATTGAAGTTTATCAGGGCATGTACCTGGAATTCTGATAGCGTAAGTGTCATGCGAAATTTCCTACTCGCCCTAACCCTTATGACGCTGACAGCATCGGCCCAACTGGCCACAAAGAAATCGCTTACGCTTGAGGCGGCCAAGAAGATTGCCGCAGCCGCGCAGGTGGAAGCAAAGAAGAACAACTGGAATGTGGTGATCAGTGTCGTCGATGATGGCGCCAATCTGGTTTACCTCGAAAAGATGGATGGGACACAGATCGGATCGATCGAGATTGCGCAGATGAAGGCACGGACGGCGATCAAGATGAAGCGGCCGTCGAAGGTGTTTGAAGACATGATTGCGGGGGGACGCAATGCTGTGCTGAAGCTGCCGGATGTGCTGGGTGTTGAGGGTGGCTTGCCACTGGTTGTGGATGGACAGTTTGTGGGGGCGATTGGGGTGAGCGGCGTAACTTCGGCGCAGGATGGGCAGATTGCAGCGGCTGGGGTGAAGGCGCTGGAGGGGATTAAATAGACTGGTTGAAGTAATGCAGCAAGCAGTGAAGATTGAGCAAGAAGAAAACCCCATAGGCGAATTCGAACTTAAATCGGCCCTTGAGGCGCTTTACCCGGAGATTCGAAAATTGGCCGGCCGAGTGTTGAGGAAAGAGCGCTCCGACCATACGCTTCAGAAGACCGCGCTGGCGAACGAAGCGATTGTGAAGTTATTGGGATCGGAAGCGCTTCAGGTTCAGGATTCACACCATCTTTTGGCAATGTCGGCCAGGCAGATGCGGCATATTCTTGTGGATTATGGGAGAGCGAAGTTTGCGCGAAAAAGGGGCGGTGGTGCGCAGCGGGTGGAGCTTCGTGAAGGAGCACTGAGTGTCAGTCATGACATGGATGGATTGCTTTCGCTAAATGCCGCACTAGAGAAACTGGGTGAGGAAGATGAACGGGCGTTGCGGGTAGTGGAGCTGAAATACTTTACCGGATTTACATCGGATGAGACTGCAGAGATTTTGGGCTTGTCTTCGGCAACAGTAGAGAAAGTCTGGCATGAGGCACGGATCTGGCTGCACAGTCGATTGACGGAAAGTGTCAATCGGGAATTTTAGCGAGGTAAACCGATTGATCCGAAACGTCCTGGAGGGTGACTAATAGCTCGGTCTGGGAGGGAGAAAGATGCAATCCCCACTCAACCGACCGGTCGAAGCGATAGAGCAGCTTTGGCATCTCGCTGTTTTGAGCGAGGAAGAAAAGCCCCGGCGGCAGGTTGAGCTCGTCCTTACGAATGAAGTAGAGGCCATTCTGGGCGGGAACGAAGAGACTTCTCCTAAGAAGGGTCGACACTGGAGTTTGGCCAGGGGTTGAAGTTGTAGTGAGGGGCAGCGGCAGGTAGCGAAGGCCATCGTTTTCGTTTCTGGCGGTGAAGTAAAGACGATCTGAGGAGAGTGACTCAACCGCATAGGAGCCTCCCGCTTTGGTGATCTGCGTTTGAGACTGAGGATCCTTGAATGGGGCGCGAAAGATCTGAGAAACACCAGCTATTTTTCTGTAGAAGTAAAAGAAAGAGCCATCACGGGAGAGAGAGCAGATGAACCCGTCGGCCAAAAACAGCCTGGGCTGCGAAGGGGTTTCCAGGTCGACAATATACGTTGCAGGTTGGCCCGTTACGCTTCTGGTTGAAAGATAGATACTTTTGGAGTTTGACGAAATTACGGAAGTCAGTGCGCTGAAAGATTCCTGAAATTCAGTAATCTGGCGGGGACTGGAGCCATCCCGTGCGGCAATCCAAACCTGGGGTTTACCGGAGCGCATTGAAGTGAAAGCAATAAACTTTCCATCTTGAGAGTAAGAAGCTTCCTCCTCATCAAGAGAACTGGCGGCGACCCGATTGAGAAGACGCACCGGGCCAGGGGAAAGATGCAGGCGATAAATATTCTGTTCTGAAGAAGCCACGATAATGGCGATCGACTGCGCCTTTGAATTAACAGCGAAGCCGGAGATTCCAGTCAGCGGCAATTTGAGTGGAACGGTGGAACCAGAAGGAAAGGCAACGGCATTTAGAGTTGAATCACGATATGGCTCGTTGTGAACCAAGACCGTTTTCCCGTTGTTGGCCCAGCTAATTAGACCTAGCTTTGAAGGTTTGGCGGTAAGCCGGCGGGGAGTTGCAATTGGGAGACCCTCCCGGCCGATTGGAACCGTGTAAAGGTAGTCGCCTTTACCGTGCAATCGACGCACAAAAGCCAACAGGTTAGTTGCAGGATCTGTTGTTGGGGCCTGATCATCAGCCGGTTCTGGATCTGACTTGAACAGCGGCTGCAAGCGTGGTGAGTCGAGGCCGAGACGGTATAGGCACCAAGGCTGTGACTCGAACTCTTTGGCTGAGAGAAGCAAGCCGGAAGAATCGTTCAACCAAGTGTAGGATGGGGTTGAGGAAAAACGGGCCAGGAGGCGTTCTGGCCCGTCAGCCGAGAGCGGCTTGATCAGAAGTTCAAATGCGCCAGAGGTGGACCGGGAAAACACGAGCCATCGACCATCAGGAGAAGGATTGGGCTGAAACTCCGAGCTGACGTGAACCACTGCAGGCTTTGGGGCAAAGCGGTCGATCGGAGTTTGGAAGAGAGCAAAGTCACCTTCGAGCCCGGTAGTGTAAAAAAGTGATTTGCCGTCGCTGGAGTGTGCGATGTCGCGATGGGATCCCTGCTCGGTGAGGAAGGGCTTAGGATTCAGGCCCTTCCATGGATCTGAGGGGCTTTGAGAACTCAGCATTATCGAGATCAGGATTACAGAGGCGATGGCAAGCACAAACGCAAAGCTCGCCCAGCGGCTGACCGTTGTCTGAGTGCAGGCGGTGCCGAAATCCGTTACAGAAGCGTAGCGGAGTAAGGGTTCAGGAGAGGTGGCGCGAGTAATCGCATTTTTGATTCTAGCCGGAACTTGGGGATTGGCATTTTTGGGACCACAAGAGTAGAGTTCATGCAAGACGCGAGCGAGTGAGAAGATGTCGGCGGCAGGTTTAGGGGGGCTGGTAGTTTGAGGGTCGGAATATGGGCTTTGTTTGAATCTGGAAGATGCTGCGGAGTGAGCGGTTAAAGCGGAGATACCGAAATCGATGACAACAGCGCGTTCCGTTGCAAGCCCTGGATCGGTGATGATAATGTTTTCGGGCTTGAGGTCGAGGTGGATGATGCCATATCGATGGGCCTCGGCCAGAGCTTCTACTATGCCGACCAAGAGTCTGTCGATCCGATCTGGTGAGATGGTCTGACGGCGGGCGATTAGTTGCCGCAAGCTCTCGCCTTCGATGTATTCCAAGACGAGGAAAGGGAGGCCTGAATCAGTCTCGCCGAGGTCTAGAATTCCACGCAGATTGAGATGCCTGATGCGGGCAAGGGAGTGAATCTCCGCAGTTATCAATTCTTTGACAATAGTAGGTTCGTCGATCTGGTTTAGCACTTTGACGACCACTAAGCGATTGGCCAGGATTTCGTCGGAGGCGATGAATACGGAAGCAGAGCCTCCTTCGGCAAGGGAGGACTGAATTAGATATCTGGCCTTTAGGCGGTTGCCTGGTTGAGGAGCTTGAGGAGAAGACTCCCTAAGGTGGAGTGCATGAGGAAGAGGAATCGAAAGGAAGTTATCGATTGACTGTGAGGTCACAAGGAGTGAGCAAACGGCATCGTAAATCTGCTCATCGCTGGATTCTGCGGCGTTGCTGGGGTCCGGTTGCAAAAAGACAGGCCTCACTTAATAAAGCGGAAACTTCAGCATAAAGCCATAACGATAACAACCGCAAATAAAAAGCCCACCGTGAGGCGGGCTGAAAGGTGAGATCGAAACGAAAGGATACAGGAGAGCTTATGCAGAGAGCCCTTCACTCCACTTGAGGAGTGCGGTTAAGATGTCTTGCCATAAATTCTTCATCTATATAGAGTATGGGGTGATTGTTTGATAACGTCAATAGAAATCTTTTTCTTTTGGCTTAAGTTGTTGATAATACTGTGATTATAAATCTCTAGTTGTCGCTAGAGATATGTGTCAATTCAACCATTGTCGACCAGTGGATTGGCCATGCTCAGCGAGATAGGCCTGCATGGCGGCGGCGATTTTGGGGTTTTCAGAGCGGGCCATGGCTTCAAGGACGGGGCGGAGGAGTTCTACGTTTTCGGCGACGCTGGTGGCTGTCATGAGGGCCAGGTCTTCGCGGCCCATATCGAGCATCTGTTCGATGGCGTCGCCGTCGTCGGACAGAAATTCCTGAGCGTAGAATTCAAGGGCCTGGGCTTCGGGCCAGTCTGGCTCTTTGCCGCTGTTGCGGAGGGTGTTGAGGAACCAGCCTCGCATGTCGAAGTTGCCGAGGATGTCTGCCCCGTCGTCAATGCCCCAGTCGGAGCCTTCGAGGAAAGGGCCGGCAACTCCAGGCGTTTTGGCTTCACGGGCAGAGATCATCATAAGAAGGTCGGCGATGGCTGGGGTATCGATGCGGCCACGGAGGCCGGTGTAGAGGCGGCCGAGAGCTTTGGCTGCGGCTGCGCGGACGAGTGAGCTGGGGTGGTCGAGGAAATGGAGAAAGGGTTTGGAGGCTGAGGTCCAGTCGGTGACCTGCCAGCGTTCTTCGGGCCACCAGAACATTGCTGTTTCTTCGTCGGTGAGGGCGACGGCGAGTTCGATCGAGGGGAGTTCGATATCGCCTTTGAGACGGCCCTGGCGCATGAGCCAGTAGATAGGAGATTGAGAAACGCTGCCCTGGCGGCGGGGCTGTGCGCGGAGGATGGCCCAGCAGAAGGAACAGACGCGGTCGTCGGTCTGGGTGGCGAGCCACGTTACGTAGGAACCGAGCAGGCTTTTGAGTTCGTCCTCTTCGATCAAGTCGGACTGGAAGGGCCAGCAGTCTGTAATTGCAATGGCGATCTGGCGACCGGAACCGAAACGAAGAAGGGCGGATTCACCAGCGGTGAGCCAGGGGAAGGGGTCGCTGGCAAGGCGGGCGAGGGCACCGAGGGCGTCTTTCCATTCGGCCGGATCGAGGCCGGCGCTCATCTGACATTGACCGGCCAGGGCGGCGATATCATTTGCGGTGGCCTGTTGGCTGATGAGTTGTTCAAGTTGGCGTTGGAGCGATCCTTCAAGCATCCCTATCAACGTATCGCAAGCGGAGTGGCGTTGGGGCGTGCTATTATGAAATTCGGCTAACCGCGGCTTTGATTTAGTTGTTATTCACTCCTTTGTTCCTGGCTGCTATTAGAACCTTTACTTGAAAGCAACAGGAGTCTCCCATGACCAACCTATATGTCGGAAACCTTAGTTTCCATACCACTGAAGATCAGCTACTGGCTATCTTCCAAGAATACGGCGCAGTAGAGCGCGTGAACGTTGTTACCGATCGCATGACCGGCCAGCCCCGTGGATTTGCATTCGTCGAAATGACGAATCGCAATGAAGCAGAGAATGCAATTTCTTCCCTTGATGGACGCGAGCTTGATGGCCGTAACCTCAGTGTGAACGAAGCACGTCCGAAGACCGATGGTCCTCGTGGCGGTGGCGGTGGCGGTGGTCGTCCTGGTGGCGGTCGTCCTGGCGGCGGCGGCGGCGGACGTCCTGGTGGCGGTGGCGGTGGCTTCCGCAAAGGTCGCTACTAAACAACAATGAATTTTTCTGATTTTTCCTTATCCGAGGTTTTGCAGCGCAATTTGGCAGCTAACAACCTCACACAGCCCACACCAGTGCAAGCCGGGGCAATTCCCCCAGCGCTTGCCGGGTCAAACGTAGTTGCTACTGCTCAGACCGGAACTGGCAAGACGCTTGCGTTTTTGCTCCCGATCATGCAATCGCTCTCGCAGAACCCCGTTAAGGGAGTTCAGGCTGTCATCATGACCCCGACTCGCGAACTCGCGATCCAGATCCAGGAAGTCTTCACAAAGATGGCCAAGGATACTGGATTGCGCGCGACGGTGGTCGTAGGTGGCCTAAACGAAAGCAAGCAGCTCTTCGAAATCCAGCGTGGCAGCCAGGTAATTGTTGCCACCCCGGGTCGTCTGTTCGACTTCATTGGACGCAGACTCGTCAAACTTGGTTCGGTGAAGTTTGTCGTTCTCGATGAAGCGGATCGTATGCTTGACATGGGCTTTTTGCCCACGATTGAGCAGATCCTGCAACAGATCCCGATTCAGCGTCAAACCCTCTTCTTCTCAGCGACGATCGAACGCTCGATCATCCCGCTGATCGCTAAGCACGTACCGAACCCGGTGCGTGTAGAGATTGGCACGACGACAAAGCCCGGTGCAGACATCGATCTTCATTTGTATGAAGTCGAAGGTCACCGCAAGCTTGGTTTGTTGCGTCATCTTCTGGCGGAGAAGACGGGATCGTTCCTGGTTTTCGCCCGCACCAAGCATTCCACCGATCGTCTAGCCAAGAAATTGGCAAAGACTGGCGTAAAGACGGCAGCCATTCATGGCGACCGCACACAGAGCCAGCGACGACAGGCCTTGGAAGGCTTCAAAGATGGCTACTATCGCGTACTCGTCGCAACCGACGTGGCCGCGCGCGGCATTCACGTCGATCACATCGAACACGTTGTGAACTTCGATCTGCCGCAGGCACCGGAAGACTTTATCCACCGCGCTGGCCGTACTGGCCGCGCAGGCAATAAGGGTACCGCGTCCACCTTCGCCACTCGTGGCGAGCGTGGTGCAGTGCGCCAGATTGAGCGTGCGATTAAGACTTCTCTGCCACTGCAGGTTGTGCCGCATGAGCTTCCTCCCGATCCGGCTGATACGGGTGGTTTTGACGAGCAGGAGTATCAACCCGCTCGTACGCCCTATGCCGTTAAGAAGGCGATCAAAGGCGCGTTTCAGCATTCACCGAAACCGAAGCATTCGTTTGTAAAAGCGAAGAAGCTGAAGTTTCAGGGTGCGAAGCCCGCTGGTCGCAAGCCAGCTTACGCTTAGGCCTGATAGTACAATTTAGTTGAAAAGGGCGAGCCTTCGGGCTCGCCCTTTTTGCGTTTGGTGGGCTATTTTTGGAGGACTTCAATCACCAGGAGGGGACTCCATCCACTGTGCATTGCATTTTAGGCAAGGTTCATGCCGCCGGGCATGGCAAGGGTGGGTGAGCGCCAAGTGGCCGCATGATGTTCTTTGGCTGTTGCCTCAGCGAGCGGCTTCCAGCCACTGGCTTCGTTGCCGCAGTTTTTTCAGGGCCTGATTGTTCAGGCGGGAAGCCGTTGTAGCCGATGACGATATGGTAATCGCAGCGCGCTGAGCGTCCGGCTGGGGGTCGCGGTAGGGACAATCATGCTTTACGACCGCCGAGTAGGCCCGGGGAGTTTCACCCCGAGCCTCTCACAGACATATTTGTGATGGATCAGTTTCGCTAGTGGTTCGCGTTTTTGCTTTGCAATGCTTTTCGCAAGTGGACAGCTTCTTCGCGCACTTCGAGTAAGCCTGGCAAGATAGCAGCGCTTGATTCGATTGGCGCATTATTCAACTGATTGCCTTTTCCTCCAAGCCCCAACTCACGATACTCCCGCAGCCGTTCTACAATCAGATCGCGAATTTCACTAGCGTTATCCACTCCTTCAAACACAGCCTTGTGCGACTTCTCCTCCCCATGTTTCCCAACCGACGCTCCACCGCCCGCAGCATGCACTTCGACATCGGCCAAGCCAAGCAGCCTCTGCACTGGCCCCGACTGAACGCGGATTTCCTGAATGTTGGCGAAGGTCATCGTGAGTTCTTCTACATTCCATACTCCTCGTCTGATCCGGAGGCTACGATCAGTGACGATATACCAGCGCAGTTCGTAGGCCCACTTGATAGCAAGGAACGTGAATGGCGAAACAAAAGCAACGCCGAAGACACCCAAAACTTCGCCGACCACGACCCCGTACTGTACCCAAATCGGAGCCGTTTTTACAAACTTCCAGGTAATTCCGTACGCAACAAGAACACCAACCACAACGCCAAAAATCTTTATTGCCCACAGAAACAATTGCCAGTAGTAGAAATTCTTGCCAGCTCGAAAGACCACCAGGGATTCAGCGCTACCCTCGGGCGGATGGGGCTCGGCTGGAACACGCAGCGCGGCCAGCACTAGCGCTCGCGCCCAATCAACCACTGTGACGCTGCTCCTCAACCAGCAAGCGAATCGCCTTCAGTTCTCCGGCAATGTCCTTGAGCAGATCGGCCACTTCGCCTCCGCCTGGCTCTACCTGTGCACCGGTGCCGTCGCGGGCGCCGCGCATGCGTGAATACAGAAAGTCGCGCATCGCTTCGTGGTTTGGTAAGCCCTCGAGCGTCATCTCCGCGTTCGAGCTTCCGGCTGCGGTTTGAATCTCGATCCGCGCCAGGCCCAGATAGCGTTCGATCAGCGACGAATGCAGATGGATGTCCTGAATACGGGAATAGTTCAGCATGATCTCGTGTCGAAACAGGATTCCCCATTTCATGTGAATCCCGTCTTCGTCGAACCTATATCGCATCGTGTGGTAGCGAAAATAGAGCAGCGGAAAGACGACCGGAAAGGCAACGAACGAGAGCACGGCCTTGATGAGATAGCAGGTCATGAGCTTCTCGACCGGGCGCTCAATGGCTGCGATGTGCGCTGGCACGGGAGGCGATTTGGAGCTGCGGCTGTCGATCATCTTCCTGGTGAGTATACGCTAGCGGAGTTCTAGTTGTTCAGTAGAAGATGGCGCTTGAAATGACAGCCATTGGGGCAAGAAAAAGACGCCTGACCTCCGCCGATTGGTCGAAGCTAATACTTTAAACCTTAAGTGACGTGTTGCCATCTAAATAGTCAACATTTTATTCGGGCGGCCAATCGGGCACAGTCTGCTATTATTTGACAACATATTGGCGTAAGAGAGAAGAGGGAAACGGGGGGATGGCTTATCAGCTCGTGGTGATAAAAGATAACAGCGGCGATGTCTACCTGTTAGAAATCGGCTTGAAACAAGCCGGGATCAGTTTCGCAATGCATCTGATTCAGGACGCAGAGACAGCTCGAAACTTCATCCAGGCTCCGAGCAGCATCCTGCCCAACCTCGTTCTGCTCGATTTGAACTTGCCACGAATCGATGGAGAAGAATTGTTACGCCTTGTAAGGCCGCAGCCATCGTTCGAAAATGTCCCTGTGGTCAAGTGGAGTTCACTTCCATCACCTAAGGACCGAATGGCAATTTCGGGATTTCAGGGCACGCACATTATCTGCAAGCCCGCTTCATTCGACGCGTTTACCGAGCTTGGAGCGCTAATCGGGAAGGTGTTGAATTCGAGCGAGGTCCAGGCTAAAACATGACGTCAAAAACGCCAGAGCCCTCGCTGCTTATGCAGCTTAGGCAAGCTACGAGACCCTTTCATGAAGCGATTGAGAAGCACGTGGATGTGCTTCGTCCAGATCTTTCTTCTGAAGAGTATCGCCAGTTGATAGCACGGTTTTATGGATTCTATGCACCTCTCGAATTGCGCATGGCCCAAGTACCAAGCCTAAATGCGGCGTGCCCCGATTATTCTTTGCGGAAGAAGACGGCGCGCCTCGAACAGGATCTCAGTGAGCTCGGTTTGTCCGCCGACGATATCGGCAGACTGCCTCGCTGCGGGGAAGTACCGGCGATCGCTACTGTGGCAGATGCGCTCGGTTGTCTATACGTCACTGAGGGGGCGACTCTTGGCGGCGCTATCATCTCGCGCCACGTCTTCTCCGTTCTCGGGATTAGCTCCGAAACAGGCTGCGCGTTTTTCACCAGTTACGGCGACGAGCGAGGGTCCATGTGGAAAGGCCTTTGCGAGGTGCTGAACAGTGTTTCAGAAGAAGTCACCCAAGCAGCGGTCATTCAATCGGCATGCGCCACCTTTCAGACTTTCGACATCTGGCTTACACCACAATGATTTGTTTGTCTGCTTCTACTACCTGACTTGTAAACGATGAAAGGAACGGGCATGAATCAAGCGACCAAAATGGCAAAATTAGATGAAAATTCCGTCACAGCCGAGAACGTAAACTTTAGTAATTGTGACCGGGAACTGATCCAGTACTCTGCAGCCATTCAACCGCACGGAGTGCTACTTGTGTTGCTTGAGCCGGACTTGCGCGTCTTGCAAGCCAGCGCCAATGCCGCTGCAGTCTTCGGTCTCTCGATGGAGAATTTGCTGACCAGTAATTTTGAAGCGCTAATTGGGGCTCCACAAATGGACCAGTTGCTCAAGCGTCTTGGGTCGACGAAGCTGGAAGGTTCACCCGTGCACCTGCTTCGTTTGGATGTGGGGAGCAAGCAGCGTTTTCATGTTTTTGGCCACCGGATCGATGGAGTACTGATCCTGGAATTGGAGATGGCCGGGGATGCCGCCGCCGCCGATACGCTGGATATTTATTCGGAGCTACGCATGGCCATCAGCCGTCTGCAGGCTACGGGCAGTCTGGATGAGTTTATGAACCTGGCGGTGGAGGAAATCCGTGCTTTCACTGGCTTTGACCGCGTAATGGCTTATCGCTTCTTAGAGGATGGCAGCGGCGACGTGACAGCAGAGTCTTTGAAACCGGAGTTCGAACCCTATCTAGGACTTCGCTATCCGGCTTCGGACATTCCGCTACCCTCCCGGAGGCTGTTCTCTCTCACTTGGGTGCGGCATCTGCCGAATGCTTACTATGAGCCGATTCCTATTGTACCGGTGACCAATCCAGTGACAAATGGGCCGTTGGACCTCAGCTATGCTTTCACCCGCAGCGTGTCGGTGATGTATACGGATTACCTGAAGAACATGGGGGCTCAGGCAACCTTGACGATTACCGTACTTAAGAAAGGCCACCTGTGGGGCCTGATCTCGTGCATGAATCATGAAAAGCCTGTGCATGTGCAGTATGAGACGCGCATGGCGTGCGAGTTTTTAGGGCACATGATTTCCTTGTTGATGGATTCCAAAGAGGAGTCTGGAAACTATCGCAACAAGTTGAAGCTGGCGGCCGCATGGGACCAGCTTTCTGAACACATGGCGCGGGAAAAAGACTTCCGCGATGGGCTGACAAAACATGAGCCAACAGTTTTGACCAACATGGATGCGGGCGGTGCGGCCGTGGTAGCGGAAGGAGGAGTACGCCTTCTGGGAACAACGCCAAACGCCGAGCAGGTATTAAGCCTGGCAAATTGGGTTGCAACACAATCGGAAACGGTCTTTTCCAGTGACCGGCTAGCCTCACTTTACCCGGAAGCCGAGGCATTTCAGCGGTCGGCAGCGGGCGTGATGGGGATCCGCTTGACGCACGAGCATCCCGCCATGATTCTTTGGTTCCGGCCGGAATTGACCCAAACGGTGAACTGGGCCGGAAATCCTGAGAAGCCGGTTGAGGTTTCAATCGAAGGAGATAGCGTCCGGTTAGCGCCACGCCGCTCATTCGAGCTGTGGAAGCAATCGGTGAGCGGCCGGTCGGCATCGTGGGAGAGATGGGAATTGGAAGCTGCCGGCGATCTCCGCCGGAAGATCGTCGAGGTGGTGCTTCAGCGCGCAGAAGAAGTTTCTCTTTTGAATCGGCAACTGGAGCAGAGCAATATGGAACTCGATTCCTTTGCTTACATTGCCGCGCACGATTTGAAGGAACCATTGCGTGGCATAAATAGCTTCTCTGGTTTGTTACGCGCCGATTCCGCCCTCGATGCCAAAAGCAAGAAACATCTGGAGACAATCCAAACCCTAACCCAGCGAATGGACGCGCTAATCGATTCGCTATTGGAGTACTCGAAGGTTGGGAGCATGGACTTGCAATTGGTCCCGGTAGATTTGAATGCAATCGTGGAACATGTGGTGCAAACAATAAAACCCAGGCTTGACGAGGGTAACGTCACGCTGCGTATTCTACGACCTCTTCCGATGGCGAGTTGCGATGCCCAGTTGGTCGAGGAAGTTTTGCAGAACCTGATCACGAATGCCGCCAAATACAACGACAAGGCGGAGCGATGGATCGAGATCGGCTATAAGCAACAGAACCCTGTCACCTATTTTGTTCGCGATAACGGCATCGGGATTGATCCCCAGCACGCTGAGCAGGTGTTCCAGATTTTCCGGCGATTGCATGGCCGGCGCGAGTTTGGCGGCGGTTCCGGCGCGGGCCTCACTATCACGCGCCGCATGATTCAACGGCATGGCGGCAGGATCTGGTTTGAATCGACGCCGGGCGAGGGATCTACTTTTTACTTTACTCTGGGGCCGGAGAAGCGAGAGCTATGACAACCGACATTACACAACCAATTGTGATCATTGACGATAGCTATGAAGATGTTGAAATCACCACCGAGCTTCTAAAAGGGCTGGGTATACGCCAACCTGTCGTTCATTTGCCTGACGGACGGGCCTTGCGTTCCTTCATGCAAAATGGCAACAATGATGGGGAGAAGACGCTTCCTGCGCTCATTTTGCTGGATTTGAACCTCCCTGTTGTCCATGGGTACGATCTACTATTGGAAATTCGTCGAGTGGATTGGCTTCGCACCACACCAGTGCTCATCATGTCTACCTCGAGCAATCCAAGGGACATCGAACGGTGCTATGCGGGTGGAGCAAACTCTTTCTTCACGAAGCCAGTCGACTTTGAGAAACAACGGCGGATGTTGTCTGTTATTTGCGAATATTGGCTGGAATATGCTTGGACGGCGTTCTCTGCGAACAACGGACGCCGCTCTTAGTGATTGAATCGCCCGGCTGGGGCTTGAGACAGTTGTCTCGATAGAGCGATAAAAGCCGAGCGCGCATGTCCCTTCAGTTGGCGGCGAAATTTACGGGTGTGGAATCCATGCACCAGTGTGAATGTTCAAAGGCACCAGCTGCAAGAGATGCCTTGGGAATGCCGCGAGCAGGTGCGGCGTCTGACGCGTTTTTCCTATCATCCATGATTGTCTGTCGCTATTCTGAACTCACGGGTAATTTGAACAATGTATATCATCACCATAGCAATCGCTTCGGGATTCGCCTTGCTGCTGGCACAGGCCCCGGAAAACACTGTTCGAAACAAGGAGAAAGTCAGAATGTCTAGTATCGCAAGTGGGACTTTTGAAGTGAAAGTGTTGCCGCCTTCCGCGCCGCCCATCGAAGGCGATTTTGTCCGGCTGTCTCTCGACAAAACTTTTGCCGGAGCAATGGCCGGCACGAGCCGGGTGGAGATGATGGCTTCGGGTGATGGCGGCAATCCATCCGGGGGGTATGTGGCTCTGGAGCGTTTCACGGGTAAGCTCGATGGCCGCGCCGGTAGCTTCATCATGCAGCACAGCGGAGTCATGTCGCCGGGTTCGATGGAGATCCAAGTTGTGATTACGCCTGGGACGGGGACCGGGGAGCTGGCAGGTATTTCCGGGAAGCTCGAGATTCGGCGAGAAGGCAAGCAGCACTTCTACACCTTGCACTACGAACTGGCTCGGCAGGACTAGGCACTAGGGCGTTATTCTATGCAGTGTGGGCGCAGACATTGGTGAACCTCTAAGTATCCCGGCAGGGAATTTCTCTATTTGGCTGGAATCGGACCTTGTATCGACCGTTGTGCCTTGCGGCACGTGCAACGCCTGTTGCAAGTCTTCGATGTTTATTCACATCAAGCCATCGGAGAAAAAGACGATCCGGCGTATCCCGCCGGAACTGCTGTTTCAGGCTCCGTGGCGACCCAAAGGGCACCTGCTGTTGGGTTACAACGAGCAGGGACATTGCCTGATGCTGGTGGACAACAAATGCTCCATTTACGATGCCCGCCCGCAAAGCTGCCGCGATTACGATTGCCGAGTCTTTGCGGCAACCGGCGTGGCTGTAGATGCCACGAGACAGCCGGAGATCGCAAAGCGGGTGGCGGCATGGGTCTTTGAACATGAGTCTGAAGAGAGCCGCGAGGAGGAATCTGTCTCT
>ENA-ORBV01006309-ORBV01006309.1-microbial-mat-metagenome-genome-assembly--contig:-NODE-6309-length-21051-cov-7.659769_pt1 | contig 21051 bp, 22 predicted proteins | sample MGYA00237777_ERZ505514 | MGnify/ENA primary metagenome ERZ505514 (study PRJEB26160, sample SAMN06269048) | microbial mat metagenome | isolation source: Oligotrophic lake microbial mat | place... | reverse complement strand
GCTCTGCCACGAAGGATGCGGCATGTATCATTTGCTCGTTGTCACGGGGCCGACTCGCGGAAAGGTCTGGGTCGATGACCAGACAAACTCTGGCTACATCGCACCCTTGGGCGTTTCGTTCCTTGATTGGTACGAACGTTGGCTCGACGGTGTTCTCGCTGGAAACGACGGCAACTGGTGGCTCGAAGTCGATTTCTAAAACGCACTGAGGATTTCGCCCATGCCCACGCCTCTCCCTTCGGGCCAATACGTGGCCGACAACGCGAATCTCTCCGGATCCACGTTTCACAATGTGAACCTGGCCCAGGCTTCGTTCGAAGACATCAACCTGAGCCAGGCAAAGTACGACAACATCAATTTCAGTGGCGCGACCTTTCATAATGTCACGCTCAAGGGGGCCAGCTTCCGCGAGATCTGCCTCGACGACGTCAGCATCACGACCGGAAGCTCGTGCGTGCGCGCATCCGAACGCAGGCGGCGCAGCACTTCGACGATGGCATCGAAGCATTCCCAGTTGCGCGCCGCGCGGCCGATGCCGCCGTAGACGACCAGTTCGGCGGGGTTCTCCGCAACTTCCGGATCAAGGTTGTTCATGAGCATGCGCAGCGCCGCCTCGATGCACCAGTTCTTGCAACTGAGCTGATTGCCGCGCGGCGCACGGATCACGCGCGAGGTGTCGATACGGGTCGGAGCGTTCATGGGCTTTCTCGGCGGCGAACTCGCCCGAATCATAGGGCAGGCGCGCTCGCCGACGGCCATCCACCAGAGCTCGCACATGCGGAGCGCAAAGACGCAAAGCATTTACACAAAAGGGCACAAAGAGATCCCGATCCAAAGCCACAAAAAGGGCATTTGCCACTGGGTAAAATGACGCACCTAACCCCGACCCTGATTGCCCAGGATTGTTGGCTTTGTGAAGCGCTTTCTTGGTGTCCTCTTGTGTAAATCTCTTTTCGTTCTTGCGTCGTTGTGGAGCCCCTGCTTTGGCTTGGTGGACGGCTTATCTTCGCCGTTTGTCATTCGCCCAGTGAAGGTCCGTATGCTGCGCGATCCTGTGCCTGGACATGAGCCCGTGAGCGTTGAAGCTGTCTTGACCGATGAGTCGGCCCTGCAGATCCACCACCTGACCAAACGTTTTGGCACGCAGATCGTGCTCGACAGTCTGGATTGGGCGGTGCCGGCGGGGCGCGTGGTCGGACTGCTGGGGCGCAATGGGGCGGGCAAGTCGACCCTGATCCGCTGCGTGCTCGGGCTTTCGCCGATTGATGCCGGCAACGTCGATATCTATGGCGATCAACTGCCGCAGCTGAATCCGCAGACGCTGCATCGCGTCGGCTATGTGCCGCAGTCCTTCGATCTGTTCCCATGGATGCGCGTCAACCAGTACCTGGCATTTCACCGCGCGTTCTATGCGCGCTGGGATGCAGAGCTGGTGAGCGGTCTGCTCGGGCGCTGGGAGGTGGATGCGAAGAAGAAGATCGGCGAGCTCAGCCAGGGACAGCGCCAGAAACTCGCGATCATCCGCGCAATCGCGCCGGATCCGGATCTGCTGCTGCTGGATGAGCCGGTCGCCAGCCTGGATCCGCAGACGCGGCGCTTCTTTCTCGAAGAATTGCTGAAGCTAACGCGGCGGCCGGGGAAAACAGTGGTTTTTTCCACCCACATCACCACCGACCTCGAGCGCGCGGATGCCGAGATCGCGCTGCTCAAGAATGGCCGCATCCAGTTCTCGTGCTTGCTGCCGGAGCTCAAGGCACGCGTACGCCGGGCTGCGCTCTCCGGCACGCTGCCGCCCGAGCACTGGCGGCATCCAGGCATCTTGCGCCAGGTGCTCGACGAGGGCGATCCACATTGGCTGGTCGATGGGCTCAGCGACGACGTCGTCGCGGCGCTGGCCCACGGATTCGGCGCCACGGTAAAGATGCAGCCGATGTCACTCGAAGACATCTTCATCGAGCTCGGCTGATGCATCCGCTGCGGGTTCTGCTGTTGCTGCCGTTCAAGCGCTATCCGCTCGCGATCGTTTTCATGTTGGCCTTGATGCTGGGCGGCTGGAGCCTGCTGTTTTTCTTTCACCCGGACAAAGTGGTCTGGGTGGCGCTCGGTGCGCACGCCTATGCGTTGATGTTCCTGTCGATGCTGAGCGCGATGGTGTGGTCATCGATTTGCCGGCCCGACAGCCAATTGCTGCCCCGCTTCCGCTTCTATCTATTGCTGGTCTGGGCGATCTATTTCGGCGTGCTGGTATTCCTGCCCGGGCTGGTAGCGGGCATGCGCGGGTCGCACGGCGTGCTGGTCACCGGCGGCCTCGCGCTGATTACCTCGCTCGGGATTGCCTCGGGCAGCGGCGCAAAATGGGCAGCGCTGGTATGGATGCTGCCAGTGCTGCTCGGCATTTGGCCGGAAGTGCGCCTGGCCACCTGGTATGCGCTGATCGATACCAGCACGGCACCGCTGGCTTTGTTCGCCGGCAGCGGCGTGATCCTGCTGGCGAGCTGGAGGCGTTTCATGCTGATCGGCGATCAGGCGCCGACCATGTCACCAGCCGACATCAATGCTTCGGACCTGCGCTACGGTCCGGAAGCCGCGCAGGCGGCAAACGCCGGCAAGCTCACGCGCTGGTTCCTCAATCGCCAGCAAGCGGCCTCGGCGCACGCGTTCGAGCGCATCCTCTCCAGGCTCGCGAAAAACCCGCAGGCGACCGCGCAGCGCGCCTTGAGCATGATCCTTATGCCCAATCTGCATTGGCGCGGGATCGCGTTCGAGGCACTGTTCACGGTGATCATGGTCCCGGACCATCCCCGGGAGTTCGTTCACTCGGAGGCGCTCAGGTTCGGTCCGGCGGAGTGCCAGGGCAGCCGCCCAAGCCGTTACCCAACTGTGGATAGCATTGACCTTGCGGGTATGCGAGGCATGTTTTCTGCCTCGATGGACCTCTGCCTTTCGGCGGAAGACCGCCGCATTCTCAACGGCACGCTCCGGGCGGAGACGAAGCAGGCGTATCTTGGCATCATCAACGAGCTGATTGCCCAGGGCGCGGAGGGAATCATCCTCGGCAGCACGGAGATCCCGATGCTCCTCAGCCAGGCCGATGTGTCGGTACCGGTCTTTGACACGACCAGGCTCCATGCAAGGGCGGCGGTGGAGTTCGCGCTCTCGTGACGGGCAGGGAGATAGATGACGTCCGCGCCACCCGGCGCGTCATTCACCACACGACATCAGCGATCCGCTGCTGAGGATTTGAGAAACCATGCTGGACAGTATCCGTGCTTTTGTCGGACAGACAATCGTGAAACCCGCCGCCGCACCGGGTCCCGCGCCAGTCGACGGGGCGCAGCTGGCCGCCTGCGCTCTGCTGCTCGAGCTGGCCCATGCCGACGGCGAATTCACCGAGCAGGAACGCCAGTACGTCGAAGGCGCACTCGGCCGGCATTTCGGCCTCGACCAGGCTACGCTCCAGGAGCTCATCGGTCTGGCGGAGACGGCACGGGCGCAGGCGATTGACCAGTTCCAGTTCACCCGGCTGATCTCCGCCAGCTACGACCTCGGCCAGAAGATGGTGCTGGCAGAGGTGATGTGGGGCGTGATTCTCTCGGATGGGAAGATCGCCGAGCATGAAGCCTACCTGGTACGCAAGGTGGCCAACCTGCTCGAGCTGGAGCCGGGATATCTGGCCCAGGCGCGGCGCGCGGCAGCTCCGCCGCCCTGAACGGGGCCCGGGGGGGAAGCAGCGCACCTTGCCGGTGGCCGGGATTGGCCGCAGGTTGGGCGAAGTGAACTGGAGTGATCGCACTCATGACCCATCCCCTACCTGCCCAAGCCTACGCAAGCCTGCTCCGCCGCTACCAGGCGCTCGTCCTGGACGGCGTCATCTATGCCGTTGTCCTCGTCCTGACCCTCTTCCTCCCGTCAATACTCGGCTTCGATACACTCGGCACGCGTCTCTCGATCTTTCTGCTGATTGGCTTCGTCCTGCTGTACGAGCCGTTGCTGGTCGGCTTCCGCGGCGCGACCATCGGCCACCGCCACTACCGGATCCGAGTGGTGGATGCCAGGACACATGCTCCGATCGGCCCGCTCCGGGCACTGGGCCGCGGCGCCACCAAGGGCATTCTGGGGTTGATCTCGCTCATCTTCATGCTGGTGACCACGAGAGCGCAGTCGCTGCATGATCTCCTCTTTCACAGCATCGTGGTCCCGGAAGATCCCGCCGCGGCGACGGCGCTCGACGTCATCGTGCCGGTTCCGCTGCCGGACGCCGGGATGCCCACGCGGCGTCGCCGGGTGGCGGTCATCCTGGCCTATTCGCTCCTCACCTTTGCGCTCTGCAGCGCGGTCGGGGCCTTCGCCGCCTCAGCAGAGTGCACGATCCACGATCGTTGCTCCACGGTGGATCACCTCATCTGGCAGCTGGCCGGGATTGGATGGCTGGTATCCACCACCGTGTTCCTGGTGGCCGGCTGGCGGGGCAGATTGTTCGGCTGCCGTTACACGGCGATAGCGGTGGAAGAGGCACAGCCGGACCAGGCATCAACCGTGACCTGAGGACGCTGGCCATCGCTTCAGGAGGATCACATGTTCCCGTGGCTGCGGCGCCTCTTCGCCCGCCGATCCGTTCCGCAGCTCCCCACCATCGCGACCGACGTCACCGGGTTCACTCTCACCGTCGAGCGGGTGAGCCGAGCCTATCCCTGGGCATCGGTGAGCAGGGTAGCGGCCGTCAAACAGGACCTCCACAGCCATGACCGCATCGTGCTGCTGATCGAAGTGCGGCGCTCGGGCAGTGAAGTGCTGACGCTGCCGGAGGACTGTCCCGGCTTTGCCGGGCTCTTTGGCCCGATGGAGCAGGCGCTGGGGATCGATCCGAGCTGGTATCTCGAGATCATGACGCCGGCGTTCGAGGCGACGCCGACGGTGCTGTATCTGAGGGAGCCGGACGCGCAGACCGAGACGGATCAATGTAGCAGGTGACGGCGTGCCGGGATTGCGGGACAGCGGAGTGACAGTTGTCGCAGCATGACAGGGTCAGGCGGAGGCGTGTATGGGTGGAGCAGCGTTGCGAGAGCGTCGGCATTGGACCCGGGGCACTCGCCGCCTGGGCATCGGGAGTGGTATCGCGATGCTGGCGATCGGGATCCTCTACCTTGCCACGATCGCGCTCTGGCTCTTCGTCGAGGCGATTCCGCAGGAGCCGATCGGAGATCCCTTCCTTGCCGTGATGGAAGGTCTCACGATGGTGTCCGCCCTGGCGCTGTTCGGTCTCGTCACGGCCCTCTGGGGCTTTGCCGAGCGTGCACATCGTGTGCAGGGGATGCTCACGCTGTCACTCGGCGCCCTTGCGGCGTCGCTGACGATGGCGGTGCACTTCGTTCAGCTGACCGCCATCCGGCAACTCTGGCGCGCCGGGCAGCTGCCCGACTATCGGCTGGTGTGGCCGTCCGCCACCCTGGCGGTGGAATACTTCGCGTGGGACGTGCTCGGCGGCGGCACGATGGTCTTTGCCAGCTTTGCCCTCTCCGGCGGCCCCGACTCGGCGCCGACCCGCCGCACGATGCTGATCGGCGGCGCGCTGTGCCTGCTTGGCCTGGTGGGGCCGGGCTCCGGACGAATGATTCTGCAGAACATCGCCGTCACCGGGTATGCGATCTTCCTGCCGGTGCCTGCGCCTTGATCGCGCGCATCTTTCACTCGACGCTGCCATCCAGCGATGGCCCCGGCTGACCACCGGCTGACCGTTCTGAAATGCGGCCCTCCCCAGGCGGCTGCCGCTCTTCCTCTCCTGCTCCTGACCTCCCCGACGCCGGCATGCCTTGAGTGCAAGGGAGCGTACCACGCCTTGGGGCCCAGCCAGGGCATCAGCGACTTGTTCCACTGTGCCCCCTGATGTCTCATATCAGCTTCATTCTCCCTTACATCACATCGCGGCAAACTCGGAACTGGTGAGTAGCTGACTCACCGCTACCAGGGCAGAGGGAGGACTGGACGCCACCACAGGAACCGAGGGGAGACATCAAGCGCATCGCATTCGCGCTACTGCTCGCACTGCACGGCCTGATTCACCTGATCGGGCCGGCCAAGGCGTTCGGATGGGGAAGCATCAGTCAGCTCCGGCAGCCCATCTCACCGACCGCCGGCATGATCTGGCTGCTCGCCGCCAGTCTGCTGATTGGCAGCGCTGTCATGGTACTGATTGGCGCGCGGTCGTGGTGGTATCTCGCGCTTCCGGGAGTGTTGATCTCCCAGCTCCTGATCGTGCAGGCCTGGAGCGACGCAAAGGCGGGAACGCTCGCCAACATCATCATCGCCGTCCCCCTGCTGTTGCTAACGCTCGACGCGCGACCGGGGAGTTTTCGTACCCGCTTTGGGCACGACAGCGCCGCGTTGCTGGCGCGACCGGTCCGGCCCTCCCCGATTGTGACCGACGCTGATATCGCGGGGTTGCCGCCGCTGATGCAGCGCTATCTGCGGCGGGTCGGTGCCGTGGGGCGGCCACCGGTGCGGAACATGCGGGTCATGCTCGACGCCGAGATGCGCCAGGACTCCACGTCGCCCTGGATGCGATCGACGATCAGGCAGTACGAGTTCTTCGATCCGCCCGCGCGTCTGTTCACCTGAAGGCGACGCGGGCGGGAGTGCCATTCGATGTCTATCACCGCTATGTGGACAGCGCGGCGACCTTCCAGGTACGGATCGCAGGGCTCTTCGGGGTGGTTGATCAGAAGGGCCCGGAGATGACGAAGAGCGAGACGGTGACCCTGCTGAACGACATCGTGGTCATGGCGCCTGCGGCCGTCCTCGACCTGCCCTTCACCTGGGAGACCCTCGGCGAGCATACCATGCGCGCCACGTTCAGCAATGCCGGGTACACCGTCTCGGCGATGCTGACATTCGATGCCGAGGGAGACCTCATCGGTTTTCTCTCCAACGACCGGTCACAACTGGAGGGCAAGGAGGCCCGTAACCTGCCCTGGTCGACGCCGATCTCCGGCTACGCGGAAGTGAACGGCATCCGTGTCGGCACGCAGGGTGATGCGAGCTGGGTCGAGGCGGGTGGTGAGTGGACCTATGGGCGCTTCACCATCCGTAAGCTGGAGTACAATGTGCAGTGAAGGCCCGATCGCCTGGATCGATGTATCCACCTGTCAGCGTGGCATCTCCGGCATGACGCACACGGCGCGGCGCGCACGGCACGGCGCAGGCGCGGGTAGCTGAAACCCAGCGGCCAGATGACTATCGGTGCTCCTCTATCAGCACGGCGTTGCGCCGCGCGGGTACCGGTGGACGGCCCCAGTGCCGCCTCAGCCCCTCCACGACAACCGGCACCCCCCGCGCCAGGCACAACAGCACCGTCACCCAAACCATGACGTCCACCATCGTCGTCAGCCCGGAGGTATGTGTCAGACCACTCCCCACCGCCAGGACCAGCGCCAGACCGCAGAAGGCCACGACCTTGCTCACGCCGTAGGCCGAGCGCATCCAGGGCGAGGCAACGAGGAGGTGCGCGGCGCGGCTCCGAAGCTGGGCAAAGGGGGCGATGCCTCTGGCCACATCCACACTGCGGAGCGCATCGGTCAGCGCGGTCCGTGCGATCACGATGCACGGGATTATCATCGGGATCAGTCCGCGTTCGGCGAAGCAGATCCAGAGCACCAGCTCGTAGGTGCGGTCGGCCGCGATATCCAGGACGCTGCCGACCAGCGTCGCTTCGTGCCGCTTGCGAGCGATCATGCCGTCCACGGTATCGAGCAGGAGCCCCACCAGCAGTACGCCGACACCGATCAGCCGGACTGCGGGGGTGCCCCGATAGAACGTCCCGACGACGAAGGCCAGGAGGGGGAAGCGGGAAAGAGTGACCAGGGTTGCCAACATGGATTGCTCCGGTAGAGACAGCTCCATTCTGCCCGGGTGGCGTCCCCTGAGCGTGACCTCGCCGACAGGCAGCTGACACCGCCTCTCACCTTCCGACGGCACCAGCGGTGGCGCCGTGAGCAGGTGGCCCGGGTCGGCGGTTCCATCAGTCGCTGTGGCATTCCCCGTTCCGCGCCAAGCCACTCTCTGGGTAGACTTCGGCCATGCCACCCCACGACCTTCACGACCAGAGCCTCCTGGTGACCGGAGCCAGTTCGGGAATCGGCCTGGCCCTGGTCGAGCTCCTCGTGGCCCGCGGCGCCCGGGTCATCGCGGCGGCGCGTTCCGCCGAGCGGGCTGGGCCGGCGCTGGATGGGGTGCGCGCCCGCGTGCCTCATGCCCGGCTCTCTTTCCTGCACCTGGACGTGGCGGACTTCTCCTCGGTGCGTCGCGCCGCGGACCAGGTGCTTGGCGAGCGCCAGGGACTCGATGTGCTGGTGAACAACGCCGGGGTCGCCGTCACCAGTGGGGTGAGCCCGGATGGCTTCGACCTGACCTACGCCACCAATCACCTCGGTCCCTTTCTCCTCACCAACCTGCTGTTGCCCAGGATCCGTGAGGCACCGCACGGTAGAATCGTCAACGTCGCGAGCGCCGCTCATCTCTCGGTCCGGCGCATCAACTGGTCGCGGCTGGAGCGAAGCACCACGCCGACGACTGGCGGGCTCGGGGACTACGCGCAAACCAAGCTGATGAATGTGATCCATGCAAAGGAGCTGGCACACCGGCTGGCAGGGACGTCGGTGCGCACCTCCTCGCTGCATCCGGGCGTGGTGGCCTCCAACGTCTGGCGGGCGGCGCCGCGCCCGCTGCAGTGGTTCTTCAAGCTGTTCATGCTGTCCAACGCCGAGGGCGCCGCGACACCGCTCTATTGCGCCATGGCGCCCGAGCTGAACGATGTCTCGGGCCGGTACTACGACAAGAGCCGCGAAGCGCGCTGCAACCCGCTGGCGGATGACCCAGCCAACGGCACGAAGCTCTGGATGCTGAGCGAGGCGGCAACGGCTTCCGCCACCTGACCGCTGGGCACTTCGGACGGGTGGAGTCAGCGGCTTGCCCTCGGCGGGCGATGATCGCACTTTGGCGGATCGTTACCTGTTCTACGTCAGGCCGCGCCGGGGGATCATGACCTTCGCCGGTCGACGAGCGTTTTCAGGTGACTTCGCCAGGAGATCGCCATGAACTTCAGGAACCCGAAGTGGTATCCGATCGCCGCGGGGTTGAGCGCGGTGAACATCGGCGCCGTCTGGTTTGCGGCGCAGCCCGGCGAGCCACTCCACGCCGCGGGCCACGCGGTACTCGCCGTGGCGTTCGGGCTGTGGGCCCAGCGACTCCGGCAGCGCCCCCGCGTGAACGCGCTGGAGGCCGAGCTCGACGCGATGCAACTCGAGATGAACACGATGCGGCACGAGCTGGGCGAGGCGCAGGAGCGCCTGGACTTCGCCGAACGGATGCTGGCCCAGGCGCCGGGAGCGCGTCCGCTGGACCAGCCGCGGTAGGTGCCGCAGCACGGCCATCTCTCTTGCCGTAGCCGACCCGCAGTGACGTCAACCGATCTTCATCTGGAGTGACTGATGGCCGCTGAACCGCCGACTGCCCGGAGCAGCCAGGCCGTTGCGCACTGGATTCTCCCCATTGCTCTTGCCGCGCTGCCGGGTGCGGCCCAGGCGCAGCACCCTGCCCCCGGCCCGAGCTGGCCGGTGGCCACCGCCGCCCGCCTCGGGCTCAATCCTGCCGTGCTTGACTCGCTCCACGACGAGATCACCTCGGGCCGGTACGGCTATGTCGACCGGATGCTGGTCATCCGCCACGGCAAGATCGCCTTCGATAAATCGTACGTGCACGACTACGACGCCGCCTATGGCGATTCGGCCAAGGTGACCAACGCGCTCAACGCGCATGATCCCACCGGGCCGTTCAACTATTTCAACCCCTGGTGGCACCCCACCTATCGGCGGGGAACGCTGCACACGCTGCAATCGGTGACGAAGACGATCACTTCGGTCGTGATCGGCGTGGCGGTGACGCGGGGCGACTTCCCCAGCATCGACACCCCGGTGCTGCACTTCTTCGACACCACCAGGGTCGCCAATATCGATGATCGCAAACGGCGGATGACGGTGCGCCACCTGCTCACCATGACAGGCGGGATCTCCTGGGATGAGAACCTTCCCTATATCGATCCGAACAACTCGGCGAGCGCACTCGAAGAGAGCCCCGACTGGGTGAGCTTCACGATCAATCGGCCGATGATGCGCGAGCCGGGCACGCAGTTCAACTACAGCAGCGGCGAGAGTGTGCTCCTGGCGCACATCTTCCGCCAGGCGACCGGCCGGGACATCGAGGAATATGCCGCGACGCATCTCTTCGCCCCGCTGGGAATCAGGGAGTGGTTCTGGAAGCGCACTCCGGCCGGCACGGCGGACACCGAGGGCGGGCTCTACCTGGAAGCCCGCGATCTCGCGCGCATCTGGTACCTCTTTACCCAGGGTGGCATGTGGAATGGCACGCGGGTGGTCTCTGCCGAATGGGTGAAGAACTCCATCACGCCGTCGGTCAGCATCAGCGATGCCGCTGGTGCCCCGAAGTACGGGTTCCTCTGGTGGCTGTACCCGGATCCGCTTGATCCGACGAAGTTCGTCTGGAGCGGCTCGGGATTCGGCGGGCAGTGGCCGATGGCGTTCCCGGAGCTGGACATGGTCGTCGTCTTCAACAGCTGGAACATTCTGCCGGGGAGCAAAGGGCTTCCGCTGCGGGTCACGCGGGAACGGCTGGCGAGGGCCGTGGTGAGACGATAGCGCGAAGGGCCGCACATCGGCATCGCGACCACACAACAGTGAGGGTGATTCATGAGCTTCGAGCTGCCCGCGGTCCCCGCCGGGAGCGGGGCGCACCCCATCGCTCTCGTTGTTCTGTCGGCAAACGACCCCGCCGCATCGAGCGCGTTCTACTTCACGCTGTTCGGCTGGCAATTCCAGCCGCTGTCGCCGGAATTGACCGCCATCATCCCGCCAGGTGGACCGATGGCTGCGCTGCGCGCCAATGTCCCGGCTGGCACCCCGGGCATGGTGCCCTACATCAGCGTTCCGGACGTGGAGGCGATGCTGGCGCGGGTCGTAGCAGCCGGTGGCGCGATCGAACGGGCTCCATGGAGCGTATCGATGATCGGCAAACTCGCGCGATTCACGGATCTGGGCGGCACCATCTACGGGCTGACAGAGGCCGTTGCGCCCGCTGGCACGCAGCGCATTCCCATGCCGCTCGGCACCAACCCGAAGCCGGCGGCTGGCGGCATCTGCAGTCTCGAGATGTATGCCGCCGATGGCGCTGCCGCAGCCCGGTTCTTTGGCGGCCTGTTCAGCTGGGGCGCGCTGGCGACGATGCAGCACTACATGGCCTTCGACCCCGGTGTCGGCGTGGGTGGAGTGTTCCAGTCGCACACCCCGGCGATGCCGGCACTGGCCTATATCTATGCCCCCGATGTCGAGGCGAAGCTCACCGAGATCGATGCCACCGGTGGCAAGCGGAGAGGGGATGCGATGCGGATGCCCGGTGCCGGGTGCTTCGGCTACTTCACGGACCCCTCAGGCGCCAGCATGGGGTTGATCGGACCGTAGCCAATCGCAACCGGAGCCATGCCGTCGTCGGGCTCTGGATGAGCATCTGGAGTTCACCCGCTTTCGCGGAGAGGTGGCGTATTGGGGGTTCACGCCGCCTCTGACATGATCCGCTCGTAGTGCATGGGCGACCGGTTGCCCTGGGCCGAATGCCGCCGGTGCGGGTCGAGGAAGTGCTCGGCGGCTGACAGCTGCCTGATCGCTTCGATCCTGTCATCCCGAGGACCGAAGGGACGAGGGATCCCTTCAGGCCGGAGCCCGGCTCCGGGGCAAAGAGATCCCTCGCTTCGCTCGGGATGACAGCAAAGGGGCGGAGCGGAGCTCCGCGCCCACCCAGCCGCTTCACACCCCGCATCTTCAATCACCTAATCGCCTAATCGCCCAACCGCCCAACCGCCCAACCGCCTAATCGCCCAACCGCCTAATGACCGAGCGGCTTGTCCCGCGACAACCGGTCTGCCGCATAGATCAGCACCGCGGTCCCCACCAGGATGATCGTGCTGATGGCGTTGATGCTGGGTTCGATGTTTTTCCGCACCATACCGTAGACCACGATGGGCAGGGTCGAGGAACCGGTCCCCGAGACAAACGAGGTGATCACGAAATCGTCGAACGACATGGTAAAGGCCAGCAACGCACCGGAGATGATTCCTGGCCAGAGCTGCGGCACCGTGATCTTCCAGAAGGTGGTCAATTCGTCCGCGCCGAGAGTGAGCGCCGCCTCCTCCAGGTTCTGATCCATCCCCTGCAGCCGCGCCAGCACCACCACCACCACGAACGAGATGCAGAAGGCCACGTGGGCGATCGTGATGGTGAGGATACCCAGCGGAAAGCCGATCAGCACGAAGAGGATCAGCAGCGAAATGCCCACCACGATTTCCGGCGTCACCAGCGGCACGTAGAGGAAGGCCTCGAGCGCGGTCCGGCCGCGGAACTTGTAGCGGGCCAGCGCCAGCGCGATGAGCGTGCCGAACAGCGCCGAGAGCACCATCGACGAGACACCCACGATCATGCTCACCCGGAGGCCGTTGAGGATGTCGTCCCGTTCCAGCAGCCGCAGGTACCAGTCCCAGGTGAAGCCCACCCAATCCACCGAAAACTTCGATGCGTTGAACGAGAAGATCACCAAGACCAGGATCGGGATGTGCAGGAAGAGATAGATCACGACACAGAAGGCGATGAGCCAGCGGGGCAGCTTCGTGCTCATCTCAGGCACCTCCCGGCGTGCGGTCGCGCACCCGCAGGTAGATCATGACGGCGACAAGCACCAGCGCCATGACGATGAAGGATGCCGCCGACCCGAACGGCCAGTTGCGCGCGGAGGAGAACTGGTTCTGGATCAGGTTGCCGATCATCACCTGCTTGGCCCCGCCGAGCAGGTCGGAGGTGAGGAAGCTGCCGAGCGCCGGAATGAAGACCAGCAGCGAACCGGCGACCACACCCGGCACGGAAAGCGGAAAGGTGATCTTCCAGAACCGTGCCGCCGGCCTGGCACCGAGCACCTCGGCGGCCTCCAGCAGCGAGAGGTCCAGCTTTTCCAGCGAGGAGTAGATCGGCAGCACCATGAACGGCAGGAAGCTGTAGACCAGCCCGGTCATCACCGCGAAGGGGGTGTAGAGCATGTTGAGCGGCTCGGTAATCCATCCCGCCTTGAGCAGGAGGTTATTGATCAGGCCGGTGTCGCGCATCAGGAAAATCATCGCGAAGGTGCGGACCAGGAAGCTGGTCCAGAACGGCAGCACGACGAGGAACATCAGGAAATGCTTCCATTTGCCGCTGCGGGCGATGAGGTAGGCCAATGGATAGCCCATGAGCAGACACAGGACGGTCGCCCCGAGCGACCACATGAAAGTGCGGTTGAGGATCTGCAGGTAGAGCGGATCGAAGAAGCGCTTGTAGTGTTCCAGCGTGAAGCCGGGTACCACGCCGCCGTAGATCCCGCGCGGCATCATGCTGTAGGCGAACATCATGACGACCGGCACCAGGAAGAATGCGATCAGCCAGAAGGTCCCCGGCGCCAGGAGGCTCCAGGCCCGCGCCGCCGGCCGGGGATAGAGCCAGGCCAGCGCCTTCTCGCGCATGCCGGCCATCTAGGCATCCTCCAGGATCTGGCAGTCCTCGGGCAACCAGGCGACCGCGGCCTTGTCGCCCTTCTTCCACGGGACCGGCTTGATGAGCTGGCCCTCGTTGCGAAGGGCGACGGTGCATTCGCTGCCCTCGCCCAGCGTCACGATCACGTGGATCGTCTCACCGAGGTAGATGACATCGCGCACCACGCCGACGACACTGTTCTCGCCCGGCGGGATGCTGCCCGGGGTGCAGACATCCAGCCATTCCGGTCGCACCGCGATGCGGATGGCCGTGCCCGCGGCCAGCTTCGGGTGATTGGGCACCAGGAAACTGCCGCCCAGCGTCCCGGCGATCTCCCATAGCTCGCCCATCTTTCGCGTCGCCTTGCCCTCGAAGAAGTTCGACTCACCGATGAACTTGGCCACGAACGCGGTGCGCGGGTTTTCGTAGATCTCCGCCGGCGTGCCAAGCTGGGCGACCAGCGCATTGTCCATGACCGCGATGCGGTCGGACATCGTGAGCGCCTCTTCCTGGTCGTGGGTCACGTAGACGAAGGTGATGCCGAGGCTCTTGTTGAGCTGCTTCAGCTCGAGCTGCATCTCCTTGCGGAGCTTCAGGTCGATCGCGCCGAGCGGCTCGTCGAGCAGGAGAATCGTGGGGCGGAGGACCAGGGCGCGAGCGAGTGCCACCCGCTGCCGCTGACCGCCGGAGAGCTGGTTCGGCATCCGCCGGGCAAACTTGACGGGATCGAGCCGGACCATCTCCATCGCCTTGACCACGCGATCGGGGATCTCGGCCTTCGGCACATTATGCTGTTCCAGCCCGAAGGCGACGTTCTTCTCCACCGACAGGTGCGGGAAGATGGCGTAGTTCTGGAACACCATCCCGACCTGGCGCTCGTAGGGACGTTTCTGGTTGACCACCTGCGAGTCGATCTTCACTGTGCCGCCGTCGGCGTCCGGCTGCTCGAAACCGGCCAGCAGGCGAAGCGTGGTGGTCTTGCCGCAGCCCGATGGCCCGAGCAGGGAGAAGAACTCTCCCTTCCGGATTGTGAAGGAGATGTTGTTCACCGCCTTCGAGTCGCCGAAGCTCTTGCTGACGTTGGTGAACTCGACGATGGGCGTGTCGCTGGGAATAACAGGAGAGGCCACAGCCGGGTCCGGGATAAGGGAGGGAATGAGCATCGTCGATAACGTACGAGTGGCTGGGGAGGTTGGCTAGAGGGAGAGGGGCGATCGCCCCATCGCCTTCATCCCAGCAACGCCTCCACGCTTTCCCGGAACACTGCCGTGTGCCGGTCGATGTCCACCGTCGTCGTGGCCGGTGACATGAGCGCCATGTTATGGAACGGCGCCAGCATGATGCCGCGATTGAGCGCGAAGAGGTGCATGAAGAGGTCGAGCTCGAAGTCGCCGGCCGCTGCCGCCTCCCCGCCGTTGCGTGGCGCGGTGGGCCGGAACCAGTACTCCGCCCGGCAGCCCAGCCGCTTCACGATCCATGGCAGCCGGAACTCCGCGATGACACCTTCGACGCCGGCCTGGAACCGCTCCGCCAGCGGAATGGTGAGACGATAACTCTCCGCAGTGAGTACCTGCCCCAGCGTCGCGCGCATGGCCGCCAGCGACAGCGCATTGCCGGCCAGCGTCCCGCCGATCCCGCCGGTGTCGCAGTCGGCCTGCACGATTCTCCCCGCCAGCCGGGCCGCGACCTCTTCCGAAAACCCGTAAACCGCCCCCGGCACGCCGCCCCCGATCGGCTTGCCCAGCGTCAGCAGGTCAGGCTCGAGGCCATGCGCGGCGGTGTAGCCGCCCGGTCCGGCACAGATGGTGTGGGTCTCGTCGATGATGAGCAACGCCCCAGCCTTGCGGGTCAGTGCGCGCAGCGCCGCATGGAAACCGGGGTCGGGATGGATGATGCCGATGTTGGTCATCGCCGGTTCGGCGAGCACGCAGGCCACGTCGCCCTGCGCCAGCGCGGCTTCCAGCGCGAGGAGGTCGTTGAACTCGACCACGCGAGTGGTCAGCGCGGGATCCACCGGCGGGCCAAGGTTGCCGCTGCGGGCGACCACCGCACCATCGCGCAGGGTCGCGAATGTTTCGTCGACGGTGCCGTGATAGCACCAGTTGAACACCAGGATCTTCGAGCGGCCGGTCAGCATCCGTGCGAGCCGGATGGCGAAGCGATTGGCATCGGTCGCGGTCATGGCGAACTGCCACGACGGAAGCCCGAAGCGCCGGGTCAGTTCCTCCGCCACCCAGAGGTGATCCTCCGACGGCAGCATATAAGTGAAGCCCATCCGGGCCTGGCGTTCCACCGCCGCCACGGTCGCGGCGGGGGCGTGGCCGGTCATGGCGCCAGTGTCGCCCAAGCAGAGATCGATGTAGCGGTGACCATCGACGTCGCGGAAATGCGCTCCCTCGCCGTCGCGCACGAAGATGGGAAATCCCCCCGCCCACTTCGCCATCCAGTGCATCGGCACACCCTGCAGCAGGCTGCCCTGGGCCCGCTGAAACAGCGCGTGCGAGACCGGGTGGGTCTCCTCGAAGCGCCGCTGTTCGGCGGCGTAGAGGGAGGCGAGGCGGGTGCGGTTGATCATGGGAATAAGCGGTTAGGCGGTTGGACGGTTGGACGGTTGGGCGGTTGGGCGGTTGGGCGGTTGGGTAAGCCAATCACGTGATCGCCCGATCGCCTTATCCCGCAATCGCCTGATTCTCCGTTGCTGCCTTGAGTGCCGCCTCCATCACATCCAGCCCTTCGTCCAGCACCGCGTCCTCCACCGTGAGCGGCACCAGCACCCGGATCACATTGCCCAGCGTCCCGGCGGAGAGCAGGATCACGCCGCGCTTGAGCGCCTCGGCCTGCAGCTTCCCGGTCAGCTCCTTGGCTGGTTCCTTCGTGATCCGGTCCTTCACCAGCTCCATCGCGATCATGGCACCCAGCCCGCGAACGTCGCCGATCTGGGGATACTTCCCGCGCCACCCCTCAAAACGAGCTCGAATCCTGTCACCCACCTTCGCCCCCTTCTCCACCAGCTTCTCCTCGTGCATCGCCTCGAGGATGGCGAGCGCGGCGGCGCAGGCGAGTGGATTGCCGCCGTAGGTCCCGCCGAGGCCGCCGGGCTGCGCGGCATCGAGCACCTCGGCACGGCCGGTCACCGCGGCCAGCGGCAGTCCCCCGGCAAGCGACTTGGCGGTGATGATGATGTCCGGCACCAGGCCGTAGTGTTCGCAGGCGAACAGCTTACCGGTCCGCCCGAAGCCGGTCTGGATCTCGTCGGCAATCAGCAGGATGCCGTTGTCCTTGCAGAATTGCGCCAGCATGCTGAGATAGGCCGCCGGCACCGGAATGAACCCGCCTTCACCGACCTCCAGCTCCATGATCACCGCGGCGACACTTTTCGGATCGACGTGGGAGGCGAGCAGATGCTCCAGGTGGGCCCGATCGGCCATGCAGCAGGTGCCGTTCTTCGGGCCGGCGTCACAGCGGTAACAGTAAGGAAAGGGAATCCGGTACACCTCGGGCATGAACGGGCCGAAGCCGTTCTTGTACGGATTCACCTTGGACGTGAGCGACAGGCCGAGATAGGTGCGGCCGTGGAAAGCGTGCTCGAAGCAGATGATCGCCTGTCGCCCGGTCGCCTTGCGGGCCGCCTTGACGGCGTTCTCCACCGCCTCTGCGCCGCTGTTCACGAAAAAGGTGCGCTTCTCGTGGCTGCCGGGGGTGAGCGCATTCAGCTTCTCGGCCAGCGCGATGTACGGCTCATACATGGTGACGGGGAAGCAGACATGGGTGAAGTGATCGAGCTGATCCCTCACCGCCTGCACCACCTTCGGATGCCGATGCCCCGCGTTCACCACCCCGATGCCGCCGCCAAAGTCGATCAGCCGGTTGCCGTCGGCGTCGGTCAGCACGGCGTTGTCGGCCTGGACCACCGCGATCGGTGTCGTCGCCGGGACGCCTCGCGGCACCGCCTTGGCGCGGCGCGCGGCAAGCGCCAGGCTGGCGGGACCGGGGATCGGGGTCGCAAGGCGAATAACGGGGGACATGACACGGCTCCGGCTGCAGGGGGTCGCCGAGATTACCCCTCGGCGGGGAAAAAGTCGACCCCTCCGGTCCGGGGTGATTGCGCCAATTGCGCCGGGATGTAGGTTATGCCCGCTCGTCCCCCTCTCCCCTTCGCCGAGGTTTCCTGCCAATGCGTTCCGTTCGCTTCGGCGCCTGCGCCGCCCTGCTGCCGCTCGCGCTGCTTTCCCTGACCGCCTGTGGCGGTGACAAGTCCGGGGCTGCGGCCGCCGGTGTCGTCAAGAAGATCACCATCACCCCGACCAGCGATGCGCGGGCGGATGCGACGACCTACCTCGCCCAGCTCTGCCCCAAGCCGATCGGTGGCGACCTGAACTTCATGGTGTGGGAGGGCTATACCGACACCCTCTTCATCAAGCCGTTCGAGACGGCCTGCGGCGTGAAGGTCACGGCGACCTACATGGGCTCGAGCGACGACCTCGTCGCCAAGCTGCGCGCCGGCGGCGCCGAGACGATCGACCTGATCTCGCCGTCCAGCGACGCGGTGACCGCGGTGATCGAGGCCGGTCTCACCCAGCCGCTCGACCTCAAGCGCATCCCGAGCTACGGCGACCTCATGGCCAGCTTCCGCAGTCTGGTCGTGGCGCGGAAGGACACGGTGGTCTACGGCCTTCCCTGGGCCTTCGGGCCCAATCCGATGATCTACAACACTACCAAGTTCGCGACCGCGCCCACCACCTGGGCCGAGCTGTGGGACAAAAAGTACAAGGGCAAGCTGTCGCTGCAGGACGACATCGCCACGCTGTACATGGTGGCCCAGGTCCTCGGCTTCGATGATCCGGCGGATCCCTCCAAGCTCTACAACCTGTCGGACGAGGATCTGGCCAAGGTCAAGGCGAAGATGCTCGAGCTCAAGCCGAACATCCGCAAGTACTGGGCGACGGCTGGCGACATGACCCAGCTGTTCCAGGCCGGTGAGATCGTCGCCGGCGAGGGCTGGCCACTCATGACGACCCAGCTCCGCGCCGCGGGCTTTCCGGTCGGCGAAACGATTCCCGCCGAAGGCACCACCGCTTGGGCCGATCACTGGGTCATCACCAAGGGCGCGCGCAATCTGGACGCCGTCTATGCCTTCCTGGAATATGCGGCGCAGCCGTTCACCCAGAAGCTCATGTCCGACGTCACCGCCTACAACGTCGCCAACCCGGCGGCCAAGGCGTACATGACCGCCGATGCGGCCGCGCTGCAGAAGGACATCGCCGACTACGGCACCAAGGTGAACTTCTGGCAGTGGGGCTCCAAGCGGGAGAAGTACCAGGAAATCTGGAATGAGGTGAAGGCGGGGAACTAGGCGATTGGGCGGCTGGGCGGTTGGGCGGTTGGGTGGTTGGCTCCAACCGCCTACCCGTCTAACCGCCTAACCTCCAACTCGCCCCCCGATGTCCCCCATCCTCCAACTCCGCACCGTCACCAAGCGCTTCGGCGCCTTTGTGGCGGTCGATGCCCTGGACCTCGACGTCCAGCCCGGCGAGTTCCTGACACTGCTCGGCGCCTCAGGCTCGGGCAAGACCACCACCCTCCGCATGGTCGCCGGTTTCGAGCATCCCACCAGCGGTGAGATTCTCATGGACGGCACCCCGCTGACCGGGCTGCCGCCGTTCAAGCGCGACCTCAATACCGTCTTTCAGCAATATGCGCTCTTTCCCCACATGAGCGTGCGCGACAACGTCGGCTATGGCCTTCGGATGCGCGGCGTGTCCGGTGGGGAACTCACCAAGCGGGTCACCGAAGCGCTCGATCTCGTGCAGCTGGGCCACCTGGAAGGGCGCGCCCCGCGACAGCTTTCCGGCGGCCAGCAGCAGCGGGTGGCGCTCGCCCGCGCGCTGGTCAACCGGCCCCGGGTGCTGCTGCTCGACGAACCGCTCGGCGCCCTCGACCTCAAGCTGCGCAAGGAGATGCAGCTCGAGCTGCGCCACCTCAATCGGCAGCTCGGCATCACGTTCGTCTACGTGACGCACGATCAGGAAGAAGCCCTGACGATGTCCGACCGGATCGCGCTGATGCAGAATGGCCGGATCGCGCAGCTCGATCCGCCAGCCACGATGTATGCCCAGCCCGGCACCCGGTATGTCGCCGATTTCCTGGGCGAGAACAACCTGCTGAAAGCCACCACGGCGCGGCGGGTGAGCAGCACGGCGGTGCGCCTGGTCGTTGGCGGGGTGAATGTTGATGCGACACCTGCCGCAGAATGGCGCGAAGGCGCCGACAGCTGGCTCGCCGTGCGGCCGGAGTTCCTGCGGCCGGTGCTGCCGGGAGAAACGATTTCGCACCGGGTGGAGGTCACCGCGCGGGACGTGGTCTTCGCCGGCTCGCTCATCCGGCTCCACGCCATGCTCGATGACGGACAGGCAGTGATGCTGCAGTGGCCGGCAGGCGAGACACCGCCGGTCGAGGGATCGCGGTTCGGTATTACCTGGCCGGCGGAACGCGGAGTCTGCCTTGGCGAATAAGGGCGGGGCGGGCCTGCTCGACCGCATCCGCGCCAGCCGCCGGCTCACGACGATCATCGGCGCGGCGCTGCCGGTCGGCTGGGTCACCGCACTTCTCTTCCTGCCGTACCTCTTCCTCTTTGCCCATTCCTTCTTCCGGCTCAAGAACGGCCAGCTCACTCATGAGCTGACGCTGGAGAACTACGGCCGGCTTTTCGGCACGCCGCTCTATCCCAGCACGATCCTCTTCTCCGCCGGGATCGCGCTCCGGGTGACGCTCGCTTCGCTGCTGCTCTCCTACCCGCTCGCCTATCTGCTTGCATTCAAGGTCAAGAAGCACCGCAACCTGCTCTACATGGCGGTGATCATCCCGCTGTGGGTGAGCTACCTGGTGCGGGCCTACGCGTGGAAGATCATCCTGGGGCAGGAAGGCATTCTCAACGGCTTCCTGCAGGCGATCGGGATCATCGACCAGCCACTCGCCTTCCTGCTCTACAGCAAGTGGGCGGTGATGCTGGCGCTGGTGCACATCTACACCCCGTTCACCCTCATGCCGATCTACGCCGGGCTGGAATCGATCGCCCCGGCGCTCAAGGAGGCGAGCCAGGATCTCTACGCCAGCCGGTGGCGCACCTTCTGGCATGTGGTGCTGCCGCTGTCGCTGCCGGGAGTGATCGCGGGGTGCACCTTCGCCTTTGTGCTCAGCATGGGCGATTTCATCGCGCCGGTCCTGCTGGGAGGCAACGACAGCGCGCTGATGGTCTCCAACCTGGTGGTGAGCCTCTTCGGTGTGGCCTACAACTGGCCGCTCGGCGCCGCCGTCTCGGTCGTGATGCTCGGCATGACGCTCATCCTGCTCACGCTGGCACGGAAGGTGGAAGCTGTCTCTTATACACATCTCCGAGCCCACGAGACTAAGGCGAATCTCGTATGCCGTCTTCTGC
>ENA-ORBV01006307-ORBV01006307.1-microbial-mat-metagenome-genome-assembly--contig:-NODE-6307-length-21059-cov-5.388619_pt1 | contig 21059 bp, 11 predicted proteins | sample MGYA00237777_ERZ505514 | MGnify/ENA primary metagenome ERZ505514 (study PRJEB26160, sample SAMN06269048) | microbial mat metagenome | isolation source: Oligotrophic lake microbial mat | place... | reverse complement strand
GCGTTGAACAATGACACGAACAAAAACACACGTAAAATAATTCTTCTTGCCGTAGCTGTTGTTTCCAAGCACTGTAATTCTTGTTTATTTATGTATTGATGCTGTTGCGGATTACTATTCTTGATGATAAATGATGCGTGCAGATTTAGTTTGTTTTCACGCGCGTTCACTCATAATGATTTAATTTAATTTATTCTTATTATTTCGTGTTCGGTTGACAGTCGTAAACGCAAGAGCATTACACCCAAACGCGGCAAAAAGGACGATGACGAAGATGAGGAAGCTTCCATTGTCTCGGACGAAGCTGCCGTGCAAAGCAGCGCCGCCGAGTCTTCGTCGGACGATGACGACGATTCGGACGCGGATGCGGAAGTCACCGCTCCTAAAGCACGTCGCACTCCTCCTAGTAGTACCAAGAAGAAGAAGCAACAGCCACAGAAAAAGCAAAAACGGTCCCCCAAAAAGATTCATGTCCAATACAACAAAAAGACCTTGAAAAAAGATGACAACAACGCTGGCAATAATAATCTGTCCCTCAACAGGACTCGTGCTGCTTTGGAAGTCTTGCGGCGCAAAACGCTGGATCCCAAAGAAACACCCCAAAATTCCTTGGCCGCAGCCATTTTGACCGCCGTGTCGGGTAGTGGAAAGAAGAACAAAAAGAAGAAAGGAAACCTGGTGGAGGACTCGGACGACGACGACGAAGATGTTGTGAGTGAAGACGACAACGACAAAATTGTGGACGGACCCGTCACTCGCTATCCCGATGCCTTTGTACATTCGTCCTACACGACTGTTTTGGAACCCATTGTCAAGTCGTTGATTGCCCAATATCAGCAAGACGCCAACAAGGCGCACGTCCAAGTCCTCAATTTGCTCTTTCGCAGTGTGGGCGGATCCTTTGCCAATTTGTTGGATGAAAATACCGTCGTGGTGGATGATATGGACGACAATGAATGGGAATCCGTTGTCACGACCATTGTCGACGATATGCGCTTGACTCCACCCGATTCCATCTTGTTGTGTGCCTGTCCCAAGGGAGCCCAGTATGCCTTCCACAATCCGCAACAACAGGGTGTTGCGGGCAATTCTACCGCTGCTGCCGACGATCCCAACCACAGCAGCCACCAACATCATCACAAACAAAGTGCCGCACAGGAAGAATTTCGAATCATTTACGAACATTTTTGGTATCTCTTGGGAACGCACGTCTTGTTGAGTGGTCGCAGCAGCAACAGTACTGTCAACACGGGCAACGGCACTAGCCACGCGTCAGCTTCGTCGTCCTTTGATATTGAATGCGTTCGGGATCTGGCACAACGCATGATTGAATTGTCTTCTGTCGGACAACCTGATTTGCGAGCGGCCGCTTGCATCGGAGCGCTTCAATTGGCATTGGCCGCCTGTGATGGGACGTTGGAATTTGACACACGATTGACCACTGCGCAACGGCAACTCAAAGCTGCACAGGCCACCAAATCCAAAACCAAGGCCGAAGCCTTGCAACACACGGTCACGAGTTTGGAACGATCCTGTGGTGATTTGGAACAAGTCATTCAAGAGACGGTCGTTCCGTCGGTCTTTATGAAACGATACCGAGATTCCAATGCGTACAACCGGGCCTTTTGTTTGGATGCTCTCGGCACTTTGGCATTGCAGCGACCCGATATCTTTTTGCAAGACATCTACTTGAAGTATTTTGGATGGATGATGTCCGATAAAGAGGTTGTGGTGCGGGTGGCGGCGCTCCGGGGCCTCTTGGCGCCCTTTACGCGGGCCGAAGAGCAAGAGAAAGTCGTCAATGTCAAAAGCATCCATAAATTGCAATTGATTCAATTGGAGAAAATGGACAAAGTCGTTGACAAGTTCCTTCTTCGCATTGCCGGTTGTGTGCACGATGTATCGACTCAAGTTCAGGAGCAAGCTATGAAGCTCTTGTTGACGCTCATGAGAAACGGCCGTCTGGATGAGCTCGAAAATGATACGGTATGGAACCAGATTAATCATCGAGCCTTGGCTGCGGACACAACCCCCGAAATGCGCCGGGATGCAATGTATTTCGTGTTGGAACAAATTGAGGCATTTGATATGGAAAATCAAACCGACACGATCGGTCTCGTCGAGGTCAAGAAGGTCAACCAAATTGATGGCATTGCCGCCTGGGTCGCCCATTGCTTGTCGGATGGACAAATTCCCTTGGAGTTGATTCGTGTCCACCTTACGAATTATGTCGTCCATTCTCTCCGCGCCATGCCGGAACACGCGCACTTGATGACGAATTGGAGAGCGCTGATTGCGGCCATTCAACAAGACACGCAAGCCGATATCATGGCAGAAGAAGAGGGAAGCACAACCACACTCGAAAAGCAGCGGGCCGCATTTGCCAAGCAACGTGTCTTATTGCAGATGCTTGCCTGTGCGGCGTCATTGGAACTCGACTCATCGTCATCGAGCAAACGGGACGCCGAATACGAAGAGGATGCGCTGTCCGTACTTGACCCGGATGTTGTCAGAGTTCGCAAGCAGCTTCTGGCACCATCTTCGGGAGTGGTAGCTACTTCTGGCAAGCAGAAAAAGAAACAATCTTCCAATATGATGCGCGAAAGTCTCTCTACGGAATTGCTCAAAGCTCTTCCGCGGTTGTTGGGGGCGTACAAGGGAGATTTGGTGGTCTTGAAAAGTCTCACGACGCTGCCACGGTACCTCGTCATGTCCGTGGTTACCATGCCCCAGCGAAAAGGTGACGTCCAGGCGTTGACGGAGCTCCTCGCAGAGATCTTTTTGGAGTCTACCGATGCGACTGTTCTTCAGAATACGTGCTTGGCACTGACTGTTCTGGCCAAGGGAGATCATTCTCGAAATCGTGAAGCGCTGCTGAAGCTGAAGAGTGTGGCCGGAAAGGTGCAAGAGCGTTTGTTCCAGCTTTACGAACAAGATGCCGCCGCGGGAGGTTCTGGCAACGAGGGCGACGACGAATCGTCAGAGAAGGAAGACGAGGAGGAAGAACGCTGGAATTCTATTTGTCTTTGCCTGCGACGTCTGGCGCTCCTCTCCAAACGGAACTATTTGGGAGATTTGCTGGCTCTCGATACGAAGCGAAGCCAAGATGATTCTTCAACTATCGCTTCAACTATCGAGGAGCAGGACCCTATCACTAATCTCTTTTCATTAGTTGCCCAGCGAGCGGCAAAGAATCTCAAGATTAGAGAATGCGCTTTACCAGAGGACGAGGAGGCCAGTATTGTTATCCCTGCCATTTGGGAAGAGAAGACAGGAGAAATTCACTTGGCTGTTGCGAAATCATTTGAGCAAGCGCTATTGCTCATTGAGTCTCTGCTGTCGTGGAGGATTGAACGTGCCATCGAGCTAGAGCGCAGCACCAAAGAACAGCTCAAGAGGGACGATGATAGCCACAGCAGTGTCGACACTGAAAGTGTTGAACTTGACGAAGCAACGGCGGAAGATCTTGATGGTGAAGCGAAGGCGATCGTTCGAATGAGAGATGGGCTCTACAAGCTTTTGGGGTGCGGATTTGACCAATACCTTCATGCTGAAGACCAGGTGCCATTCTCGCCGCAACAGAAGGCGTTTGTAGACATGATACATGTTGCCGTAGGAAAAGTGGCAAATGATATGCGATCGTTGCTACCCAAGGAATGGGAAGATTCTGTCTCGCCGCTTCTGCGGAAAATCGCACTGCCTGACGACGGTCATCTCGTCGGAGGGTTTGTTCGCTTTTTTCGGGCGAAAGAAGATTCAATCGCCGGCATGGAACATGGCATGGCGATGAAGGAGGAATTGCTGCTTCCATTGTCACGCGGTGTTGCTGCCACCTGGAGCTACCATGGAAACAGGAGGGAAGGTGGAACAGCACTCGCGCACATTACGCACAATAGCGAAGAGGTTTCCAAGTCCACTGGCGCATTGTGTAGAGTTCTGAAGAAGTTGGACCCAGTTAGGTTCTTGGAAGCCCACATGGCATCTCTTCGACAGTGCTACGTTGATTGGCTGGAAAATTTTCCTGAGGAGCCTTCCGATCGCCCTACAGAAGAAGAACTGGAAGAATTTGCAGAGATGGAAAGAGAACACCGAGAGGAGGTATGTTTTGATTTCGTTGTCGGTTGCTCGCTACTCTTCGTGGATTCTCAATGTTTAATGACTCTTTTTCTCGGATTGCTCGGTCACAGTTCAAAGATTTGGAGCACAAGGCATCCAAGCTTTCGGCGTCACTTGGTGTGGGAAAGATTCGCGAGTCAAAGCTTGTTCCAGCTCTTTTTGGATTTGTGAAAGAGGGGCTCAACTTTGCCTTCTCTAACGACTTGCTGCTACCCGGGGTTGAGGAAGAGACTCTTTTGGGTTCTCGGCTCAGCTTTCTCAGCATCGTGATAAAGTACGTATTTTTGTCGCCATTGGGCTTCCCTACTCTCTATATACCTAATCATATTTCTCTGCTTGCTAGGTACGTCAACTGGGTCAAGAAAAATAAAAACCAATTGAAGCAGCTTCACGAGATTTTTAAGCAAAAAGAAGAGGAGCTTTACTCCCACCCAGACTTTGGCTTGCTCGCTGGAGAAGACTTGGCGCCAATGGAAGCTTTCAAGAAGGCCATTGGGCTTAAGAATCAAAAGAAGCCAGCGAAAAAATCGCTACAGAATGACGACGAGGATGACGACGATGTTGAGGGTGGAGATGAGGACGAGGACGCTTTGATGACCCCCATGTCAAACCGCTCCACTCAAAAGCGTCGGATTTCACGTGCCAGTAGCGCCCGCTCCCGGCTGTCTACAACAAGTAGCAATTTGTCACCTTTGCCCGAAGAAGAGGATCACGAAGGCGGGGAAGAGGAAGATAAGAACGACGAAGACAGTGAACATTCTCCGCCTCCCCCCAAGAAACGTCCTGGTGCAAGCTCTCTTCAGCCCCAGGCTACAATCGCGGAAGACAGCGACGAGGAGCATAGCTCCCCCCCCCAAGAAACGGCGTGATGAAACAATCGCCGAAAGCAGTGACGAGGAGCCTATCTTTCCCCCCAAGAAACCGCGCGGCAAAAGCTCTCTTCAGCCCAAGGCTACAATCGCGGAAGGCAGTGACGAGGAGCTAAGCTCTCCCTCGAAGAAACGGCGCAGCGACCGCTTCCTTCAGCTCCAGGCTGCACTCGCGGAAGGCAGTGACAGTGACGAGGAGCTTAGCTCGCCCCCCAAGAAACGGCGCGGCGAAACCCCCCTCCAGCCCCAGACCATGATGGCGGAAGGTAGTGACGAGGAGCATAGCTCCCAGGGTTCCAACTCCACGTAAGGGGAACGTGAGTTTGTCTACTAGACACCAAAGAAGAAACAGTTCAATCGGGAAAATATCGTTTTATATATACAATGAAATTATGAAGTAGTCTAGTATGTTGACCAATTTCTTTAGCTAGCAAAACACGTGTATTCACCCTCTGCCACTTTTCGTAACTTCAGCTGATGACGTCTAATGTCCACTTACAGGTTTCATCTCTGTTAATTACCCCTGTTTTTGTGTCCTTGTAACCTAATCGCCAGTTGCACGAATTTGAACTCCTAGAGTCGCCGTCAACGACGAAAAGTTCAATCGGCTAGCTACAATCGAGGGGCAAAGGATGAAGCAGCCAAGTGCATTGTAGTACAAGCTAGCTAGTCTAATAGACGAATAGTTTACTTTTGAGATCAAGGCCAAACTGAAACAGCGGTCTCGTGTGCGACCGAAAATTATAGAAGTGTTCCTTGCCTCTCGCGTTCACCATACTACGTAGAGTTGAGTAGTAGATGTGCACCGACGACAATGACAATCAACCTACCCGTGGTTCACTCCTAGCCAACTGTGAAGAATCGTTTTCCAGTGCTTGCCACGTAGCTGGAACTGTTCTATATTGTTGTTTCCAACGACGGACTAGAGTTGTGGTGTGTTGCACGAGTGTTTTTTCCTCAGTATAGACACGACTTTTTCTCTTACTCTAAGCGGCACGCGCTTTTGTCTTCGATAGACGACACACGTCTTCGTCTTGGTATTTCCAGGAGACCCAGTCCTGTAACTCTACGCTTCTGAGACGCGTCTTTAACTCGCCGCGACACAAGCGGATGCTTCTGTGCGTCTTTCTTATTGGGCGACACGCATCAATTTCTGCTTCTAGCTAGTCGTTCCGCAGAGCACACAGCCGGTTTGTTCCTCGCCACACACGCGAATTAGAGACACGCTCTCTATTTCTTCGAGCTTAGGTTCACGACACGCCCTATCACCCTTTTCAGTACACTGCTGGCATTGGGAGACTCAAAATGGACGGATCTTTCATTTTCTGCTGTTTCCAATTTGTCAATGAAATCTGGAAGGACACGCTACTCGAATCTTCGGAAGAGCAACCCGCCCGAACGGTGAGAACCTTGGTTGCTAATAATCTTGTTTGTCCCATCTCTATGGAGCTTCCATGGGACCCAGTAGCTGCCGAGGATGGAAGGATTTACGAGCGATCCGCGATTACGGAACACATCACGCGACAGAGGAACGCATGTGAGCTGAAATCACCAATCACGAATGAGAAGATGGGGCCAAACCTTCTCTCCATGCACCAAATCAAAAGTTTGATAGCGGAAGCGATAGAGAATAGCGAGATCGAAGAGGAATTGGCGGTAGAATGGAAAAGGAAGCAAGAACAACAACAGAAACTCGACGAGCTTTTGTCGGACGCACAGAAGGGGGATCCTCAAGCAATGCGATCTGTGGCAGAGGTGTATTTATTTGGTAAGTTTGGTGTGAGCATCAACGAGAGCTTAGCGGAAGAATGGTACAAAAAAGCAGCCGATGCTGGGGACATTCCCGCTATCGCTCATTATGCTGCCGTGTACGAGTCAAATGATTGCAATCGTGCTGCCCTCCTTACCGTAGCAGCAGAAGGTGGATCTAATTGTGCCTGTTTGAAACTTGGGTTGTGGATGGCTAATGGGTCACATGGATTTGAAGTCAACAAAGCGCATGCGATGCGATGGCTTCGCAAAGGCTTGAACAATCGAGCCTGTAAATGGGATCAAGCCGCAGAGCATTTCAAGAAAGAATGCCGAATGAAACTGGCCGAGCTGGAAGCGGCAGAGCAGGAATTGCCAGAGACGGAATATTCTGTCTGAAGATTGATAGAGAAATAAGAACGAACGCGTGGATTCGAGTTGAAGCACCAACGCCTTGTCCCCCCATTGTACGGAACGAACAAAGTCCGAAATAGTTGACGCTTGGTAATCGAGAATGAGTATAGTCCATGTTTCAGCCCCTAACGAATATCTAGTAGTAATAGGGATGGATAATCGATACTTCTTTCAAAGGACATTTTGGACTAAAGAAATTGTGTTTCTGCACCCCCAATCAAGAAAGCGGTGGGATAAAAGTGCTAGTATTTCTATCTGGATCCTCTACTCGTTGATTGGATACGAATTCCTTGTTGCCATTTCAGTATATAAAGGCATTAGTCGACAAGCATCTGCGCTGCTATTTCATCTCGCTTCTGCACGATACACGACATGGGGTGATTTGCAAAATGGTGATTTTGAAACTGTCAGCAAACAATTTCCAATACAAGCCAGAACCAACAACCATCGGACCGTATCGTACGTACCTCTTTTCCAAACAGCTGTTCACCCAAAGACAAGGCAAAGAGAAGGGAGGTTCCTGGGCCCTGAGACGTGACAACATTATCGGCCACCACAACCTTGTCGTCGGACACGGTCTTGAGCGTTTCCCGAAAATTGGGAGCTGGGTAGCATGTGGCAGGCGAGGATTCCACCAATAAACCTTGGGGAGCCAACACAACCGCCGGGGAAGCACAGACGGCGCCATATAACTTTTTGGCCGCCTTTTGTTTTTCCAAGATGGAGCTCAAGGCCGCGGACTCTCGCAAATGTTTGGCGCCTTGATATCCATGAGTCATTATGAATTTTATAATAATAGAGAGTGAGCCAATCACTCCCACTACTAGAGAAACCGATTGTAGTCATTCGAAGAATTAAAATTTACCTGGCATTCCACCTGGGAGAGCCACCAGATCCCAGTCCTCTTTGGCTGCATCCTCGATGGTCATATCTGCCATGATCTAATGCGCCATGGAAATATTATAGTAACCGGAGTGCTTTTGATCAGCAAGAGAATGTTGTAGACCACGCACACACAAAGAAAAATAAAAAATATTGGAAACGTACTTTGATTCCTCGACTCATTTTGCAAAGCAACTCTCCATTCATCACCGATGCCACGGTCACATCGGCCCCAAAACGAACCAACGTATCGGTAATACAAGTAGTTTCAATTTCTTCCGATCCATCCCCAATGGGGACCAAGACTTTTTTGGACATGGCCACGGACGTTGTTGTGGTGGAGGTAGCAAAGGAACGAACAACAAAAGGCGAAGCTGCTGCAGGCGTGACAAAGCCGAGAGATGCTGGTTGTCGAGAGACGAAAAGAGCTAGAGACAGAATGGTACGAGAACTGCGAGTGCCAAGGAACATTCCACCTGCCGCAAATCTATTATTTGAATAGATGTATTGCTGATGTTGCGTTCGAAAAGTGTTCGGAAGAATCCTTTTCGACCTGCCCAAGTTGCCTATTCATTGATCATGCAGAAGTAAGAGCGAGTAATTTGTGTCAGTTAACGACGCCATTGCAAAATGAGGGTGCGAACGCTGTGCATCGTGCATGTGCCATCTCCTCGGGGCGTGTACGACAAGACAGCGAGACAGTACATTGGAGGGGGCAAAACGAGACGGCGTCAAACCTGTGCTGGTGTTGTTTCATTGTTTTCGTCTACACTTCTGTACTTGCAATAAAGTAAAACAGATGGGACTTACTGCTGATGTATATGTGCGTTGGTAAGGGAGTTTGTTGAGGTTTGTAATGGCCGGCGCAAAAGAAGAAAGATACACAAGCTGCCGGTCTATTAAACTTGATTCATCCATTTATCTATCTTCTTTCGATCACCTTCGATGATGCGATTTGGACCGTCGAAAGATCCAATAGATTCACTGTCTTTAACTTTTGTGAACGAAGAAAAAACAAAATGAAAAAGATACAATTCCTGGCCATCGGATAAAGTGTGCTTCCTAAAGTAAGGACACCGGGTCGTCGACAAGACGCTGAATGCAAAATTTTGGCACAGTACAAATCCGGAACAGGAGAGGCATTTCGCCAATCAAAATACGTGTCTGGAATAAGCTCCCAAGGGTAAAAATCTGATAGTGATGTCTAAAGATGAATCGAGCATCAAAAGAAACTTCATTAGCCACAGAATCAAATCGGGGAGTTAAAGGCGAAAATGAGCCAGGCGGATCCACTGCAGATGGAAGTCGCAGCGGTCGGCGCCGACAATGGCGGCGACGTGACCTAGGCAGTGAAGTTGGAGGCACGCATCCATCGGGCACGCGATGAGATTGCTTCCTCGTTGCAAGATCTCATTCATCCAAACGCCTTCGTTTTGATTACCGATCTTGAGAACAGGTCAGACTTGAACGGTGGTCGAGCTCGCGTTCTGTTCTGGAGTGAGCCAACGGGCCGGTGGGCGGTCAAAAAAATGGACACGGGCGAGAAAGTTAAGGTGCGACCAAGGAATCTCTTGCCATTGTTGGACCAACAAGCCGAGCTTGAATTGAAAGAACATATGGCCAACGCAAAGGCCCTGACGCAGCAGAAGGCACTGAATGTGTTCATGATGAGAAACGACAGGAGACAAGCATGGAATTATATTCGGGATGGGTATAGGCTGTGCCCGATGCTCATTTGGAACCGTGTCTTTGAGATCAACGACAGCACAGTGGCTCGCCCCCTGACAGTTGCGTATGCGGCACGGCTACAGAACCCCAGTGGATACCATGGAGATGCTGCACTTGCCCAACGTATTATGCGGGCGATAGAGCGATCAGAAGAGGAGTATGTTGCCCCGCCAAATAATAACATCATCTATTTCCCCGAAGATCATGAGAAGGTAGACCCAGAAGACAAGCACGTGCTGTACTGGTTCCTGATTTATGTCCAACTCGACTGTGAGGATTGGACAGGCGCACTTGAAAGCCTTGCTCGCGTTATCAAACTGATTCCATCTGAGACGTCGCCTCTTTTCTATCTGGCAGAGGTTCTCTACTACACAGCTTTGGTAGAGTTTGGTCTCCGTAATCGCTTCAATTGTAAGAAAATGCTTCATGCATACAATGCGTGTGCGCACCCACATGACAGGCATCGTCGTGACGCGTCGATCTTGCAAATGTGGGTTGATGATGTCCCGCCTGCTGCATTCCACCAGGCGCTTGAGGCTGGACCCGAACTGGACATTCAGAAGACGACCCTTCAAAGGATGTGGTGTGGAGACACGTTTTCCCCAACGCCTTGGGTGCTCGCAAAGGTGGCGGAAGCCCTGGGTGCTGAATATCAATCGCCCTACTTGCCCATGGTGGATCTCATCAAAAACCAATGGAATAAAACCTCGTTTCCAAAGCCGCAACATGTCATTGACACCATCGAAGAGTTCACGGCCCCCGGATACCCGCATGGAGTTACAGTGCGGCATCGCATGTCACGCGACACGAAAGCCAAGATGGACGAGGAACACGAGAGAATGATGAGGAGGATGTATGAGGGTTGGTGACGGCGATGGCATTGCTCTGAGGAGACAATGGGTGCGCTTCAGACTACCAACCAGGCCACAGCTTCTAGTAGACATGCAAAAAAAGCTGCAGCACACCAGAATGACAAGCATTGCAATTGTTGGTAAGAAAAGTATGTTGAAAGACACTGCCACATTTGGAAACAGCGACTGAGGCTCTGAAAGTTGTTAAATGGAGAGTAAGCAAATGTAGACCACAATTTTAGATAGTCATTGTGATGGGTTGGTCACTGCACTAGAAAAGAGAATAAATTTTCCTTCTCTGCTTTTTTGAAAAACATGATGCTTCTGCAATCACTTCACTGGGGGGGGGGGCTATCAAGGCTCACACTGTTCCTCTTGCCTTCTTGGCAATGACATGAGTGCCATGTGTGAAGGCTCACCAAAATTAGGTCTTCCAAGCAGCCTCTAAAATGAGGGTCTTCTTGGGAGAAAACAAATTAAAATTTGTGTGAGAAGGATGCAAAGAAAGTGCATTTCCATTTGCTCATTGTTGGGACATGTTGGACATGTGTCTATCAAAGAACCAATTAGTTGGATCAATTCATTGCAGTGCACAACTGAAGGCACCACATTGCAGTCCAGTCAAGTTAAGGCTAGTCTGTGGCTTCCGGCTCCAACGCAACTCAGCTTTGGTCAAACCGAGCAACCATTGACAGATCCAGAAGGGCTTGTCATGTTCTTCATCCAAACCCTACAAAGACATGGTCCAGAAGTGATGGTGCAATGCACACTTGCTCCATGGCTATCATCAAGTCCATGAATGGAGTTGTCTGGTGTTTTGTTTTTTGTTTGTTTTTGCAAGTGTCTGCGTCACATGGAAACTAACAACAGCACAACACAAAAGAGGATTAACCCAAAGGATACTGGCTGAACCTCTCTCCATTTCTACTTTGAGTTGTAGATCATTTTGAAAGCTCAGATTCATTTTGCAACAACTCTGAAGACATCTTGTTTTTTGGTGCAACGAATCATCACCACCATTGGTTCTCATTCTTGACTGCCAGCAAATCATCTTATCTCCTCTATCATTCCACGAGGGCTCCATTCCACTTCTTTCTGAATTTGTTCATTCCTCCTTCTTGGGATCACAATGGAGATGCCCCTTTTTCTGGGATGGAACCTCCAAGAGGAGGAGAAAACAGGAGGTGCCACAAGAGAACCCCCATTAGGGTTTGTGTTTTAACCTTGGGAACACTGACGACATCGTCACGCATCACCGTCGAAATCTCAACGAGAACGTCGTACAGTAACGAAGGAATAGAACAACGAAATCACTCAGTAAGTTCGAGCTCTGAATGCTTCACTCACGACAAACATGCAAGGTAGGCCAGGTGTCAATCAATGACGGGAGGAGCTGCTATCATTGGCAGACAACAACCATCACTGACTGAATGCGAGCAAACAACTCACAATTATTTGGTTGGAACTACTCGCGACAAGACAACATGTTCCCGTTCTAAAGAAGCAAAACACAGAAAGAATTCAGTTGGTTGGATTCTATATATTCTATAGACAGGTATATTCAAATTTTTCACAATAGAGATTGCTGCACGTCACACACAACCATAATAATAGTAATAGAGAGAGAAGAAGAATGAGGGTGGGCTTTCAAGAAAGCAGCCAACCTCACGTCATAAGCCGGATAACACGATGGCTCGTTCATGAATGGGATATATTATGGAAAATAACCTTTGCCTTGGTAGCCATTGCCGATATTCTGGGTTGTTGGCCTGTCTTTGTGGAAGGATGGAAATCCGCCGTCACCCAAAAGAAACCCGGCGTGAGTTTGTCCTCGTTAGATCCGCTCCATTTCTTCAAACAGTTGTCCAACAAGGATCATGAAGGAGATGATACCTGCGCCTCCTACTCGTTTTATTATGAAATTGTAGGAAAAGTACTGTACGCACTCAACTGGATGGGGCCTCTCTTTTCCATGTTGTGCATTTTGGAAGCCGCACGGCGCGCCAAGGAAGCCAGAGAAGAAATGTTGGAAATGGCGGCGCTCGATAATTTTGAAAAAAAGTTGGCTCGACTGTACGGATCCACGCGCCGATTAAGTACCCTGGCCGCAGATACGCAGCAACATGAGGGAAGCGAAGAAACAACCTACGAGCAAGATGATGTGCGGGCGAGAAGGATGTTACGGTTCTGGACACCAGTCCTGTCGACCCTTTTTGTATGGAGCTTGATCATGCCCTGGAGATCCATGCTTCAAACAGATTGCGGACAAGAAATGGACACGGCCCTGGCCACGCTCTGGATTACAAAGTCCATTGTTCAAATACAAAAGGCGACCGCCTTTGTCATGAATGAGCTAGTCTCTTGGGCTTGGAGTCTCGCCTTGCCCTTCCCCTGGTGGCAACTTGACAAAATCTACAAACGGCTGTTCCGTCTCTTGCGATGGGTCCGGTACTTTCGGTTTGCGGGACCTCTTTTAAGGATACTCCTCAAGCTCAGCGATCAGTTTTTTGTCTTTCTCAAGACACAACGGCAGTCCTTGCACCTGCAAGTCGAAAAGGCCAAACGCGAGCTCCACCGAAGCATGCTCTTTGAAGATATTCGAAAAATTGAGTCACTCAACAAACTGCAAGGCTTGTTACGAGTTCCGACCAATCATATTTTTAGCATGGCCGCCACCGAAGGAGATTCCCAAGTGGGCTCAATCGTGCAAGAGAAAAAGTCACAAGGAAAAAAGTTGAAGCGACAATTGGAGAGCATCAAACGAATGATACGGAGGTCGTCCGATATCTTTCCATCATCCGAATTGTACGATCGTATTGTCGACTTGAGTCAAGAACTTACAACAACTGTGAGTTCTTCTCTTTGGTCGGCCAATCTAATCTCACCGCAAACACGTTTCAGTTTATCATGGCGGGTGATCGTCACGGGTGCCCTACTATCCGAGGTATCCCGAATTTGTACATCCTATCAGCTCTATGGTAGAGTGGACGTATCGTACACGACAATGATGATGAGTGTTTTGGGCTGCGAACAAGATCGCGGGGGAAACATCTTGACCAACACGGGCCGATTGACACGAAAAATCGTGCGACAGCTCATTCGACTTCCCAAGGAGCAACTCCTGTCCACCTGCACGAAATCGAGTATCAGCTCGCATACCTTGGCGAGTATGCTGTTGCGGATGAGCAGCACATTCGAGATTGTCATTGATCTGGTATGCTTTATTGATATTTATGTCTGGTTCTTTACGGGAGAATTGGACATGGCTGGCAGAGTGGTGCCGAAGCCCTTCTTTTATCGATGCGTCCTACCCGGAACATTGGTGCAAATCATGGATCATCCAACCGTCCCCGACGTACTCCCCAATTTACTGTATTACAGTCTCAGTGCCGCCTGTGCCGTGGGTTACAGTCGGATGATTCGATGGTTAGTCGCGGTTGGTCCCGCCCTCAACCTGCTTCTGGTCGACCCTATCAAACGCTTCTTGTTCCGACCCATGGAGGCTGAAGAGTGGCTCCAATACACGGAAAGCATGGCTATTTTACCAGTCATTTCCGGGGATGACCTTCGCTATGCTGTCAACATGTCGCATCCCAACTTGAGGGACATTCAGCGAAATCAGAGCATGGCAAATCTCCGACGAAGAACTTCTGCTGTTACCTTTGCACCACCAACAAAGTCATTCGTTCCCATGCCTCTGAGTGACACGGCACGCAGGGAGTCCTCATCTGCTGGGCTAAATTTGGACAGCCAACACCTGAATTACATGGATGATTCCTCCTACGCACAAATGGAAGACTTTTCGTACCATGACGAAATGGATTTAATGTCCCCGTCAAGAACTTCATATGCATCAGTTCTCTCACCTTTTCGATCGGAGCGTCTCCACAATATACCCTCTTTTGGTGACAGTTCGAATGCCAGTTCAACTGGAGATGCAATACATAACCCCAAAGCACCAGAGTCAACAATAGGTGACAGTGATGATGCCGATGGTGGCAGTGCGACTGGAGAAGGAATAGATATCCACATAGCACCAGAGCCAACAGCAACAGGTGACAGTAACGATGCTGATGCCGATGACGTCAGTGTGACTTGGGAAGCGATAGATGCCCCCAAAGTATCAGAGCCAACCACAACTGAGAGCAGCGAAGCTAAGATAGAGCCGGTCTCCAGAGGACCAGAACCAACAAAAACTGAGAACAGCGAGGCTAAAACAGAGCCGGTTTCCAGTGTACTCGTACCAGAGCCAACAACAACTGAAAACAGTGAAGCTGAAACAGAGCAGATTTCAGTAGAATAAAGATGACGCTTTCTCATACAATGGGGTCCAGCTTTCGCCCCGAAGTACCAGTAGATGGATCAGCTAGTTTATGCTATCTAGCTAGCTAACTCTATCTATAGAATTTACCCAACATATTTTGACTGCCGTAATGTAGCTCATCAGGGAATTAAAATATTGTTTATTGTTGCTTGCTATCTATGCGTATTTGTAATTGATTTATTTTCACGGCCCACAACGATGAAAGGGGAAGAAAGTCGCGGCATTCTTGCGCTAATTAACAAAGCCCAGGGTTGTTCCTGCCCCTTGAGACGATTTCATTCATCCCATCATCAGAATGATTATCTCACAGTTGAAAAAATTTGCGACACGACTGTGACAAAGCCGTGGTACCAGGAAATTTGTCAATTTCGCTTCCAACCTGTCTCAAAGTCGCAGCCTTCTCCGAAGGACTTCCCGCCTTGATTTTGTCCAGCGTGGACCTCATTTCTCGCGCCTCGTACACGACACTGAACGCACTCAAGGCTCCCATCGTCAGTGGCCTGAGCGCGGTCGATGCAGCTCGGGTCCAATTTTTCTTGGCCGCAATCTCTTCTTCTCGGACTTTTTTACGTGCCGCTGCCGCTTCGGCATCGCGCGACGACGCCGTCGAAATACCGTCTCCCGACGCTGTGGAGGCAGCATCTCCATTCATACTATTTCCGTCTTCGCTTTTGGCAGCGTCCAGACCCAGTGCCGTGGTTGGATTTTTGGCGTCTCCTGCGGATAATGTCAGGAGCGAAATGGAATTGACCAAACCATGCAACGCCAAAATGGTATCCGCCATTTTGTTGGCGGAACAATGGTAATTGACGGCTTCACTTCCCGCCGAAACTCCCGTGGCGCCTCCTCCAAACAAAATACTGGCAATCAACAACGGAGGTCCTACGGGAGTAAAAATAGTAGCGGCCGCTGCCACACCGGCAATTCCAGATACAAATCCCGTGGCACTGGTGCCCATACTGATTTTGTGGTTGCGCTTGGTATTCTCTTGCAAAGCGACAGCAATATCATCCAGAAACCGACTCGAGTATGTCAACACCAACAAGGCTCTGTCATAAACATCCAGCATGCGATTCATTTCTCTTCTACGTTCTTCTTCACTCATTGGTTTGTGGTCTTCTGTTTCCGAATGATCCAGAGCTTCCGTATCCGCCGTGGGCCTGGGAGGAAGATGCATAATTTTCGCAAAATAACTTTCCAAATTGAAAAATGCCGAGCACTCGGTACAAATGTTGATATTTTCCTTTTTCAAAGCTGGACAGCGATGCCGAGGACAGACGGGTGTCCCACACGCCAAACACGGAGCCGCCGCTCGCAAATTGGGCCGTATCGTTTGTTTGTGGGCCGCATTTGCCACGAAGGCTCGAAATCGACTTTGGGTGGTGGGTTCACTTTTGGGCGAATGTTTGGGATCCCGCAAACAGGGAATGCATTCTCGGGGTCCCACCTCGCGACCAAATTCAATATTGACATTGGCGTGACGGACGCTTTCCAGTGCCTCGTAGGCCACATTCAAGTCCATGGCGTTGACAGAAGGAGGAGTTTCATCCTCGAGTTTTGCCGCCGTGTCGTCTGGAACGGTTGCTTCTTTGTCGGTTGATGCTGACGATTCCTTTAGAGTAGCTGATTCCAAAGAAGTGTCTCCATTTTCTTGGACTGTATTATCTTTCTTCTCCTCATCGTCGGGTTCTGGTGATAGTTGGGGAGGAGTATCTTCCGTTTCGCTGGAGGCTTGGGTTTCCACGGTCCCTGTTGCTTCGGCTTCGGCATTCGTCGACTTTGGTAAATCGTCGCTCATCACTTCCATTGCCATCATCTGATGGTCTTCTTTTAAGCAGCAGCTCTACTAGAGACAAGCTAGTCTTGAGTTGGTTTGCTCCAAAAGGTTACTTCCTTACAAACCAATGAGGGTTCTCGTTTCCAATAATGAATGGGTTTTGCGTAACAAATTAACAATGCGGTGGGCGGTGCGGTCATCATCGTTGTCCATCGTGCTCTGCGTGCGCAGCCACAAAGTATTTTAGTCGAGAGAAAATTCAGTCTTGCGGGCTAATTAAGAGCAAGTGAGCGATGGTGTTGTGGAAGGTCTGGCAGACTAACTTTTCCCACCCAGTTCTCGTCTCAAGACCCAAACAGTTCAACTGTTGTGTTAGGTTTGTGCTACAATAACTCGTACTGATCTTGTTCAAATGTTTCAACTTTCAAGCTACATATATATTCATCAAACTATAACTAAAGCAGTCACTATTATATATTACAAGGCTATATGAGTTTCGAGTACATAGTTGAGGCACGAAGACAAGACCCAATGTCGACAGTGACTTGTCTCAATTGAAAATGATTGTAAAGGACGGCCCAAGGTATCCACTTGTGCAAGGCAAAGAGTAGAGATCTTTATAAAAATAGAAGTGCGAATTGACTCAGGGAGCAGAAAGGAACAAAGCAATGATCAATCCATACAGTCCAATGGCTTCCATAAAGACAAGGTTCAAGAGCAAAGCCTTCGCAGGGATGGTCGGTTTGGCAGAACGACTCGTCTCGATCAGAGGCTGTTCCTTGTCTGGGTTATTGGTCATGTTGTGGGAAACAGTCACTTCTGCTCCAACTCGATGGATAAAGGCTCCCATTCCTGCGCCACTCGCCAAGCACGCGAGCCCCACGGCCAAGCCCGCCGCCAACATGCGATTTCCCATCTCCTGGTCAAGGTAAGCCGCGTCGTCTGGGTTGTCGCTCACCTGAAGTGTCTTCATGGCAAGAATCACACCGATGATGAGTCCATAGATCGAAAGGACGCCCGAGATAATCATGGGTGCCCAGGCGACGAGCCAGGATTGATCGCGGTGGTGGCGCATAGCGAACAGCGCCGCCGAAGGAGCGGCCACCGCTGTACCAGCACCGGATAAGCCAATCGCAAGCGCGGCTCCAATGCCGATCGAGAGAATAGGTCCTGCCGTAGTATCACTCATGTTGTTTCAAAAGGATCACTTACAATTCTTGTCTTTCAAAGATTATGAGCTTGATTGGCCAAGATGGACGGATCTCTCTCGCTTTGAAATCGATTTCAATTTTTCAGATTGAATCGTGTTTCGAAGTACGACTAAACAATCATAGTATGTCCGGGTTTTCTGTATCCTGCGGAACACGAACTAAAAACGGCCCAATTGTACCGGCGATGCAGTGTATGTCCCCGTTTCTAACTAGAGTACTGTACAGTACAGTAGTACCCGCTAGCTAGAGTAGGCATTCGATTGGAAGTCGACCAAGTTCCAATCCGTTGACACGGAGTTTATCTCATCCACGCTGATAGATTTTGTTCGTGGATACGCCCGTGCTTCCTCCGTCACGAAGGGAGCCCTAAACGAAAGCGCCTTTTGGGCTCTCCCACGTAACATGTACAATGATCGCATCCAATCAAGCCAAGGTCGCAGCAGTCGTGCTGATCGAAATCAATTTGACAGAGGCATCCTCATACCCAACTGCATCTACTCGATGGCGCACAGGAGCTTCCCACACTCCTTCCCACACCCATTGCCACACAGCACAGGTCCATGCCCTGAATTTGGTTGTGCGCCTTAGTTACAAAGGGAAGAGGATGTTGCAAAAAGGTTTTGATTGCACAGGGAGAGGAAAGCTTTTTTCGCCATGTTGTCGTAAACGAGAAAGGCGAAAGTGCATCTTTTGGCTCGCGAAACGGAGCCAGCTGAAGTAATGTACCGTCCAGTGCTTTTGCATTCTTTACGAAAGATTCAGAGAGCGACGCCATGGGCACACACCATCAAGGACCATTACTCGTAGAAATTGGACGCAGCTTCGCAGCTGAACTGGTGGTGATTATCACACGGAAACATATTGTGAGCAAAAGTTGGTTGCCATTAAGATTGTGCTGATGGGTTGGTACTTTCTCCACCTGCCGGCGGATAGATTGATGCTGTCGCTCCTCCAGTGCGGGCGCACACATGTGGCGGTAGATGATGATAAGCACCAAAACACGCCAGGCCAGGCAGGACGACCAGGAGGGGCATTCCGTGCATTGATTTGAGGTGAAGCAAAGCAGCACCACATAGTCTGTAAAGTAAAGAAACGATTCCTTTCACAGGATGGGTGAAAGACGACCACTGATGCTTTCCATGTTGCTGATGGTGGAGTCGTTCGTTCGTTTGCCACTATTATGACGCCGAGTCCTGCCTCGTCTCTTGGGTGTCTCATGTCTCGTTCCGTTTGCTTGCGGGATTTTATCATGTTGTTGTTCTTGTACTCGTTGGAATTGGTAGTGCATTTGTGGTGTGACAATACTGATATTGGAGGATGGCGCTTGCTTTTTACTATAAAAGTGAAACTCTTGAAGCTCGATCCGTAATTCATGTGTGCGTTTGGGGTGTAGATCATAGTCCCACCACACCCATAGCTGAAGAAAGCAACAAATAAAGGGTGGAATGACCAGTAAATCGTAGAGCGCGGATTGCGTGTTTTGGGGGTATTTATCCAAGAGCGTCGCAGCAATAATCGGCAGGACCGATTGCATGGGTTTACAAAAGAGTGTCGTTGCTCCCAGCAACAGCCCCGCCAACGATGGTTCGTTAAATCTCCCTTGCTGTGAATGGGAGAGCTTGAGTTCCAGCACCAAATCACTCATGACGAGATAGAAACCAGCGGCTCGAATGGCCTCGGTTCCAACCACATAAATGACAAGAAAGAGAAATATCAAAAGGGAAGACTTGGGTGTCGCAATTAGCAACATGATGAACGACAGAATAAAGAAAAATCCCAATCCCAAGAGATAGACTTTGGCATATCCATACCTTCGAATGGGCACGTAGCAGAAGATTGTCATGATTTGTTGCATGGGTCGGAGGAGGGACAAGGCCCAATCTGTGATTTCGTGTGGTAAATCGACCAGCAATTGGTCGAGAAATGTTTTGAAGAATGTTTGTACAAAATGTGTTTGCATCTCCAAAAGCATTTCCAAAACGATCCATCGAATGAAATTTGTGTGACTCCACAAGTCCATCATGGCCTGACGCCACTCCAGATTCTTGCTTTGCTCACTGCTCTGACGATGATTGCTGCTGTGGTTGTGGTTGTTGTTGATGATGTCATGGTTCGTCGCTGTATGACTGGTTGTTGTTTTTGTCTGCCGCTGATCTTGCTGCAGTTGCCGTGATGGCAACGCCACGGTCCATCCCTTCCATATATGCCACAGCTTGTGTTTTGGATTGCGTGCTGTGAATTCCAAATGTTTTCCCGAAATGATACTTTGTGCCATTCCATAGACCCAAATGGCAACTCCTGCCAATACGACAATATAAAATTGAAAGTTACCCAACCGATACTCGACCATGTCGTCGCCATAAGTGGTGTTGTGAGGAAATAGAAGCAAGCCCACGAAGGCCACCATCATGGAGGCCACCAAATTGTAAACTTGACTACTGGACATGTTTTGAACTCGTTCTTGATCGGTCATGTTGTGATCATCCGACACCGCACTGGCCAATGATATGGTCATGATTGTGGACAGTGTATCATAAATGGTCATGGATACGACAAAATGCAATCCATCCAAAACTTGCCAAAGCCCGACACCACTTTCATGCTGCCAGAATCGACAAAACGGCATCACAAAGGAAAGGCTCAACAAAACACCCAAGCATCCTACAACATCACTCCGGTGTTCAATGATTTTAGAATGATTGTGATGGTTGTCCTTATTGTGCCCATTACTATTCTTGGTCGTGGTAGACGTCGTCCCGGCCATGGCCACTTGCGAATCAATCCACCAAGCACCCCACAAACTAGCGATTGTACTGGTCACACCGTACACAAACCGGCCGACCGAGTAGGTTGTGTAGGGCAATTGATAGGCCCGTAAAAATACATCCACGTGAAAGAGTCCAAAGAGCGTATTGAAGCAATAGGTGACCACACCGGCAATGGTCAATCCACGCAATATATGAGGATCCAATGTTTGATGATGGTGATACACATGGTCATGGCTATCGTCGTCCGAGGCGGATGACAACAAGACACCGCCACTGCCGCCATTCACCACAAGTGGTTCTTGTTGTTGCTGTCTCTTATACACATCTCCGAGCCCACGAGACTAAGGCGAATCTCGTATGCCGTCTTCTG
>ENA-ORBV01006306-ORBV01006306.1-microbial-mat-metagenome-genome-assembly--contig:-NODE-6306-length-21059-cov-10.094319_pt1 | contig 21059 bp, 17 predicted proteins | sample MGYA00237777_ERZ505514 | MGnify/ENA primary metagenome ERZ505514 (study PRJEB26160, sample SAMN06269048) | microbial mat metagenome | isolation source: Oligotrophic lake microbial mat | place... | reverse complement strand
GAACGTCTGGACCACGAACGGCGCGAACGTCTGGACCACGAACGGCGCGAACGTCTGGACCACGAACGGCGCGAACGGATGCGAAGCGCGCGAACGCGAAACCGCGACGGCGCGCACTAGCATACTCCTGCACGCGCGTGGCCGGGTTCGCGGTGGTTCGCGGCGTTTCGCGCGGTTCGTGGTCCAAACCGTTTGGGTTCGGCCGCGTGGTAGCCCCTCACTCCTTGCGCCCTCCGTCTTTCCGCGCTACAATCGCGCCGCCATGAGCCAGAGCACCACCACCGTCGCCGCCGTGATCGTAAGCTACAACACTGTGGCGCTGCTGCGCGACTGCCTCGCCTCGCTGCGGGCCTGCGCGCCGCCGCCGTGGGTAGTTGTGGTGGATAACGGCTCACGCGACGGCAGCCCCGCTATGGTGCGCGCCGAGTTTCCCGAGGTCGCGCTGATCGAGTCCGGCTACAATGCGGGCTTCGCAGGTGGCACGAATATCGGGCTGGCCGCGCTCGGACTGCTGGATGACTATCGGCTATCGGCTATCGGCTATCGGCTATCGGATGCTGTGCTCATCCTCAACCCGGATACAGTGGTCCACCCAGGTGCCCTGGAGGCGCTTGTGGCCTTCCTGGAGGCCCACCCGCGCGTAGGGTTGGTGGGGCCGCGGTTGCTCAACCCCGACGGCACCCCGCAGGCGGCGGCGTTTCGCTTCCCCACGCTGCTGATGACGGCCCTGGACCTGTTTCCGCCCGGCGAGGCGCTGCCCGGAAGGCTCTATGGCTCCTGGTGGCACGGGCGCTACCCCCAGGAGCGCGCCGACACGCCGTTTGCGATCGACCACCCCCTCGGCGCCTGCATGCTGGTGCGCCGCGCGGTGCTGGAGCAGGTGGGCGCCATGAACGACGCCTACTTTATGTACAGCGAGGAAGTGGAGTGGTGCTGGCGGATCAGGCGGGCGGGCTGGGCGATCTGGCAGGTGCCCCAGGCCCGCGTAACCCACGTGGGCGGCGCCTCCACACGGCAGTTTCGCCGCACAATGGAGGTGGCGCTTTGGCGCAGCCGGGCCCGCTTTGTCGCCCAGCTAGGGCCGCCCTGGCGCCTCGCCGCCCACAGGGCGATTGTGCGCGCCGGTATGCTGCGGCTCACGCTGCTGGCCTGGCGCGCCTACGCCACCGGCAGCCTTGGCCGCGACGAGCTGCGCGCGCGACTGGCAGGCTACGCAGAGATTGCGGCGCTTTGAGACGGTGGACGGTGGACGGTGGACGGTGGACGGTGGACGGCGGACGGTGGACGGTGGACGGTGGACGGTGGACGGTGCACGGTGGACGGTGGAGAGAGCGCAGCCCTCAGCCCTCAGCCCTCAGCCCTCAGCCCCCAGCCCTCAGCCGCGCAGCAGGGGGCGAGTGAGGCAGGTGGCGCCGCCCTCGGCCTTGAGCGAGATCTCGCGGCCGCGGTAGGTCTGCACCTCGCAGCCTGCGGCGGTGAGCATGGCCTGGGTAAGCGGGTTGCCCTCCAGCATCAGCAGCTCGCCGGGGGCCAGGGCCAGCACGTTGGTAGCCATAGTCAGAAACTCCGCCTCGGGCACCGCTAGCAGCCGCACGCCGCGCCGCTCCAGCTCCTGCACGAAGGGCACGGCCAGCAGCGGCAGGTAGACCACCGCCAGATCCTGCGCCAGCAGCGAGATCAGCGACATCAGGTGCAGGCACGCGTCTGGCCCCTGATACCAGGGCAGCTCCACGGGCAGCACGCTTACGCCGAGCGGCGCGAGCATGGCCCCGAGCTGGCGCACACCCTCGGCGTTGGTGCGGAAGCCCACGCCCGCCGCCAGGGTGCGCTCGTCGAGCCAGAGCAGGTCGCCGCCCTCGGCGCGGGCCGCGCCCTCCAGGCGCCCCAGCAGCGGCACGCCCGCGCGCGTGAAGGTGGCGGCAAGGGCCAGCTCCTCGCCCTCACGCAGGGGTTTGCCCATGCGCAGCAGCACGGCGCCCGCATCGGTGACGATGGCGGGGTCGTGGACGAAGATCGCGTCGGCGCGGCCGGGCTGGGGCTCGTCGCAGTAAAGCACCTCGGCGCCGTGCTCGCGCAGCAGCGCCACGAGGGCATCGTGCTCGGCCTGGGCTGCCGCAAGCTCGGGGCGGGCCGTGTAGTGCCAGACCGCCGGGTCGGCCTCGCCGAAGGCCGCGTCGGGCCGCCGCACCACCACCCGTCGCAGCGGGGCCGTCATAGACTGGGCGCCGTATGCGCGCATCGCAGCGCTCCTCTTATAGATTGCAGATTGCCGCACCGCCCACCGTCCACCGTCCACCGTCCACCGTCCACCTTCATGCTACTACGCTTGAGGCGAACATGTTCAGGCCGAGCTGCTCGGAGAGGAACCTGGCAACCAGTTGCCCTTTGACGCTATTGCCCGCGGCGTCGAGGGGCGGGGCGAAGCAACCCATGCCGCCCTTGCCAGGGGCGACGGTGATGATTCCGCCGCCGACGCCGCTCTTGCCCGGCAGCCCGATATCGTAGAGCCAGTCGCCGGAGGTCTCGTACAGCCCCGCTGTGGCCATCACGGCGAGCACCGGGTGGCACAGCGCGGCGTCGATCACCCGCTCCCCCGTAAGCGGGTTGACCCCGCCACGGGCCAGGGTGTCGCTCATCACCGCCAGGTCTTTGGCGGTAACGTTCAGCGAGGACTGTCTGGTGTACAGATCGACCGTCTCGGCGGGGTCGGCGTAGAGCCGATCATAGCTTTGGAGGAGGTTGGCGAGACCGCGGTTACGCTGGTTGGAGGCCGAGGCCGAGGCGTACACCGCATCGTTGAGCGTCAGCTCGCGCCCGGCGAAGCGCGATAGCCCGTCGCGGATGAACTGCCACCTGGCCTCGACGGTGGCGCCCGGCGCCAGGCTGGTGGTCGCAAGCGCGCCCGTATTGACCATCGGGTTAGTGAGCCGACTCGCGTTTAGCTCCACCGCCATCACCGAATTGAAGGGCAGCCCGGTGCTATTGATGCCGATCTTGGCGCGAACCAGCTCGGCCCCGAGGGCCTGGCAGACCAGGGCGTACACAAACGGCTTAGCGATGCTCATGATCGTGAAGGGGTGCTCGGAGTCGCCAGCGGCACAGACCGCCCCATCGACGGCGACCAGGCAGACCCCGAACAGCTGACGGGAGACCAGCGCCAGGGCCGGGTAGTAGTCGGCGTTCTGCCCCTCGTCGTTGGCCTTGAAGCGCTCGTACGCCTCCTCGACCAGGGCCCGCACCCGCTCGGCCGGCGGCAGATGCCCGGTCGAGATGGAGGATTGCAGCATGGGTTCTGTTTATCTTTGCATTGGGCGCCCCGTGTGGGCGCCCTTACGATTCTAGCCCGTAGCCTAGTTGCCGCTTCGGAGCAGCGGGAGCCAGACCTGGTAGCGCAGGGCGCTTGTGGCTGGCCGGGCGATAGCAGGGCCATAGACGTGGGCTGGCCCGCTCGCCGTAAGCTCCTCAAGCCAGTAGTAGTAGACCGGCCCCACCTCGGCTGTCGCGTCGGTCCAGCTATAGCTGGCGCCCGTAGCAGCGCCGCCCCGTGCAGGGACAGGCGCCGCTGTGATGCGAGCGGCACGCGCCTGGTCGGGGCTAGTGCCGCGCAGCAGATGGAAGCCCTGCGTGTCCAGCTCGACGCCTGTAGTCCAGCGCACCGCCACCCCGGCGCCCGTGCGCGCCGCGCTGAAGCTTGTGAGCGTAACCGCCGTGGGGCCGACGATCTGCAGCTGGATCTCGAGCAGATTGCTGGGGTAGAACGTCCAGAGGTCAAGGCCCTTCTTATCGCCGAAGCCACCGGCCTGATCGCAGATCATTGCCGGGTTGCCGCCTGAGTTGAAGCCGAAGGCACGCTGTGTAGTGCGGGTATCGTAGCCAAAGTCCACATCGCTGGCAATGAGCAGCGGGGGGTTGCCGAAGCCGCGCGGGTTGGCGGCGTTGCCGGGGCAAAGCGGGCCACCCACGGCTGTACCAACCAGAACATCGTTGGCGGTGCGATAGCCCGCATCGTCGTAGAAGGCGCCAAAGCAGCCGCCGTTCCAGGGCGGGCAGTCGCCCACGCCGTTGCCATCCAGGTCGGGCGGGTTAATCAGCTCGACGATCGGGCTGCCGGGGGTATTATTCTCGACATCGAGGAATGGGAAGTGCGACTCGCCGCCCTGCACCGCCGCGCGCACAGAAAAAGTCCCCTCGGGAAAGTTCTGCTTGGCGTTATCCTTCCCGTCCCAGGGTACATTGATCGACCCGGCGGTGGTGGCGATCCCGCGCAGCAGACGGTTCTGCGGGTTCTCCGGGTCGAAATCGACGCCATCGCGGCTGATGACGATCTTGTAGACCCCTGGCTGGGTTGTCTGGAAGCGGAAGGTGCCACCGACGCCGACAGGCGCCACGGTGCCCCCACCAGCAGCGCTAAAGGTAAGTACGCTGATCGCTGGCCCAACGGGCGTGCGCGGGATGCCGATAGCGTCGAGTGCTGGCTCGTAGGGGCGATCAAAAAAGATTGGATACACGGGCGGCAGGAGCCTGGCGCCACCCTGAAGCTCGCGCAGCTGGTTCTGATCCTGGGTGGGCACGGTGGGGTCGGCCAGCAGATTATGATACAGCGGCGTCCCGTCGCTGTTCTGGAAGCCGAACTGATTGGCATAGAGGATGAAGCCGAATGGATCCGCGCCGTAACTCACGCGGTACTGGAAGCCGAAGCTAGTGACGACAAAGCCCGTGCCGAGCACATTGCGACCGTTCGCGCCTGTGATGCCGGCAAAGTAGTAGAGGAAGAGCCGACCAGTTTCCGCAGTGGGAGTGTTCGCGTCGGTACGCACCGTCACATCCCAGGCGGTAACAGTGGAGCGCTGGTTTTGGCCGAAGTCCGCCGGTGGCGAGTTCAGGGCACCCGAAATGACGGGATTATTATCCGTGTTATCGCCATCCGGGCCGAGGAAGACCACATTGTAGACCCCGCTGAACGGCGCGGTGTAGATACACGGCGTGTAGCCTGCCGGGAGGTCGTTGTCCTCGGTGTTCGGCCCCACCAGCTCGATGGCCCGGCTCGCGATGCGACCCCGCCCCGCGTTGCCGGCAGTCGCCCGCTGGGCCACGCAGCTAAAGCCATTGGCGAAGGCCCCAGCCTGGGGCAATGCGGGGGCCCCAGCGAGGGGCAAGATCGTCTCCTGGCCGATCGGCCCACTTACCGAGTCGGGAAAACCAGGCCTGGATGGAACATAGATGCGAACATCGCCGATATCTGGCCCGGCCCCGATGTTGATACCGCTCGATCCGACCAGGATCTGCTCGCCCGCGTTGGCGTAGAGCTTGAGCAGCGTGCGCCGCTGCAGGTTGAACTCCGGCGAGTCGGCGGAGAAGCCGTACACCAAATTGCGCCACTCCAGGTTTGCGCGGAAGCGGGTGGGGTCATTGATGGGGAAGAGCGAGGCGCTCCCTTCCGAGGAGGCGGGCGCCGGGCGAGCGAAGGCGGCAAGCAGAAGCGTGATTGCGAGCAGGAGGGCCACGAGCCGCCTTGTTGTGGCCAGGCTAGGTCGAACGGACATAGCGTCGCTCCATCCCATGTCGGCCCATGCTAACCACAGCAGGGGCATAAGCAATCAAGGCGCCGTACTACTAGAGAGCGTGCTGATGCAACGTAGGGACGCCCAGGCTATTATATGGATGTATAATGGCATCTCTTTGCGGGTAACAGACCTAGCCACATGGTGAGATTCGCCCCACAGAGCACGCCAAGCAAGCGCACGTCCGCGGCCCAGAGCGTGGCGATAGACCGACGTCTGGACCACGAACGACACGAAAGCGGCGAACGACGCGAAGGACACGAGGCCCGGCTATTGGCTATCGGCTCTAAGATCACGGCGTCCAGAGCGTGCCGTCCGGCCAGCGGCTCTGGGTCCACTCGACGACCTTGGGCACAGGCGGATACTTGGCGGCGGCGGCCTCGTCGAGATCCACGCCCCAGCCAGGCAGCTCGTTGGCCCAGAGGTAGCCTCCGCGCAGCTCGGGGGTGCCGGGGAAGACCTCGAAGAGCGGCTCGCCGAAGTTGATCACCTCCTGGATGCCAAAGTTGGGGCTGGCCAGATCGAGGTGCAGGTTGGCGGCGTGGCCGATCGGCGACACGTCGCCTGGGCCGTGCCAGGCGGTACGCACGCCGAACGACTCGCAGAGCGCGGCGAGCTTTTTGGCGGGCGTGAAGCCGCCCATCGCGGAGATGTGGGCGCGGATGAAGTCGATCAGCTGCTCGGCGATCAGGGGCTTCCACTCCAGCGGGTTGGTGTGCAGCTCGCCCATGGCGATGGGTGTGGCGGACTGCTCGCGCAGGCGACGGAACCACTCGATCTGATCGGGCGCGAAGACATCCTCCAGAAAGAAGAGCCGATACGGCTCCAGGGCCTTGGCCATGCGAATGGCATCGATGGGGGCGAGCCGCTCGTGGATGTCGTGGAGCAGGAAGAGCTCGAAGCCCAGCTTGGCGCGCACGTGCTCGAAGAGCGGCGGGATGGAGCGGGCGTAGGCGTCGGGGTTGTAGTAGGCGCCGGGGAAGGCGCTGTCCTGGCGCTCCAGGCCGCCGCCGCGATGGGTGGCCTGGGGCGCGTCCTTGCTGGGCAGGGCGGTGGCCTCGCGGATGTCCTTCACGCGGCCGCCGTAGCCGCCCAGCTGGCAGCGCACAGCGAGGGCGCCCTGCTCCTGATACTTGATGACGTTCTCCAGCACTTCCTCTTTGTCGCGGCCGTCGGCGTGGCGGTAGACCATCGCGGCCTCGCGGCACTTGCCGCCGATCAGCTGGTAGACGGGCATGCCGGCCAGCTTGCCCTTGATGTCCCAGAGCGCCATGTCGACGCCGCTGATGGCGTTGTTGAGCACGGGGCCGTTGCGCCAGTAGGAGTTGACGTACATCATACGCCAGAGATCCTCAATGTTGGCGGGGTCGCGGCCGCGCAGCAGCGGGTCGAGGTAGTCGTCTACGGCCTTGGCGACCAGGGTGGGGCGCTGCGTGAAGGTGGCGCAGCCGAGGCCGTAGAGGCCGTCCTGGTCGGTCTCGACCTTGACGACGACGAGCGTGATGCCGTCGGGGGCGGTCATGATTGAGCGCACGCGGGTGATTTTCATGAATTTTCTGTCCGCAGATTACGCAGATTACGCAGATGGGACGGAAGGCCCTTAGAGCGATGGCCCGCCAGCTGCCTGGTCGTTGTGTCGCCAGACCAGGCGCTCGTACTCAAGATTAGGCGCTCCGAAGTTTATGAGCAGGCCGCGGCTGATACTTGAGGCTCGTAGGTAGTTGATCAGCTGAGCGCGCTCGCGGTTCGTGAGAGCGTCGAGCGCCTTGAGCTCGATGATGATGTTGGTATGTGCCACGAAGTCGGCGCGATACGTGGTTCTTAACAGCCGCCCTTTGTAGCTGATGTGAAACTCCACCTGCTCGTCAAAGGCGATCATCCGCTGGCCCAACTCGTCGGCGAGGGCCGCCTGGTACACGGCTTCCAGAAAACCGTGCCCGAGCACCCGATGCACCTCCATCGCCGCGCCAATAATGGCGAACGTTTCCACATCACGGGCAGAACGCTGAGCATCGCGCATGGTGCCACCTCCGCAAATACGACAGACTACCCAAGCCTATACCGCTGGAACGGCCAAAAGGCATCTGCGTAATCTGCGTAATCTGCGGATGATCACCTCAGGACCAAAGCCTGTCCCAGCTATGCAGCTCGTCCCACTGCGGCGTTGGCTCGAAGTACCCTTGGTCCCACGGCACAAGGTGGGCGCGGATGGCCGCCTCGTTCACCGTGAAGCCCAGCCCCGGCCCCTCCGGCACCTGGATGTAGCCGCCCTGGATGAGCGGCTTCGGGATGCCGTCGATGAAGTCGCCCCAGTAGGGCACCTCGCTAAAGTGGTGCTCCAGCGCGATGAAGTTCTCCGTCGCGGCGGCGCAGTGGACGCTCGCAAGCGTGCTGATCGGCGTGCCCGCCATGTGCAGCGCCATGCTCACCCCGCGCTCCTGCGCGTAGTCGCCGATGCGCTTTGTCTCCAGAATGCCGCCCGAGGTGGCCATGTCGGGGTGAATGATATTCACCGCGCGGGCGTCCAGCAGCGGCCTGAAGCCGTCCAGGCAGTAGATGTCCTCGCCGGTGCAGACAGGCGTGTGCAGGGCGCGCTCCAGCTGCGCCCAGCTGTCGGTGAGCTGCCAGGGCAGCAGATCTTCCAGCCACGCCAGGTTGAAGGGCTCCAGCGCCTGACCCAAACGGATGCAGTCGTCCACGCCGACGTGGCCAAAGTGGTCGGCGGCGATCGGCACCGCGTCGCCCACCACAGACCGCACCTGCTCCACGTACTCGCAGATCAGCCGCATCCCCTTTGGCGTCAGGCGCACATGCGTGAAGGGGTGCATCAGGGTGGAGTGGTTGAGCATACGCTCCAGCTTGTCCTCGGGGTCGCCGGGGAGCATGCCCTGGGGCCAGGAGAGCGCGCCCTCCTCTGCGATCAGCTGGTTGACGCCGAGATCCATCTTGAGCATGGTGAAGCCCTGCTCCAAGCGCTCCTTCAGCTTGTGCCCCATCGCCTCGCCGGTGGGCTCGTTGGGTGTGTCGCAGTACATCCGCACGCGGTCGCGGTACTTGCCGCCGGCCAGCACGTAGGCCGGCACGCCGTAGGCCTTGCCCGCCAGATCCATCAGGGCCATCTCGACGCCGGAAACACCGCCGCCCTGGCGCCCGTGGTGGCCAAACTGCTTGATCTTGCGGAACAGCCGCTCCACATTGCAGGGGTTCTCACCGAGCAGCTGCCGCTTGAGCGACAGCGCGTAGTTCTTCGATGCCAGGTCGCGCACCTCGCCGTAGCCGCTCAGGCCCTGGTCGGTGTCGATGCGCAGGATCGTGAAGTGCCAGCGCTCCCAGCCCACCGTCGCGGTGCGCATGTCGGTGATCTTCAGCTGGCTGGGGCGGGATGCGGTGCGGGCGTGATCTTCGGGGCGGGGATTCTTGTCGGTCATTGTTATACTGCCCGATCATTATCCGCAGATTACGCAGATTACGCAGATTTTCGGACCGGGCCGGACTGGGTCGGGCTGGGCTATCTGCGTAATCTGCGTAATCTGCGGACGCTTACTTGCCGTTCGTCTGCTTCCACGCCACAAAGTCGGCCTCGATGTCGTCGCGCCAGTTGGGCACGTCGATCTCGCCGCTGATGTAGCGGCCCTCTTCGAGCCGCAGCTTGCCGAACTCGTCGCGCACGCGGATCTCCTCGCTCGCCTCCACCACCTCCTGGGCCAGGTGCGGCGGGATGAAGATCACGCCCGTGGGCGTGCCGAGCACCACATCGCCCGGCAGCACCGTCACCTCGCCGATGCGGATGGGCGTGTTCAGGCCGGCCAGCGTCACGTCGGCGATGGCGGTGGGGTCCACGCCGCGCATATAGAAGTTCACGTCGGTCAGCTGCACCAGGCCCTGGTAGTCGCGGATGCCGCCGTCGATCACGGCGCCGGCGCGCGTGCGCGAGCGCAGCGCGGTGCCCAGGTTGTCGCCCACCACAGTGCCGTCCTTCACCTTGCCGAAGATGTCCACTACCATCACGTCGTGGAGCTGCAGGCTCTCGATGATCCAGGAGTTCTGGCCGCCGATCCCGCTGCGGCCCTCGGCCAGGCCAGCCTGCTGGATCGCGGCGTGGAAGTCGGGGCGATGCGGCACAAACTGGGCCGTCACGGCGCGGCCCACCATCGTGGTGCCGGGGTGGGTCTCCAGCCAGCCGCCCACAAACTGGCGCTCGTAGCCGTGCCTGCGCAGCACGCCCCAGGCCTCCTCGGTGGTTACAAGCTTCAGGCGCTCCAGCAGCTCGTCGGGCACCTTGGGGCGCCCATCGGGGAAGCGCTCAAACGGGTTGAGCTGGGTCAGGGCGATCATGGACTCGGGCGGTGGCTGGACATACATGGAGCATCCTGTTTGTTCTGTCCACAGATGACACTGATTTCCGCTCAATGCTTGTACGCGGAAGGCCGAGTGGCAAATATAAGTTGGAAATCTGTGAAATCTGTGGATTATTCGTCGTGAGTCCAGCCGAGCAGGCGCTCGGCCTTCGCAGAGGAGAAGAAGCTGGCATTGCCGCGCAGATCGCCCCGGATCGGCACCTCAGGGTAGTAGGCGCGGGCGAGCTCGCTGGAGGGCTGCTCGACGCCGGTGATCGGCGCGGCGATGAAGAAGGGCTCGTGGCCCGTAAACGCTGCGCTCAGGCTGAGCAGGCAGGCCCGCGCGGCCGCCGCGCTAAGCACGTAGGCCCAGAGGTTTTTCGCCATCACCTCCATTGGAAACTCGATTCCCACGGGGCGCGTCGGCGTCACCCAGTGGAAGCGCATGCTGGCGACGCGCAGATCTTCGTAGCGCCGGCAGAGCGAGTCGGCCTGCTGCTCGCAGATCCACTTGGAGAGGCTGTAGGCATCCTCGTTGTAGGTGGGGTGGGCCTCATCCAGCGGGAAGTAGTCGTAGCGCGGCGCGCGGCTGTAGCCGTGGCCGATCGCGTTCACGCTCGAGGCCTGGCAGATGCGCCGGATGCCAAGCTCTGCCGCACCAAGCAGCGCGTTGTAGCTGCCCACAACGTTGTTGTTATGCACGACATGGTCGGGGTGGCCGCCTGGGGCCGGGATGGCGGCCAGATGGACGAGGGCGTCGCAGCCTGCCATCGCGGCCTTTAGCGCGTCGAAGTCGCTCAGATCCACCTGGACAAAGGGCACGCCGGGCTGCGGGTGAGCGGCGGGCGGGGCGACCCGATCAATGTTGACCGCCGTATGCCCCTGCTCCAGGGCGAGGGCCACAACGGCGCGGCCAACCCCGCCGGAGCCGCCGGTGATTGCGATATGCATGGTGTACTCTGCAATTATTACATGCCAGGGTGGACGGTGGACGGTGGACGGTGGACGGTGGACGGTGGACGGTGTCGGGCTACCGTCCACCGTCCCTCGTCGACCGTCTATGCTTCCGCGTACACGGCCTGATGGAGGCCACGAATGTAGCCGATGGCGTAGAGGCGCCCGAACGAGGAGTAGCCAGCGTTCTCGTTGCTGTCGCCCTCGACGGTGGGCACGTGGTCGGGGCGCAGCACGCCGTCGAAGCCGATCTCGCGGTAGGCGCGCATGCAGGCGAGCATGTCGGTCTTGCCCGCGTCGTGCCAGGTCTCCTCGAAGCGCTCGGGCGTGCCGCGCACGTCGCGGAAGTGGACGAAGAAGAGCTTATCCTGGCGGCCAAAGTGGCGGATCACCCCCGGCAGGTCGTCGGTCATCAGGGTGAAGTTGCCCTGGCACATGGTAATGCCGTTGACCGGACTTGGCACGAGGTCGATCAGGCGCTGGTAGTTCTCTACGCTGCGCATGATCCGGCCCACGCCGCGGATCGGCGAGAGCGGCGGGTCGTCGGGGTGCATCGCGAGCCGCACGCCCGCCTTCTCGGCAACGGGCAGCACGCGCCGCAGAAAGTGGGCGAGCGTCTCCCAGAGCTGCTCCTCGCTGATCGGGCCGCCGGCGGTGGGGGGGGCGTCGGCCATCAGCGCGTTGTCGAAGCTGGTGACAACCGAGCCCCCGCGTGAGGCGGTGCTGGTGCTGGTGCGCAGCCAGTCGAAGTCGGCCATCCACTGGTAGCACCAGACGGGGATGCCGAGCCGGCCCATGTTCTCGATCAGGGTGCAGACGGTGTCGATCTCCGCCTCGCCGCCGGGCAGGCCGCGCTTGGCCAGGTTGAGCGGCGGGCGCGACTCGATCACATCCAGGCTAAAGCCGTGGCTCTCGTAGCGCTGCTTCATGCGCAGCAGCGGCAGGTAGTCGCAGGGCTGGTCGCCGTCGGCGAGGTCGGCGGGTGTCGGCAGGCCGCCCACCGCGTGGCTCACGCCCGCCTGGAGCGCAAGGCGCCAGAGCGGCGATACGGTTGGGGGGATGAACTCGGCAATCTTGAGCATTTGTGAAGCTCCTTACGTAAAGTGATAAGGTGACCGGGCGACAAGGTGACCGGGTGACACCTAACGGCACCGATAGGTGTCACCGTGTCACCGTGTCAGCGCGAGCAAAGCGAGCACATGTCACCGTGTCACCGTGTCAGCGCGAGCGCAGCAAGCGCATATCACCCAGTCACCCGCTCCCGCCGCTCCCACCCGTCGCGAAACAGCGGCAGGAAGTTGTCGGGGTTGTAGGGGTGCTCGGCGAGCTCGTCGTAGTTCAGGTCGGCGCCCCAGCCCACAAGCGAGTCGCTCAGCTCGATCGCGCCGTCCTGCACCTGCACCGGGCTGGTGAGAATGCGGCGGCTCCAGTCCTCGTTGAAGTCGTCGAAGATCTCGTGGAGGAAGAAGTTCGGCGTGGCCATATTCAGGTGCGCGCAGACTAGCGAGCACAGCGGCCCCTGCGCGCTGTGCGGCGCCGTCACGCCGTTGCTGGCGTTGACCATCCCACAGACCTGCTTGGACACGGTGAGGCCGAGATATTGGGGCTCCAGCTGGATGATATGCACCGCGTCGTGGGCCAGCAACTCGGCGAACTGCTGTGCGCTGTAGTAGTCCTCGCCGCAGGCCACCGGCACGGGGCTGCGCCGCGCCACCTCGACCATCTGGCTGATGCGCTGGGGCGGTACGGGCGCCTCGAACCAGGTGGGCTGGTACGGCGCCATCGCCTCGGCGAACTGCAGCGCGGTGTGTACGCTAAAACGGTTGTGGCCCTCCACCAGAATGTCCACATTGGGGCCAACCGCCGCGCGCACGGCGGCGATAATCTCGATCGCCAGCGCAAAGTCGGCCCTGTCGGTTACGCGCCAGGCCGCCCCAAACGGGTCGAACTTCAGGGCGGTGTAGCCGCGCGCCACCACCGCCTGCGCCTTCTCGTGGAAGCTCTGGGGCGTGCGCGGGCCGCGATACCAGCCGTTCGCGTAGACGCGCAAGCGCTGGTGGCAGCGCCCGCCGAGCAGCTTGAACACCGGCAGCCCCGTGGCCTTGCCCATAATGTCCCAGCAGGCGAACTCGATCCCAGCCAATGCTGCGCCCTGGATCTGGCCACCGTCGGAGTAGACGTCGCGGAACAGGCGCAGGCTGTGCTGCTCCACGTTGAAGGGGTCCTGCCCGATCACGAAGCGCTTCAGCTCGTGGACGGCCGCCTCCACCGTTTTGGCGAAGCCGTTCAGCGTACACTCGCCGATCCCGTGCAGGCCCTCGTCGGTGTCCACCCGTGTGAAGCCCCAGTTCTTCCAGGCGTTGCCGACGATGTAGGTGCGAACCTCGGTGATCTTCATTGGCGCTCTTCCACAGCTTGGGTCGAGAAAGTCACGTGCGTAAAGCGCTCCGGCATATGCGTGTCCAACGTACCGTGGGCGCCCCAGCACCAGGCCGGCTGCGGCTCGGGCAGCGTGCCGGCCACGGGCAGCCGCTCGAAGCGCCCAAAAAAGATCCGCCACTCGTCGCCGTCCTTGGGCGGCAGTGCGCGCCCGTTGGCGAGCGCCGCCATACTAGCCCAGGGAAAGGCAAGCTCTACGCTCCAGCCGCGATCCACCTGGCTGCGATCATTGAGCGTGCCGTCCACATGCACAGCCGACTGGAGGCCGGGGAAATCCCACTGCGTGAAGGCCCAGCGCACGCCGCGCGGGTGCGTGCCGCGCCAGAAGCTCGGGCCGCTGCGGTCGTAGTTGCCGCCAAACGAGAAGGTGCCAGGGTGCAGCAGATCGAACTCAGGCAGGTCGAACCTGCCGCCGCGCGCGTAGGCATCGCGCCAGACAAAGAAGACCTCGTAGATCGTGCCGAGGGCGTTGATCTCGAACTCGTAGTAGCAGTCGCCGCCGTCAATGAAGACCTCGACATCGTTCTCCATAAAGATCAGGCTGTCGCGCTCGGCAAGGTGCGCCTCCACAAAGGGCTCCTCGATCCAGAACGCGATGTACAAGTTTTCGTCGTCCCAGAGCGCGGCCGCGCGCGTATCGAAGAAGCCCGGGTCGCCGGTGACCATATCGACGAAGCGCGGCGAGCGTGGGGCGCGCTGCCAGGCCGCCTCGTCGGGGCGCCCATCGATGGCGAGCGGCTGGCGCGTGCGGTAGCAGGTGTAGCGGGCCGCATCCTCCATCGTCGATCTCCGCTCGTTTCGTCCGCAGATTACGCAGATTACGCAGATGGTCCGAAGGACAGCAGCACAACGACCTGTGTGTGGTGCAAAAAATGGGCCGGAAATCTGCGTAATCTGCGTAATCTGCGGATAAAAAGTGCCGCGAACTGCTCACCCAAGATACGCGCCAAACTCGCCCAGGAACTGCTCGATCAGCGCCAGCTCGCGGGCGTCGAGGCTATAGCTGGGGCTGCGGCAGTAGTCGCTGGCGATGATCCCGCGCCGCTTAAGGATCAGCTTCTCGGCCCTGACGATCAGCTCCACGCCCTGCATCCAGTAGCTCGTGTAGGGCAGCAGCTGCGCGTGGAGCGCGTAGAAGCCCGCAGAATCCTCGTGCCAGCGCCGCCACAGCTCCACGTACAGCTCGGTGAACGAGCAGCCGGGCTGGATGCCGCTCGCCCCACGCGCCAGCACATCGGGCATCTGCACGCCGGCGTAGCCCACCAGCGCCTTGAGCCGCCCGCCCGAGCGCTCCACCAGCTGGCCTACGTAGCGACCCGGCGGCTGAGTCTCCACCTTCACAAAATCGGCGTTGGGCAGCTCATCGCGCAGCCGCAGAAAAACCTCAGGCGCGATCCGCACGCCGGTCTGGGCCGGGGCGTACTGCACGATCACCGGGATAGCCACGGCGCCCACCACGCGCCGCAGATGCTCCAGGATCGCCTCCTCGCCCGGCCCCAGGAAGAACGGGGGCAGCAGCATCAGCGCGTCGGCGCCCTGGGCCTCGGCGGCGCGCGCCCGCTCGGCGGCAAGCTCCCAGCTATGGTCGGTGATCGAGATGATGCCGGCCACAGCGGGCGAGCGGCTCGTCTCGGCCAGCAGCAGCGCCTGCATGCGCGCCCGCTCGGCGTCGGCGAGCTTGTAGAACTCCGTGGCCAGCCCGAACAGCGTGAGCGCGCTGGCGCCCGTGCCAAGCAGGTGGCGCACAAGCTGCTGGAAGCTGTCCGCATCCAGGGCGCCCGTCTCGGTGAACGTTGCGGCGATGATCGGGACAATCCCTGCGATGGGCTTTGGCATAGTCAATGAAACCGTTTGGAGCGCGAACAAAACCGTTTGGACCACGAACAAAACCGTTTGGACCACGAACGACGCGAAACAGTGCGAAAAACGCGAAACCGGGCCAGCCGCGCCCCCTCATCACCTCACACGCCCACCCACTTTTCGCGGTTTCGCGTTCGCGCCCTTCGTCCCTTTCGCGCCCTTCGTGGTCCAAACCGCCCTTCGTGGTCCAAACGTCACTTCTACACCGGCAGCAGCTCCGACAGCCGCTCCGGCTCCAGCTCCGGCTTAGAGCCATACAGGAAGCACGAGGCGGTCTGGGTGCGATTGATCTGGAAGAGCGGCGGCGGCGTCTGGCACTGCTCCATCACGTAGGGGCAGCGCGGGGCGAAGCGGCAGCCCGTCGTCTTCTCGCCGCCCTCGGGCTCCTTCGCCTTCAGCTCCGTCTCACCCCAGCGGCGGCTCAGGTCCGGCCAGGGGATCGAGTCGATCAGCAGGCGCGTGTAGGGGTGCTGCGGCGACTTGATCACCGTGTCCACATCGCCCGCCTCCATTACGCCGCCCCGGTAGAGCACGATGATCGACTTCGAGATATGGTAGGCCGTCGTCAGGTCGTGGGTGATGTAGATGATCGTCACGCCGTGGTCGCGCTGGAGCGAGCGCAGCGTCTCCAGAATATTGGCGCGCAGCGAGGCGTCCACCATCGAGACAGGCTCGTCGGCGATCAGCAGGCGCGGCTTGAGCACCAGGGCGCGGGCCACGTTGATGCGCTGGCGCTGGCCGCCGGAGAGCTGGTGCGGAAAGCGCCCCAGAATGTCGTCCGGGCGCAGGCCCACGGCGGTAAGCGCCTCGTCCATCTTGTCGCGGGCCTGGGCCTTTGTTTTGGCCAGCTTGAACTTCTCGATCGGCACGGAGAGCAGGTGATCGACCGTGTAGAACGGGTTGAAGACGGCGAAGGGGTCCTGAAAAACCGCCTGCACCTCGCGGCGGAAGCTCATGCGCTTCTCGCCGTGGAGCGTGCTAATATCCTTGCCCTTGTAGAAGATCGTGCCCTCAGTCGGCGTGATAAAGCCCAGCAGCAGCATGGCCAGGGTCGTCTTGCCGCTGCCGCTCTCGCCGGCCACCGTCATGATCGTGGGCTCGGCCTCGTCGATCGTGAGCGAGATATTGCTGAGCGCGGTGTTAGACGTTCGGTTGATCAGGCCGCGCGAGTAGGTCTTGGTGACGTTTTTCAGCTCAAGCAGGGGTGCCATGGCGTCAGACCTTCTCTGTGGGCGTTGCGGTGCGAGTGGAGAGACTCATGGCTTCCGCGTCGCCGGCATAGAGGTGGCAGGCCACGCGGCGCTCGCTGGGCGGGAGCGGCAGAAAGGCGGGCACCGTGCTCTTGCACACGTCCATAACGAAGGTGCAGCGCGGGTTGAACGCACAGCCGCTCGGCAGGCGCAGCAGCGAGGGTGCGAGGCCGGGGATGCCCTGAAAGACGCCCTTGTTCTCCAGGCTGGGTAGGCTGCGGATCAGCGCCTGGGCGTAGGGGTGCTTCGGGTCGTTGAACATCTCACGCACGCTGCTCAGCTCCATCAGGCGGCCGGCGTACATCACGGCCACCTTATCGACAAACTGCGCCATCAGGCCCATATCGTGGCCGATCAGGATGATCGCGCAGCCCAGCTGGTGCTGAATATGGTCGAGCGTCTCCATCACCTGGCGCTGCGTCACCACATCGAGCGCGCTGGTGGGCTCGTCGGCGATGATCACCTGGGGGCGCATCAGGATGCTGATAGCGATGCAGACGCGCTGCTTCATGCCGCCAGACAGCTCGTGGGCGTACATCTTGTACACGCCGCGCTTCAGATCCACCGACTCCAGGGCGCTTAGGCAGCGCTCCTGGGCACCGGCCCGCGACTCGCTGGGGTTATGGGCGCGGATAGCGTCGATCATCTGGGCGCCGATCCGCATCACCGGGTTGAGCGAGTTCATCGCCCCTTGGGGGATGTAGGCGATCTTGCTGAGGCGCGACTTGCGCATGCCCTCCTCGCTCAGGGCCATCAGGTCGGTGTCGCCGACAATCACCTGGCCGCCCTCGATCCGGCCGGGCGGCTTGATCATACGCATCATGGCGAGGGCCATGGTGCTCTTCCCCGAGCCAGACTCGCCCACGAGGCCAAGCTTCTCGCCGGGGTTCAGCTCAAGCGTCACCCCATCGAGGGCGCGGGCGCGACCGGAGTCGGTGTAGTAGCTCACCTGAAGATCGCGCACTTGCAGCACTGGCGGCATAAGTTTCTACTCCGATCGCCGCACGCGCGGGTTGGCAAACTCGTCGAGGCCCATGATGATCAGGGCGAGCGAGCCGAGGATCAGCACCATCGCGAGGGCAGGCCAGGTCGGCCACCACCACCAGCCGTTGAAGAAGGCGCCCTGGCTCTGCGCCGCCCAGACGATGTTCCCAAGCAGCGGCTCGCGCAGCGGGCCGAGGCCGATCACCGCCAGGTAGAAGGCCGCAAACACCGCCGCGAACACCTGCGTCACAAAGGCGGCGGCGATAAACGGCAGCAGGTTGGGCAGGATCTCCTTAAAGATCACACCCCACTCGCTGACGCCAGAGAGCTTCGCCACCGACACAAACTGGCGCTCCTTCATCGTCAGCACCTGCGAGCGGATCACCAGCGTGGGGCCCATCCAGGCCAGCAGCACCACGATCATCGCCATAGTGTAGATCGTCACGTCGCGTTTATCCAGCGAGCCGGCGATCACCACCTGGATCAAGAAGACCGGGATGGGCGTCAGGATCTGGCAGATGCCCTTGATCGTGCTGTCGGTCCAGCCGCCGAAGTAGGCCGAGACGAAGCCGAGGATGGTGCCAATCAGTGTGCCGAGACCCCCTGCGAGCACGCCGATTAAGGCCGTCTGCCACATGCCTACCACCATCGCGGCGTACAGGTTGCGCCCAAAAAAGTCGGTGCCGAGGGGGTACTCCAGGCTGGGCGGCTGTTTCGAGCGCACCGCGAGCGGGTAGGCGTCCTTCGGATCAACCGTGAGCAGGCCGGTGACGGTAAAGGCGACCAGCAGGAACAGGACGAACAGGCCGATCGCCAGACTGATATTGCGGCGGAAGTAGCGCAGCAGCAGCGCGAGTCGGCCGGGCTGACGCACCTGCCCCTGAGAGACGGCAATGCTTGCCATAGGATTAGCCTCCCTCACGGATGCGTGGGTCGAGCAGCGGATACATCAGCTCGACCAGCACCATCAGCGACGCGACCGCAATAGTGATGAAGAGCACGATGCCATAGATCACCAGGAAGTCGTTCGTCTGGATGGCCCCATTCAGCGCCGAGCCGAGTCCTGGCAGGCCAAAGATCTGCTCAACGACGATGCCCGAGGTAATGACGCTGCCAAGCGCTAGGGCCAGCCCCGTTACCTGGGGGAGCATAGCGTTGCGCAGGTAGTAGTCGCGGAAGATCGTCCTGCCGGCCAGGCCCTTGTGCTCAGCGAAGGTCACATAATCCTCGCCCTGGATGGTGATACCCATGCCGCGCATCGAGAGCACCCAGCCACCAACCGAGCCAAAGATCAGCGCCACGGCGGGCAAGATCTGGTGGCGCAGCAGATCCAGCACAAAGGCGATCGACCAGTTCGGCTGCGTGCCGATCGAATAGGCGCCGCCCAGCGGCAGCGCTTTGAGCCGAAAGGCCACAAAGAACAGCAGCAGCACACCGAGCAGCACCGGGGGCACGCCCTGGAGCAGCACAAAGGGCGTGGCGAAGGTGCGCAGCCAGCGCGGGGCGCGCGGCCAGGCCGCCACAGCGCCGAGCAGATTGCCGATGATAAACGACACAACTGTCGTGACAAGCAGCAGCCCGATCGTCCAGGGCAGCGCCTCCATAATCAGCTCCCACACGCTCTTGGGGAACTTATTGAGCGACACACCCAGATCGAGCCGGGCGATCCCGGAGATATAGTCGGTGTACTGCTGCCACAGTGGCTTATCGAGCCCAAACTTCGCGCTGTACGAGGCGATGATGACCTCAAGATCAGCAGGCGAGAAGCCGCCCGTGCGTGACAGCTCGGCGAAGCGCTCGCGGATGGGGTTGCGCGAGGAGAGGCGTGGGATAAAGAATGTAATCGTGGCGGCAGACCAGATTACCAGCACCAGGAAGAACAACCGCTTCACAATTGAAAAGATAGTCACAGTGGCGCACCTTTGCGTCGAGTTGCTTTGTGGCCCTCACCCCCGCCACTGTTGTGGCTCCCCCGCTCCCGCATGCGGGAGCGGGGGCCGGGGGGTGAGGGCCTGCCTGATTACTGCGCGGCCTTGAGCTGAGTCACTACCAGCAGGCCGGTGTGGGCCCAGAAGGCGCCGTTCGTGCCGGCGGCCGGGTTAGCGGCGGTGGGCCAGTTGGTCCAGTAGGTCTGGTTGTACGGAATGCGGTGCAGCCACTGGATGATCGGGATGTCGATCTGGTCGCGCCAGTAGATACCGAGCGCCTCGGCGGCGGCCGCCTTGAAGGCCGGATCATCAGACGAGAGCGGGGCCATCTTGTCGAGCAGGGCATCGTACTCGGGGTTGCTGTAGCGCGAGAAGCGGTTGTTGCCGGCGGTGGTGCCCACCGCCGCGCTGTAGCGGCTGTGGAACAGCTCGAGGGCGGCGTAGGGGTCCTTCAGGCTGGCGCCGTGGCCGAACATGTAGGCGCCGGGCTTGCCGTCGGCCATGTTCTGAAAGGCGTCGGCGCCGAAGTTCACGTCGGCGTCGAAGCCGGCGTTGCGCAGCATCTCCACCAGCACCGGCACGATATCGCCGTGGATACCGGGGAAGCCGTTGATCACCATATTGACGGTGGCGCCGTCCTTCTCCCACAGGTCGTCGCCGTTCTTGGTGAAGCCGGCGGCCGTCATCAGCGCCTCGCTCTCGGCGGCGTCGAACTTGCGCGGCTGATACTGATCCTCAAGCGCCTTGACCTCGGGGCTGGTGGCGAAGGACTCCAGGCCGGGGTAAAGCGGGAAGGGGTAGATCGAGGAGATCTGGACGCCCTCGTACAGCACCTCGTCGATGGTGGCGCGGTCGATCGCCAGGCTCATTGCGCGGCGCACGTTCGGGTCGTCGTAGGGGGCAAGCTGCGTGTTCACCCAGAGCGAGTTCGGCCACCAGTCCAGGTAGCCGTAGGGCGCCTCGTTGCCGGTGTGGGTAGTGACCTTGGCATTCTGCGACAGGATGCTCCCGATCACCGCGCTGCGCATATCGAGCGTGGAGTCAAACTCGTTGTTCACGACGCGCTGGGCCACCACGTTCATGTCCACGGCGTTGATGTTGACCACCACGATCCGCTTCACCTCAGGCAGCGGGGAGCGGCCGGCCGCAACGGCCCACCAGTCCTCGCGCAGATCGTAGATCTTCTGGGTGGCGTCCCAGCTGACCAGATTGTAGGGGCCGGAGTGGATCAGATCGAGGCCGCCGACATAGGTGTTCACATCGGCCTGCTCACCGAGCACGGCCGGCACGATCGGGATGCCGGTGTCGAACTTGAGCATCAGCACTTCGAACTTGAAGCGCGGCGCCGGGATCTTGAAGGTCACGTCCACCGTCTGGTCATCGACAACGGTGATCGTGTCGACGAACTGATCAAACGAGGAGTGGTAGGGCAGCTTGTTGTTATTCAGCTGGCCCTCGAAGGTGAAGGCCACGTCTGCGGAGGTGACGGGGGAGCCGTCGCTCCACTTGGCGCCGGGGTTCAGCTTCACCTGGAGCGCGGTGAAGTCATCCTTGGTGTACTCGATGCTGTCGGCCAGCCAGGGGATCTCTTTGTCGGTGAAGATCCCGAAGTACATCAGCGGCTCCCACATGAAGGCGTTGCCCTCCTGGTGGGTGTAGCCGGGCGCAGCCCAGGGGCTGTCTCTTATACACATCTCCGAGCCCACGAGACTAAGGCGAATCTCGTATGCCGTCTTCTGCTTGAAA
>ENA-ORBV01006302-ORBV01006302.1-microbial-mat-metagenome-genome-assembly--contig:-NODE-6302-length-21062-cov-17.004861_pt1 | contig 21062 bp, 25 predicted proteins | sample MGYA00237777_ERZ505514 | MGnify/ENA primary metagenome ERZ505514 (study PRJEB26160, sample SAMN06269048) | microbial mat metagenome | isolation source: Oligotrophic lake microbial mat | place... | reverse complement strand
CTCTGATTTTGACCGAATCGTCATGAGCCTGACCTTTGAAAAGGTTCTCGCGCTGGTCGAGGTTTGGATCTCCGGATATCAGAGCATGGCTGTGACGGATTGGCGGGGGACGGACTGACGGTGACGGAAATTCTCGACGGCATGGGCATGCCAGAGTGGTGGAGGACTATCCGGAGTACCCAAAGGGGCCGTCGGTTTTGGTGCTACAGTTTGATCGTGATGGAAACCCGATTCATACGGTGTGGGGAATACCGAAGGGCCATAACCGGCCGGCGTTACTGTTAACGGCATACCGCCCCAATCCGTCCCGATGGCATGCAGGATTTATGGACCGACGCAAATGACAACCAAGCGCGAGACGAAATTCATTCACGAAAGCCGCTACGTGGCTGAGGTCTAAGTCGAGGTCATTGAAGACGAGACTTCGTGGTCACCGTATTTGTCTCTGGAAGATGCGCAGCGTCTGGATCAGGTTCGCGATGCGCTGAGAAGCGGGGACATCAAAAGGGCTGCGCGGATCGGGCAGGTTATACGTTGGAGCCTGTTGCTTGAGGTGAGTTGTGATGGAGCGGTGCATCCGAGATGCGTGATTGCAAGGCGGTATCTGCCCCTATTCTTTCGAGGCGCTGGAACACGAAGTCAAGGAATTGCGCCGAGCCAACGAGATTCTGAGGCCTGCCAGTGCGTTTTTTTCCCACGCCGAGCTCGACCGCCGATTCAAGTCCTGAGGAACTTCGCTGACAAGCATCGCGGCATCTACGGAGTCGAGCCGGTCTGCAATGTATTGCAGATTGCCCCGTCTGGTTGCCGACGCCGGTACCTTGGGTTTGGTGAAGCACTCAACCCGGCGCATTTCCGCAGGCGGACTTACGCTACCTGACGGAAAGGTAATGGTCGCGCGGCGCCCGGCGGCTACTTGACCAGCAAGCGTAGCCCGTAAGGAGCGAAGCGGATTACGGGGTCACGGCTGAATCACCAATCATTAATGGGAAGTTCTATGGTAAATCCAAAATATCAGGCTTACGCACTTCTGCAGAAGCTCCCTGAAGACGCAAGCTATGAAGACATTCAGTACCATCTCTACGTTCTGCAGAAAGTGCGGCGTGGCCTGTAGCGTGTGGAGTCAGAAGTAGTTGTTGCTCATGGAGATGCTGGGGCGCGCCTTGGTCAATGGCTCGCATCCGAGGGTGAATGAGCGCATTCCCGTAATCCGCTTCGCTCCTTACGGGCTACGGGTCAGTTGCTGCCGCTGTTGGCAGCGAGTTCTTCCCGCGTATTGATATTCCGAAACGCCGCCTCATCCGCAAAACTCACTTCTACCACCTTCAACTGCGAATACCACAAGTCGATCTTGCGCCCGCCGGATTCAAGAAACGCAGTCAGACCAGGCAACACGGATTTCCGGCACAGACTGAACACCGGATGCGGCTGATCACCAGTCTTGGCGACAGCAAGTTCGGCGTTGTTCGCATCCAGCGCAGCTTTCAGTTGCGCCACCAGATCCAGCGGCAGGAACGGTGAATCGCAGGGCGCGGTGACCACCAGCGGATGCGTGGCTTCACTGAGGCCACGGTGCAGGCCGGCCAGCGGGCCAGCAAAGCCGCTGATGGCGTCGGGAATAACCCTGTATCCAAGTGTTTGATATTGTTCAATATTCTGGTTGGCGTTGATCAGCAGTTCATCGACCTGCGGCGCGAAACGTTCGATGACCCAATGCGCCATCGGCTCGCCGCGCAATAGCTGTAAGCCTTTATCCACGCCGCCCATGCGCCGGCCTTGACCGCCGGCCAACAATATTCCGCTGATCTTGTCGCTCATGTCGGAAAGCTCAGGCGACCAGCGTGCGGGTGACGGGTTTGACGAAACGCTCGCGCCCGGTGAACAGCAGGTAGTGCTTGTTGACCGCGCGGCCGATCATGGTGATGCCGGTGCGTTGTGCGACGTCGTGGCCCATTTGCGTGAGCCCGGAGCGCGAGACGAGGAAGGGAATGCGCATCTGCGCGGCCTTGATCACCATTTCCGAAGTCAGCCGGCCGGTGGTGTAGAACACCTTGTCCGAGCCGTCGATGTCTTGCAGCCACATCAGGCCGGCAATGGCGTCCACTGCGTTGTGGCGGCCGACGTCTTCGACGAAATGGAGGATCTCGGCGCTGTCGCCTTTGACTGAGGCGAGTGCACAGCCGTGTACCGCGCCGGCGCTTTTGTAGATGGTTTCATGGCGGCGCACCGCGTCGAGCAGGGCGTGCAGACCGGATTCGCTGAGTTGCACGTCGTCGCGCAGTTTGATGCTGTCGATTTCTTCCATCAGGTCGCCGAACACCGTGCCCTGGCCACAACCGGTGGTGACGGTGCGTTTGCTCATTTTTTTAGTCAGACCGCGGATCGCCTTGCGCGTGGTGACCGCGGCGGAGTCGGTTTCCCAGTCGACTTGCACGGCAGCGATGTGATCAACCGAAGGTACGAGACGCTGATTGCGCAGATAACCCAGCACCAGCGCTTCCGGTGCCTGGCCGAGGGTCATCAAGGTGACGATTTCGCGCTTGTCGATGTAGATCGTCAGCGGATGTTCGCCGGCGATCGGCGTGGCCTGGCTTTCGCCGTGTTCGTTGATGGCGTCGACTTCAACGGTCAGCAGGCGGGTGGCTTGGGTGATTTTGGGTTTGGTCACGGGTGGTATGGCAAACGTTTCAGCGGTCCCTCTCCCTAGCCCTGCTGCGCTTCAAGTGTTCCCTTGTCTCCCCGCAAGTTTGCGGGGAGAGGGGATTAGGTGGGGGGAGGGTGTTATCCGCCGATGTAGGACATCTCGATTTTCTTTAACGGCACGGTCTGCTCGCTGCGGATTTCTGAATAGCGATCACTGCGCTGCGTCCAGACCTTGCCGATGGCGGCATGGATCTCGTCGTCACTGGCGCCGCCGCGCAGCAGCGCGCGCAAGTCGTGGCCTGCAGTGGCGAACAGGCAGGTATAGAGCTGGCCTTCGGTGGAAATGCGTGCGCGGGTGCAGTCGCGGCAGAAGGCCTGGGTGACTGAGGCGATGACGCCGATTTCGCCGGAGCCGTCCTTGTAGCGCCAGCGCGAGGCGACTTCACCGGTGTAATTGGGGTCGGCGGGTGCTAGCGGCATTTCCGCGGAAATACGCTCGACGATTTCACGCGCACTGACTACATCGTCCAGGCACCAGCCGTTGCTGGCGCCGACATCCATGTATTCGATGAAACGCAGGATGTGGCCGTGTTCGCGGAAAAAGCGCGCCATCGGCACGATGCTGTCTTCGTTGAGGCCGCGTTTTACCACCATGTTGATCTTGATTGGTGCAAACCCGGCTGCAGCGGCGGCGTCGATGCCGTCGATGACTTTGCTGACCGGGAAGTCGACATCGTTCATGGCCTTGAACACGGCATCGTCCAGCGAGTCGAGGCTGACGGTGATGCGTTTTAATCCGGCTGCGCGCAGGGCCGCGGCTTTTTTCACCAGCAGGGAACCGTTGGTGGTCAGGGTCAGGTCGAGTCCGGGAATTTCGGCAAGCATGGCGATCAGGCGTTCAACGCCGCGGCGTACCAGCGGTTCGCCGCCGGTGAGGCGGATTTTTTCGATGCCGTGCTGTGTGAACAGGCGGGCGAGACGTGCGATTTCCTCAAAGCTCAACAACGCCGAGCGTTCGAGGAACTGGTAGTCGCTGCCAAAAGTTTCCTTGGGCATGCAGTAGACGCAGCGGAAATTGCAGCGGTCGGTGACCGATATGCGCAGGTCGCGCAGGGGCCGTCCCAGACGGTCGCTGGTTGCGGTGGCGCGGGTTGCTGTGATGCGGGCTGCGGGCGGGATTGGGGTCATGGATGGCCTGAACAGACGATGATTATGGCAAAGGCCGCTCCCTCGGCGCAAGGATGCCATCACTTGCAAATCAAGTATTTACCACGGCTTTGCGGTTGAATCCGGGGGCCTGCTGGCGCAGAATGCGCGCATGCTTGCATCCGAGACCGTTGAATCGCGCCGCTGGCCTGCCGCAGTGATCATGCAGCGGACGGTGCTGACCAATCGCTGGGCCAGCGAAAAATGGGAAGCCGGCAGCGTGGTGCCGGATCTGGAGCCGGGAGCCGCACCGCGGGTGATTGTGCAGAACGCGGAAATGACCCAGGTACTGTTTGCTGGTCTGGAGATCAAGCTGCAGCCCGACGAGGCCGAGGGCTATTACATGAACATCACCTCGCCGCTGCCCAAGGTGTTTGTGCTGTGGCGCATGGGGGAAGTCTGGGCTGAACCGAATTTTCTGACCGCGAGTTACAACGAAGGCGCGCGCTGGCTGGACAGCAGCGAAAGCGTGGATGGCGTGCCCTTGCCAGCGGAGTTGGTGCCCTGGCTGGCGCGTTACTGCGAACAACACTACCGCCCGGAACCACCGAAGAAGAAAAAATACGCGAGCAACAAGGACAAGGGGCGCATGGGCAACTGGCGGCCTGACAGGTAGTCTTGCTTTAAACCATGACGGCACCTGACCAAAAACCGAAAGAGACCGCCGAAGAATTCCTGTCGCGCTGGTCAAAGCGCAAGCAGGAATTACGCGAAGAAGCATCGCGCGCGGAAACTCTGACCCCGGCAAAACCGGCAGCGCCGGCGACTGCGGCACCGGATCTGCCGCCGGTGGACAAGCTCAACATGGATTCGGACTACCGCGGTTTTTTTCATCCCAAGGTGGATGAGGCATTGCGCCGCACGGCACTGAAAAAACTGTTCAGCGATCCGCACTTCAACATCATGGATGGCCTCGACACCTATATCGATGACTATTCCATTTCCGATCCGATACCGGCGGCGATGCTGGCTGAGATGAAATCGGCGCAGGACATACTGGGCTGGGCCAAAGAGACGGAAGAGGAGGCGGAGCTGCGGCGCAATCCGCCGTCGGCCGATGCCGGGAAAGAAACAAAACAGCTTGTGGCGGACAAGGCCACTATCATGCCTGCCGCAGATGTGGTGCAGCCGGAGCTGGCCAACCCCGTGTCTGATGACGACAAGCAAAGTGCTTAGAGCGCTTGACAGAAAGGCCAGACCAATTAATCGCCGATGAACGCCGATCAGCCCGGCCTAAGAGCGTTCTGTAGGCGGAAGTTATAGAAAAATGGCTTACGTTGACTCAATGTGCTGCTTTTCCGAATTTTTTGATTTTATCGGCGTTAATCCGCGCACCCCTCAAGGGGGTATTGAAAAGAATTCATCGGCGGTTAAGGTTTTCTGATGTTGATAGGGTCCCTTAGACTCAGCACGTAAACTCCGCACCAATCAATTTTTTGCAGGAATGCCATGCGCCAAAAGCCCCTGTTGTGCAATTGCAACCAGACCATGCAGGTCGACGGAAAAAAACTCGCCAGTGCGATTGGCATGACAGAAGTCCCGGCGGTGCAGAGCGAAATGTGCCGGCAGCATCTTGCGTCCTTCGAGGCGGCAGTGAAATCCGGCGACGATCTGCTGGTGGCCTGCACGCAGGAGGCGCCGCTGTTTTCTGCGCTGCATGCGGAACTCGGCGGTGCGGGCAACATCAGTTTCGTCAATCTGCGCGAAACCGGCGGCTGGTCTGATGAAGGCAAGCAAGCCACGGCGAAAATGGCCGCTTTGCTGGCGGCTGCCGATGTGGCCGAACCGGAACCCGTGCCGACGGTAAGTTATGAGGCCGGCGGCGAATTACTGATCATCGGACCCGGTGCTGCAATATTGCCCTGGGCGGAACGGCTCGCAGAGCAGTTGTCGGTGACGGTGCTGATGACCGACGAGGGGCGGGGTGCGGAGTTGCCTTCGGAGCGGCGTTATCCGGTGTATTCGGGCAAGGTCACGGCGCTGGAGGGTTACCTTGGTGCCTTCACTGCGCAATGGGAGCAGCGCAATCCGATTGATCTGGATGCCTGCACACGCTGTGGCGCCTGCATCGAAGTTTGCCCGGAGCAGGCGATCGATTTCAGTTACCAGATCGATCCCGACAAATGCAAAAGCCACCGCAAGTGTGTGACGGCTTGTGGCAGTGTCGGTGCCATTGATTTTGAGCGGCCGGCGGTGGCGCGCGAGGAGCGTTTTGACCTGGTGCTGGATTTGTCAGAGACGCCGCAGATTCGCCTGCATCAGCCGCCGCAGGGTTACCTCGCCCCCGGACGCGATCCGCTGGAGCAGGCACTGGCCGTGGCCAAGCTGACGCAGTTGACGGGTGTGTTCGAAAAGCCGAAGTTTTTTGTCTACAAGGAAAAAATCTGCGCCCACGCGCGATCCGGCATCACCGGCTGCACCGCCTGCATCGATGTCTGTTCGACCGGCGCCATCAGCAGCCTGCTCAAGGAAAACCGGGTGGCGATCGAGCCCCACCTGTGCATGGGTTGCGGGGGCTGCGCCACGGTATGCCCGTCGGGCGCGATGACCTATGCCTATCCGCGCGTGGCCGATGTCGGTGTTCGTCTAAAAGCGGGGCTGAAGGCCTATGCGGCAGCGGGCGGTCGCAATCCGCGGCTGCTGTTCCATAACAATAGTGATGGCCGTGCACTGATCACACGGCTGGGGCGCCAGGGCCGGGGATTACCCGCGGACATGATTCCGATTGAGGTGCTGCATGTGGCGGCGATTGGCATCGACCTGTTGCTGGGTAGCCTGGCGCTGGGGGCAGCGCAGGTGGTGATCCTCGCTGCGGGATCCGAGGCGCCGGGTTATGCCGAGGCCACGGGCCGCCAGATCGCACTGGGCGAAGACATCCTGCAGGGCCTCGGCCATGGCGGCGGACGCCTGCACTGGGTCAGCGCCGTCAATCCGCAGCAGGCCGAGCAGGCGTTGTGGACGCTGGTTGCGCCGTCTTCGTTGCCGGCTGCAGGGTTTAACCTGAGCAACGAAAAACGCAGCACGCTGGATTTTGTGTTTGACCATTTGCGCAGCCATGCACCCAAGCCGGTGGATGTGATCGCGCTGCACAGCGGTGCGCCTTTCGGCGAGATTGGCGTCAATGCCGCCAAATGCACCTTGTGCATGGCCTGTGTCGGCGCCTGTCCGGAAGGGGCATTGCTTGATTCCAAGGAAACACCGGCGCTGCGCTTTATCGAGCAGAACTGCGTGCAATGCGGATTGTGCGTACGCACATGCCCTGAGCAAGCCCTTGATCTGCGCCCGCGTCTGTTGCTTACAGCGCAAGCCAAAACCGCGCGCACCATTAATGAGGCGCAGGCTTTTGGCTGCATCAAGTGCGGAAAACCTTTTGGAACCAAGCAGATGATCGATGGCATGTTGAGCAAGCTGGGCAAACATTCAATGTTTGCCGAAGCGGGTGCGCTGGACCGCATCAAGATGTGCGCGGATTGCCGCGTGATTGATCTGTTGCAGACTTCATCGCACGGCAACATAAAAGACATCTGATTGCCGTACTGGGCAATAGCCTTTTTTTGTGCGCACTGGATGGAGTTTTGGCAAAAAGTCACATAAGATAGGAAAGCATTCACATATGGGCTGCGACGGCAGAAAATGATAGCGACAGCACAAAATCATTCCTCGCATGTGACACCGGTATCTGCCGTGACTGAGGAACACGGGGCACGCGCCGCTTTATACGGCGTCCTCAGCCGTCTGTTTTTTTCAGCCCCATCCCCCACATTTTTGCAGCAGATCGCCGACTCGCGCGATGCCGTCGGCAATGACGCGTCTTCACTGACCGTGGCGTGGCACGACCTTTGCAATGCGGCGGGCGACGCCGACGCGACAGCCGTGCGCGCTGAATTCGACGAAGTGTTTGTCAGCACCGGCAAGCCCCCGGTTTCACTGTATGCCTCGAGTTACATGGCCGGGCGTCTGCGCGGGCAGTTGCTGGCCGAACTGCGCGATGATCTGGCGCAGATCGGCTATGTACGGGCCGCAGACAGCAGCGAATACGAGGATCACCTGTCGGCACTGTGCGATGTGATGCGCGGCCTGATGGTTGATGAGGCGGCTTCTGACGAAGCCTTTGCCGCTCAGCAGGTTTTTTTCCGCAGCTACCTGGTGCCCTGGTGCGGCAAGGTCTGCACGGCCATCAACGACTCCGGGCAGACTGCGTTTTACCGCCCGGTTGCAAAGTTCGCCCAGGCATTTTTTACCAACGAATCCGAGTATTTCGAGCTCACCTGAAGGAGGCCATGTCCATGAACGCCAAAATGAGTCGCAGAAAATTCCTTGCTGCCGCGGGTGTCGGCGGCGTTGCCGCAGTGGCCGTGGTTGCGGTCAAACTGGACGGCAGTGCGAAACCGGAAATGGCCCAGGCTAAAGCCGGAGGCAAGGGTTACCAGGAAACGGCGCATGTGCGCCGTTATTACGAAACCACCAAGGTTTGAGGAGGGACTGCCATGATACTGACCCGTAAATCCACACAGGCAGCGGCTTCCCCGAACCGGCTGGCGCGCGGCGCGTCCGCGTTTCTCGGCAGGACCATCGATCGCCGGACTTTCCTGCAGCGCAGCGGGCTCGCCGCCGGCGGCGCAGCAGCGCTGTCGCAACTGCCGTTTTCGATGATGCGCAAGGCCGAGGCGGCGGACAAACCCGCCGGCGGCAATATCGAAGTCAAGCGCACGATCTGCACGCACTGCTCGGTGGGCTGTGCGATAGATGCCGTGGTGCAGAACGGCGTGTGGATCCGCCAGGAGCCGGTGTTTGATTCGCCGATCAACTTAGGCGCGCATTGTGCAAAAGGGGCTTCTATTCGCGAACACGGCATGCACGAGATTTCGCACCGCCTGCGCACGCCGATGAAGCTCAACGGCGGCAAATGGGAAAAGATTTCCTGGGATCAGGCCCTGACCGAAGTCAGCGACAAGCTGATGAAGATCAAGAAGGAATCCGGCCCGGACGCGACCTTCTGGATCGGTTCGTCGAAGCACAACAACGAGCAGGCCTATCTGCTGCGCAAGTTCGTGTCGTTTTTTGGCACCAACAACATGGATCACCAGGCACGCATCTGCCACTCCACCACGGTCGCCGGTGTGGCGAACACCTGGGGTTATGGTGCGATGACCAATTCCTACAACGATGAGCAGAATTCGAAGTGCATTCTGTTCTTCGGCAGCAATGCCGCGGAGGCGCATCCAGTGTCGATGCTGCACACGCTGCATGCCAAGGAAAACGGCGCCAAGGTCATCGTCGTCGATCCGCGCTTCACCCGGACCGCGGCCAAGGCCGATACTTATTACCGCATCCGTTCCGGCGCCGATGTCGCGTTCATCATGGGCATGCTGCACCACATTTTCAAGAACGGCTGGGAAGACAAGGATTACATCAAGGCCCGTGTCTATGGCATGGACAAGGTCAAGGAAGAGGCTGCGAAGTGGACGCCGGACAAGGTCGAGGAAGTCACCGGCATGAAAGAGGCGGAAGTTCTCGACGTTGCCCAACAAATGGCCAAGAACAAACCCAGCACCATTGTCTGGGCGATGGGCCAGACCCAGCACACCAACGGCAATGCCATCGTGCGTGCGTCGTGCATCCTGCAACTGGCGCTGGGCAATGTCGGCGTCTCGGGCGGCGGCACCAACATCTATCGCGGCCATGACAACGTGCAAGGCGCCACCGACGTCGGTCCGAATCCCGATTCGCTGCCAGGCTATTACGGCATCGCCGAAGGCTCGTGGAAACACTTTGCCAATGTCTGGGGTGTTGATTTCGAGTGGATCAAGAAACAGTTCGCCAACCCGGGAATGATGACCAAGCCGGGCCTGACCGTGTCGCGCTGGGCGGATGCGGTTGTCGAGAAAAACGAACTGATCGACCAGGACAGCAACCTGAAAGCGGTGGTGTTCTGGGGCCACGCGCCGAACAGCCAGACCCGCGGCAAGGAAATGGTCGAGGCGATGAAAAAGCTCGAGCTGATGGTGGTCATCGATCCCTATCCGTCGGCGACCGCGGCAATGGCGGCGATGGTGCGCAAGGACGGCGTCTACCTGCTGCCGGCCGCCACGCAGCTGGAGTGCGCCGGTTCTGCCACGGCGTCGAACCGCTCGCTCCAGTGGCGGGAAAAGGTGATCGAGCCGATGTTCGAGTCGCGCACCGATCACATGATCATGTACCAACTGGCGCAGAAATTTGGCTTTGCCAAGGAGTTCACCGCGAAGATCAAACTCTCCAAGGGCAAAGGCAATATGGACGAGCCGGACATGGAAGACACGCTGCGCGAAATCAATCGCGGCGTATGGACCATCGGTTATACCGGCCAGTCTCCGGAGCGCCTGCAGGCGCACATGCGCAACATGCATGTCTTCGACATCAAGACGCTGCGCGCCAAGGGCGGCAAGGATGCCAAGACCGGATATGTGCTCGACGGTGATTATTTCGGCCTGCCGTGGCCGTGTTTCGGTACTGCGGCGATCAAGCATCCGGGTTCGCCGAATCTGTACCAGACCGATCGACATGTGATGGATGGCGGTGGTAACTTCCGTGCCAACTTCGGCGTCGAGAAGGACGGCGTCAACCTGCTTGCCGAAGACGGTTCGCATTCGCTGGGTGCTGAGCTCACGACGGGTTATCCCGAATTCGACCATGTGCTGCTGAAGAAGCTCGGCTGGTGGGATGATCTGACCGAAGACGAGAAGAAACTTGCCGAAGGTAAAAACTGGAAGACGGATCTGTCCGGTGGCATCCAGCGGGTGTGCATGAAGCATGGCTGCCATCCCTTCGGCAACGCCAAGGCCCGTGCGGTGGTGTGGAATTTCCCGGATCCGGTGCCGCTGCATCGTGAACCGCTGTACAGCCCGCGCGCCGACCTGATCGACAAATATCCGACGCATGCCGACCAGAAAAACCGCTGGCGCTTACCGGTGCTGTTCAAAACGGTGCAGGATGCCAACAAGGATGCCGGCAAGATGTATCCGCTGATCATGACCAGCGGGCGCCTGGTGGAGTACGAGGGCGGCGGCGACGAAACCCGGTCGAATCCCTGGCTGGCGGAATTGCAGCAGGAGATGTTTGTCGAGATCAATCCCAAGGACGCGAACGACCGCGGTGTGCGCAACAACGAGTATGTATGGGTGGAATCGCCGACCAAAGCAAGGATCAAGGTCAAGACGCTGGTCACCGAACGCGTTGGGTCCGGCACCGTGTTCCTGCCGTTCCATTTCGCCGGCTGGTGGCAGGGCGAGGACATGAAAAAGTATTACCCGGAAGGGGCTGCTCCGATAGTGCGCGGCGAAGCAGTCAACACAGCGACTACTTATGGTTACGATATCGTGACCATGATGCAGGAAAGCAAGACCACGCTGTGCCAGGTGTCCAAGGCATAACCACCCGATACCCGCGAGGAGAACAATATGGCCAGAATGAAATTCCTGTGTGACGCCGAACGCTGCATCGAGTGCAACGGTTGTGTAACCGCCTGCAAGCAGGAGCACGAAGTGCCCTGGGGCGTGAACCGCCGGCGGGTGGTGACCCTCAACGACGGTTTGCCCGGCGAGAAATCAATCTCGGTCGCCTGCATGCACTGTTCGGATGCGCCGTGCATGGCGGTGTGCCCGGTGGATTGCTTCTACAAAACTGCCGAAGGCGTGGTCCTGCACGACAAGGATTTGTGCATCGGTTGCGGTTACTGCTTCTACGCCTGCCCGTTTGGCGCGCCGCAGTTCCCGCAGGACGGCGCTTTCGGGCTTCGCGGCAAGATGGACAAGTGCACCTTCTGCGCCGGCGGACCGGAGGATGACAACTCGGCGGCCGAGTTCAAGAAATACGGCCGCAACCGCCTGGCGGAAGGCAAACTCCCGGCCTGCGCCGAGATGTGCTCGACCAAGGCGCTGCTCGGTGGTGACTCCGACGTGATTGCCGACATCTATCGCAACCGCGTGCTGAAGCGCGGCAAGGGCTCGGAGGTCTGGGGCTGGGGCACCGCCTACGGCAAACCGGAAAAAGCGCCGACGCCGCCGACCGGAGCTAAATCATGAAGCGGATCCTGATTGCAGGTCTGGCGGGCAGCCTGGTGCTGGTGGCCGGTTGCGGCGAGCAGTCACAGGTGACCGTCTACAAGCAGGGCCAGTATCAGGGGAAACCCGATAAACAGCCTTGGGACAACGACCAGTTCAAGGGCGACAAGGTGGCCTGGGAAAAAGCCATCAAGGCCCGCAGCGGCAACCAGAACGAGTATTCACGCGTCAGCACCAACTAAGCAGGAGGAGCAGTGATGCATGTCCGATTGAGGCAGTGGCTGATGGTGGTGCTGACGGTGCTCGCCTGCGGGTGGCTGCCGGCGTCTGCAATGGCCGCGGAGACCAATTCCCAGGAGCAGGCGGCGCGCCAGCAGAGCCAGCCCGGCAACAACGCGCCGGTCTGGCGCGACGTGCGTGGCGGTGACAATCCCTATCAGACCACGCAGGTACGCGGTATCGAGTCCAGCGTGCTGGTGCAAAGCGGAGGCGAGACCTGGCGACAAGTGCGCAATGGCCTGGTGACCGTTTACGGTGGCTGGCTGCTGGTCATGATCATGGCCATCATCGGCGCGTTTTATGCCTGGAAAGGGCCGATCAAGCTGCATGAAAAGCCCACTGGACGCCAGTTGTTGCGATTCAATGCCTGGGACCGGATGGTGCACTGGGGCGCGGCGATCAGTTTCATCCTGCTCGCTGTGACCGGAATCATCATCATGTTCGGCAAGTTCATCCTGTTGCCGGTGATCGGCTACACGCTGTTTGCGTGGCTGGCGACCCTGTCCAAATACATCCATAACTTCGTCGGACCGTTATTCGCGTTCTGCGTGGTGCTGATGTTCGTGACCTTCGTGAAGGACAATTTTCCGAAGGCCCATGACCTGAAGTGGCTGACCAAGTTCGGCGGCCTGATGTCAGACGAGCACGTGCCTTCGGATCGTTTCAATGCCGGCGAAAAGGTGTGGTTCTGGCTGGGCGTGACGCTGATGGGCATCGTGGTCAGCATTACCGGTTTCATCCTGAATTTCCCGAATTTCGATCAGGGCCGGGAATTAATGCAACAGGCCAACGTGATTCATGCCGTCGCGGCCGTACTGTTCCTGATCATGGGAATGAGTCATATCTACCTCGGCACGGTCGGCGTCGATGGCGCTTACGGTGCAATGCGCACGGGTTATGTCGACGAGGCCTGGGCCAAAGAGCATCATGAGTACTGGTACCAGGACACGATAGCCGACAACAAAAGCGGCGGCGGGGCGGCCAAGCCCGCCGCTGCATCGGCATTAAAGGAGGGGTGGAAATGAACGCGCCTAAAATATGGAAAATAATTCCAGCATTGCTGGTGTGCGGCGCGGTGGGGATGGCATCGGCGAAGTTGCCGCCGCCGCCGCCGGTGGATCCGGCGAAGGCGGAAGAAGCCAAGATGAAGGCAGCGGAGACTGCTAAAAAAGACGCTGATGCGCTGGGCAAGGCGCAGGACCGTGCGGTGGATCGTTACAAAAAATCAAAAACCCCGGCAAAAGGCGTGACCACTGCCAAGAAGTAACCACGCAACAGCAGGTGTCAGTCATAAAAAAAGCCCGGCTGTTCCCGGGCTTTTTAATTAAATACCAATAAAAACAATAACTTAAGATATTTTTCCAATGCTGTCTTCGAGCAACTGCCAGGCTGTGGCTCCAGTGCTCTCGCGCCAGCGCCGGTAGAAACCGGCTGCACGCAGGCGCTCCCTGAACGCGTTGCGGTCGACCGTGCTGGCGATCATGCCCCAGCCGGCGATTTTCGATTCCAGTGCGTGGTTCAGGGCATCAGTGTGCGCGCGCTGCCGTGCCACATGATTGCGTGCCGCGCGTTCAATGATCTGTTGGATGTCAGCGGGCAGCGTGTCCCAGAAACGCTGACTGGCGATCAGATTGAAGCCGGACCACATGTGGCTGGTCAGAGCGATGTGCCGCGTGACTTCATGCAGGCGCAGCGCTTCGGTGATCGACAGCGGGTTTTCCTGGGCGTCGATTTCGTGGTTCTGCAGTGCCGCGTACAGTTTCAGTACATTGACTTCGACCGGTACTGCGCCGAGGCTGGCAAAGGCGTCGGCAAACATCCGGCCTTCGGGAATGCGGATGCGCAGGCCTTCGAGGTCTTCGGCTTTGGTGATGAGTTTATCCGTCGTTGAAATGTGGCGGAAACCGTTTTCGAGCAAGCCGTAGGGCAGGGCGTGGATGCCTTTGGCGGCGAGTTCCCGGCGCAGGTAATCACCCAGCGGGCCGTCCAGCGTTGAATGTACCCGGGCATGGTCGCTGAAGGCGAAAGGCAGTCCCTGGATTTCCATCGCCGGCACCAGCGGGCCGAGGATGCCGCCCATCAATACGTAGAACTCGATTTCGCCGGCGATCAGCAGGTCGACGATGGCGAGGTGTGAGCCGGGCAAGCCGGCATTGCCCGCGGTGACGGTCGCGTTAAAACGACCGTCAGTGGCCTGCCGGACTTCCTCCCACAGGTCGACGAGGAAGGGGTGGACGTGGCTGTCGGCGGACAGGTAATGGTATTGCCGCGCCTGCCATTGCGGCTTGATCATGCCGGCAGTGCCGAGGCCATCAGCTCCGGCGCAATGCCCTGTGCTTCGAGATTGGAGAAATTCAGTTCGACTTTGACGCCATTGGGATCGAACAGGAACAGCTGGAACAGACCCTGGTCGCTGACCATGCGCTGATGAAATTCCACTTTTCGGCTGCGCAGGTGTTCCATCATCTCGCGCAGTCCCGTGCTGCGGAAGGCCATGTGGTCGATCACGCCGCTGCCTTGTGTGGCCTCAGATTGCTGGCCGAGGTAGGCCTTGCGGTTGGCACTGACGTTTTTGCCGCCTTCGGTCAGATGCACCACATCCTTGTCACCGAGATACAGCCACACCACCGGGAATTTGAAATCCGGATGCGGGCCTTCGCGAAAACCCAATACCTCAACATACCAGTCGCGTGTAGCCTTGAGATCCGCAGTCTGGATCAGAAAATGTTCAAGATGACTGATGGGCATGATGGCTTCCAGTTTGAGTGGTTAATGAATCAGTTGGCTTTGATGCCGGCAGTTTTGGCCAGTGTCGCAAAATCCTCGACATGCCGGCGCAGGAATGCGTTGTATTCGTCCAGCGAATTGCTGGCGACCAGCGGAATGCCCAGTTTGTCGAAGCGCCCCCGCAACGCAGGAACGGACACGGCTTTGACCACTTCGCCGCGGATTTTTTCCAGTACATCACGCGGGGTGCCCGCAGGCGCGACGATTCCGTTAAAAGTGGTGTCTTCAAAACCCTTGACGCCGGCTTCATCAATGGTGGGCATGTCGGGGAACAGCGCTGAGCGTTTCTTGCTGGTCACGGCCAGCCCGCGCAACCGTCCGGCCTGGATGTAACCAACGGAGGTGCTGACCTGGTCGAACATCAGCATGATCTGGCCGCCGACGAGGTCGGTGGTGGCAGGTGCGTTGCCCTTGTACGGAATGTGCATCAGCTTGATGCCGGCCTGCTGGCTGAGCATCTCTGCCGCGACATGACCGGTGCCGCCGTTGCCGGCAGAGCCATAAGTCAGTTCGCCGGGGCGTTTTTTGGCCAGCGCGATGAATTCCCTGATATTCCTGACCGGCAGCGCGGGATTGACCACCAGCACCATCGGGATGTCGCAGGTCTGCGAGACGCCGGTGAAATCCTTCAGCGGATCGTAGCCGGCATCGCTGATGATCGCCGGCACCCGTGCAAAGGTGTTGGCGATGGCCAGCAGCGTATAACCATCGGCGGGCTGACCCTTGACATAACGGGTGCCGACCAGGGCGCTGGCGCCGGGGCGGTTTTCCACCAGCACCTGCTGTCCCAGTGACTTGCTCAACTGCTCCGCAACACCACGCGCCACGATGTCGACATTGCCGCCGGCCGCCAGCGGATTGATGATGCGCACCAGTTTGGCCGGATAGGGGCCGCTCTGGCTCCACGCCGGAACGGCGGCCAGGCAGGCGATGGTCGCAACAACGACGCTTTTCAAACCGCTGTTTAAACATCTCATGCGAACTCCTCCAGTGTGTGTGATGATTATTGTTGGTGCACAAGATCTTTCGTGAGCCGGGGTATAACCTTCGTGTCTACCCAGTCCGATAGGCGCGCACGAATCTCCCTGGTCCACTTTTTTTCCTGACTTTTACTAGCCGGTAGTGGCGTATCCGCATCGCCGACCAGATCGCCGGCTATGGCGCGGATATCGTAGGTCAGGTCGATATCTTCGGAGAAGCGGCGGATGAGGCCGTAGGCCTTAGATAAGGACGTGCCGCCCTTGAATACGAGATGCTCAGCGTAGGGGCCGGCAAAGAGGTGCTGCAATGACCAGACCACCCAGATGTCTTTTTCCAGCAGATGGGGCAGAAGGCCGGATGTGTCGGCTGCCGCGTTGAGCGCATCCAAACGTTCTGTGGTGGAGAGTTGGAAGAACTCAGCCATGGGTCACCAACGCGCTGACCTCTTGGGCCATCCACGTCGGCAGGCGCGCACGCGCCGATGCGACTTCTTCCAACTCGGACGGCGGCAGTTTGGATCGCAGCTTCCGAATCGCTTCACCGGCTTTTTCCGGGCCCAGCCACGCCAGTGCCCGCACCACGTCGCCGGCGGGCCGCCCAGGGAAGATCAGTTGCCAGAACGGCGCGTGTCGGAACTCGACCGTCTGCGCGCCCAGTTTCAAGCGGCGACTGCGGCCGGAAGTGAGATAGACCGCCCGCATAGGCACCTGCGTGGTCAGGCCTAACGTGTTAGCGGCGGCGGCACCGTGAGATACGATAGTTTCCCCACGCTGGTTCGCCAGTCCCTCTACCATCTTGACGACCGAAGGCGCACGGGTGCCAAAGCGGCTCTCGACGGGCAGGACATAGATGCCGCGGCCAGCTCGCAGCAGGGTGCCGCGTCCCACTAGGCGAGACAGCACTTGATCCACGGCCGCGCGGCTGCCCAAGTGCAATAGTTCTTTGGCGACCAAAGGTGTGCCCTCCGGCAATCCGGCGACGTGCTCCAAGACTTGTTTGGCGAGGGTCTGCACGGCAATATCTCCTGAGTGACAGAATTATGAACGTATATCTGACACTTTTCAAGGCTAGGAATCGCGAGAGCTGAGTGGACCACTCAGGCCTTATGATCTTCGTGGGGCGAAAAAAAATTGACGAACCGAGGCCGGGCGATGCGGTACTTATCGAAAGAGGTCGACCTCGTTGGCTCCTGCTTTCCTGTCCATGCGGTTGTGGTGAGGAGTTTCCGATAAATCCTGATCCACGCGCTGGACCGACTTGGAGACTCTATCCAGCCGTTCGGGTTCGAGGCTGGTGCGCAGGCCGGTGATGAGCCGGGCACCGCGTTCGAAGCTGACATAGGACCAGAGCCACTGCGTCATGACGATCAGCCGGTTGCGCAGGCTGATCAGGAAGTAGATGTGGGCGATGCCCCAGATCCACCACGCAAACCATCCCTTGAGCCGCAGGCGTCCGAACGCGATGACGGCGGTCTTGCGGCCGACCGTGGCGAGCAGGCCTCGGTCCCGATAGCGGAAGGGTGGCGGCTCGGCCTTGCCGGTGAGGCGCGCCTGGATCACTTCGGCCACATAGGCGCCCTGCTGCTTGGCGACCGGGGCAATGCCGGGGAGTGGCTTGCCGGCAACGTCATGGGCGAGCGCCGTGTCACCGATAACGAAAACGTCATCCATGCCGGGCGGCCGCAAATCCGGTCCGACCAACACACGGCCACTGCGATCGCCCGCCACGGCGAGCCAGGCGGCCGCCGGTGAGGCGGTGACCCCGGCGGCCCAGATCACCGTGGCCGCGTCCACGCTTTCGTCGCCCAGCGTGACCCCGATCGCAGCGCAGTGCGTGACCGCTTGTTTCAATCGGACATCCACGCCCAGGTGCCGGAGCGCCTGCTCGGCATGGCGCGACAACGATTCCGGAAAGTTTGGCAGCAAGCGTGGTCCAGCCTCGACCAGCAGCACGCGTGTCTGTTGCGGATCGATGGCGCGGAAGTCCTCTGCCAGTGCCGTGTGCGCCAGTTCGACCACGGCGCCGGCCATCTCGACCCCGGTCGGCCCGCCGCCGACAATGACGATGGTGAGGAGTCGCTCGCGCTCGCGCGCATCGGATTCCATCTCCGCACGCTCAAAGGCGAGCAGCAGACGGCGGCGGATCTCCGTGGCGTCGTCGACTGTCTTCAGGCCGGGCGCATGGGTGGCCCAGCTATCGTGGCCGAAATAGCCATGGGATGCCCCGGTCGCGAGGACCAGGACGTCATAGGCAATGTTTCGACCGTCCATGACGACGTGTTTGCGCTCACGATCAACGCCTGTGACTGCGCCCAGGAGCACGCGTGTGTTGTGCTGGCGTCGGACCAGGCTCCGAATCGGCCAGGCGATGTCGGCCGGCGACAGCCCGGCCGTCGCCACTTGGTAGAGCAGTGGCTGAAAAAGGTGATGGTTCTCGCGGTCAATCAGGGTGATGTCCACTTGAGCCTTTGCAAGCCGCTTAGCGACCGTGAGGCCGGCGAAGCCAGCGCCGACAATGACCACGCGCGGGCGCGGGCCGTTTGCGATGCCGCCGGGCACGAACTGAAGTGGGCTTTGCTCCAGGGGCTGCACAGAATGAGAGGCCATAGGTCTTTATTCACTTTCGCGGACGTGGCTGGTCGGCGCCCACAAGGCGAGCACCGCAGTGAACTCGGCCGCATGAAATACCCTTGCATCCGGTCCCGCTGCAACGCCGGTGAAGCGCCCGAGCCGAGCCGCGCAGTCGAAGAAGCCCGGCGCTGGCAAGCCGCCGCGCCACTTGCTGATGACCATGGCCGCGATTAAGGGGCGGTCGGCTGCCGCGTCCTCGGCCATGAGTTGTTCCAACGCCTCGGTGACTTGATGAATAGTGTTCGGAGGCAAGAGCTGTAGCCCTTTGGCCACCTCCCGATAGGTGATCGGTAAGCGCCAGGTGGCGCGCGCTTGAAGATGCGCGCGAAGCCGACGGGCTAGCGTTTCAGACGGGTTGTCCTCCATGGTTGTCGCCGCAATGCGATTTGTAGCTCTGGCAATCATGACGCTGTCCTGACGAGGTCGAGCAGACTTGGGTGATCGGTGTTGGCCAACAGGCCGAGCTTGGGCGCGAGTAGCTCGGCATCGGTGGTGATCTCGTCGTCTGCGATTGTGATCGCTGATGCGGGAACAGGACTCATCGCGGTGCGGCTCCGGCGACAGAGCCCTTCACCGTCATCGGCTTGCCCGGGATGAAGTTGATGCAGACACCGTCGAGCTCTTCCAGACGCAGCGGCTCGCTCGTGAACCCGCACGCATAGGGCGTATGTTCATCCTGGCTGCAGCCGTCGTTTTCCAAATTTTGACACGAGGTGCAGGTGCCGAAGGGAGGTTTGCCTCTCTCATGCGCCACCTGAGCGAGCATGCGCTGCAGGGCACTGGCGAAGTGGCCTTGGACACTGGGGGGTAGGGAGCCCGCAGCACGGACCAGAGATTCGAAGGGGTCGTTCGCAAGAATGCCCCTGGCTTTCTCGGTCAGAACGAGCTGGACGCTGCGCCTGTCGTCCTGTGAGCGCATGCGTGTCAGATAGCCTTGGGTTTCGAGGCTTTTGATGGTCTGCGACGCCGTCCCCCGGGTCGTGGCATGGAACGCGGCGAAAGCGGACGGCGTTCGCGAGAAGCGGTTGGCCTGCGCGAAGTATCTGAGCACCGCCCACTGGGCTGCCGTCAGCCCCTCCACGAGCCCCTCGCCAGACGCTATGCGTCCCAAGTGAAAGACCAACTCCGCAATAGCGCGACTGTTCATTTTCAACTCCTTGATCATGCCAATATGGTAGCGTTTAAAAACCTTGTTGACAATCATGTGATTTCGAATCGATACTACATGTGCCTCTCTTACTCGGTTAACCTACCGTTCTCCCTGCATACTTTGGAGCTTGACTTATGGCAATTACATTGACTGAAAATGCGGCAAAACAGATTCAGCGCCAGCTCGCAAAGCGCGGCAAAGGGATTGCCCTGCGCATCGGCGTGAAGAAAGTGGGTTGTACCGGCCTGGCCCACACCTTCGACATCGCCGACGAAATTCGCCCGACCGATCACAGCTTCGAGTCGCATAACGCCCGTGTGCTGATCGATACCGACGCCCTGGCATTCCTCGACGGCTCGCGCATAGACTTCGTCACCGAAGGACTCAAGCAGATGTTCAAATTTGACAACCCCAACGTCGACAGCGAGTGCGGCTGCGGTGAGAGTTTCAACGTGAAAAAGCCCAAACTTGATGCAAAAAGTATAGAGGTAACACCATGAGCACGCCGGGCCGCCCCAAGGCGAATATCGCAGTTCGAAGCACGGAGGTTTCCTGATGAGCGCAGTCGCTGAATACATCCAGGCGGAAATGCCTGCCGCCTTGATCTTTACCGACAGCGCGGCAGCCAAAGTCGCCGAATTGATTGCCGAAGAAGGCAACCCCGACCTGAAACTGCGTGTTTTTGTTCAGGGCGGCGGCTGCTCCGGCTTCTCCTACGGATTCACGTTTGACGAAGTCGCCAACGAAGACGACACGACGATGACCAAGAACGGGGTGTCGCTGTTGATTGATGCGATGAGCTACCAGTATCTTGTGGGGGCAGAGATTGATTACAAAGACGATCTGGAAGGTGCGCAGTTCGTAATCAAGAACAATCCCGGCGCTACTTCTACCTGCGGTTGCGGGTCGTCCTTCTCCGCCTGACAGGTGCAACACCATGAGTGCGGTACTGCAAAATCTCGTCAACCAGCCCTACAAGCACGGTTTCGTCACCGACATCGAGTCCGATGTCGCGCCCAAAGGGCTCAATGAAGACACCATCCGGATGATTTCGGCCAAGAAGAACGAGCCTGAGTGGCTGCTCGAGTTCCGGCTCAAGTCTTACCGGGCGTGGCTCAAGATGGAAGAGCCGAAGTGGCCGAACGTCCACTATCCGAAGATCGATTTCCAGACGATCAGCTACTACGCGGCACCCAAGCAGAAGCCGAAGTTGAAAAGCATGGACGAGGTCGATCCTGAATTGTTGCGCACCTTCGAGAAACTCGGCGTACCGCTGCACGAGCGCATGGCGCTTGCGGGCGTCGCGGTCGACGTCATTTTCGACAGCGTGTCGGTGGCCACCACCTA
>ENA-ORBV01006300-ORBV01006300.1-microbial-mat-metagenome-genome-assembly--contig:-NODE-6300-length-21064-cov-4.261019_pt1 | contig 21064 bp, 19 predicted proteins | sample MGYA00237777_ERZ505514 | MGnify/ENA primary metagenome ERZ505514 (study PRJEB26160, sample SAMN06269048) | microbial mat metagenome | isolation source: Oligotrophic lake microbial mat | place... | reverse complement strand
CCCCTTACCCACCCGCTCCGCGGCACTTTCCTGCGTGAGGTCGAAATCACGGATCAAACTGGCGTAGCCGTGCGCCTCTTCGATCGGGTTGAGACCTTCGCGCTGCAGATTTTCAATCAGCCCCAGTGCCGCCGAGGAGGCGTTGCTCGCCTCGACGATGCGGGCGGGGATCGACTTGATCTTCAACAGCTGAAATGCGCGCCAGCGACGCTCGCCGGCGATCAGCTGAAACTTATCTCCGGTTTTCCGCACCACGATAGGCTGCAGGAGTCCTTCCGACCGGATGCTGGCGGCGAGTTCGCTCAGTTGCTCGGGCGGAATTTCCCGACGCGCTTGGTAAGGGCTGGGTTCAACCAGATGAACGGCGATTTCCAAGTAGCCCGGCGCGCCCGTGGGAGTGGGCGCGGCCGCGGAGGCGGCCGTCGCGGACGGAGCGGGTGATGCCGGGGCGCGGGCGTCGACCGCCGGAACCGGAGGTTTCGCGGCGGCAATCAAGCCACCAAGTCCACGACCGAGACGCGATTTAGGTGCAGCCGACATAGCTTATTTGCCTCCTGGAATGAAAAGGGTCTGACCGACGACGATCCGGGATGGATCAGAAATCTTATTCGCGTTGATGATATCCTGGGCCTTGGCGCCCGTCTTGCGCGCTATAACCGCGAGGCTATCGCCCTTCTGCACGGTGTAGCTCACGCCTTCTTTCGGATAACTTTCCGAGAACGTGGTCGCGACGGCGGGACGGGTGGCCTGCGCCTTGGCCAGCGAATCGAGGGCGGCATTGGTCTGCTGGGCGAGCTTTTCCATTTGTCCGCTCACCTGCTGCAGGGCCTCGCTTTTCGCCCCCGCCGCGGCGGTGCGAATTGTGCGATTTAATTCGCTGACCGCCTGATTCAGATCCGCCACGGTGGCATACGATTGAGTTGCGTTGCTGGTGCGCTGCCGCAGCTCGGCATTCTCGCGTTCCAACTGCTCGACGCGCAGCATCAACTCGCCGACGCGCTGCGCCAGCCCGCGCACGTCCTCGCGCAGATTCGCCGTTTCAACCTGCGATTGCGCGGCTGCAGTCGTGGCCAGGAGGCCACAGACGAACAAACATTTCCACATGACCGGGGAGATTGCGGGAAGCGTTTCCGGAAAACAAGCGGCTTGTGGCGACGCAAGCTCGGCGTCGTCGGAATTGACGCGGCGGAGAGTTTGGCAAACCTATGTCAGCGTGGCCGCGCGAGCCTTGCATCCCGTTATGATTGCCCTGCCCCGAATCTGTTTTCTCGTTTTCGCTCTCACCGCGGCCATATTCGCCGCTCCTCCGGCGGGGCTGGCAACCGCGCTCGAGTACCTGCGCGATCAACGCAGTTATTCCTGGGAAGTCATCAACGGCGATCCTGGCCCCGTCGCTCAACAGTTTCAGACGCCGCGCGGCACGATCACGACCGTGCAGCAGAACATCTCGCCCAATATCAAAGGGAAGATCGACCGGCAGGGTGACATGCTGATTGTGCGGGAATGGTCGGATGGTTTACGCCTCGAGACGATCATCACGGCTGACGGCTCCATGGTGACCAAGACGCCCGAGGGCTGGATGACCGACCGCGAGATCCTCACGGCCCAAGCGGAAGAAAGGATTCAAAGCCAAACGTCCACGCCGCGTGCGGTTTGGCTGCGTCGCGCCGACCGTCCCGATATTCGCCGACCCGATCAGGAACTCGTCCCGTTTTTGACGGGCAACGGCACCATCGAATTCGATGGTCAAAGCTACATCGCCCAGATTCGCAGTCGAGCGGGAGATCCGTCCCAGCCCAATCGTGACGAGACGGAACCGGGCATCGATGTGACGGTGCGAATGAACCTCCGCAACGGCGTGATTCGCGACTACGAGGTCAATCTTCAGGGGATCCGTCGCGCCACGCGGGCCCGCGTCCAAGTCCCGATCAGCGAGCAACGCATCACCATCCTTACCTACGTGCCGGTGAGCCGAATCGATTTCCCGGAGGAAGCCCGGGCCAAACTCAAAGCCACGCCTTCGGCCACGCGAACCGGAGCCGGGGCGCGTTAACGAGTTGTCACCAGGGTCGTCATGGGCTGCGACGGCAGAACCGAGGCGGCCGGAATCGGAAACCCGCGCAGGAAATCCGCGGCCGGCAGCATCCGACCTCCGGGCCTTTGCAGTTGGCGCAGGCGCAGCGTCCCCCGCGGGGTGGCAACGAGCAATCCCACCTCGTCACTGCCGAGGACTTCGCCCGGCCGCGCCGACGCCGGAGTGATCGCGGGCTCCACGAAATCGGCGAGGCCAATTTTAACCGGCTGCAGGTTGATTTCCACGCTGCACGCCGGCCAGGGAAACAAGCCATTGATCCGCGCGGCAAGCGCCGACGCGTCCGCGGCGAAATCGATCGTCCCATCCTCCTTGGTGAGCTTGCGACAATACGTGGCCGCAGCGTCGTCCTGCGGCGTGAACGTTGCCTGCCCCGCCGCGATCCGCGGCAGCATGCGGCCGACCAACGGCACGCACGCCTCGGCAAGCTTCGCTTCCACCTCAAGCGCTGTATCCAAAGCATGGATCGCCACGCGTTCCACGTCCACGATCGGACCCGCATCCAACTTGCGGACAATCCGCATCAGCGTGACGCCCGTTGCGCGTTCTCCCGCGGCGACTGCCGTTTGAATCGGCGACGCGCCGCGAAAGCCCGGCAGGACGGACGTATGCAGATTTAACATACCCAGGCGCGGTGTGCCGATAAATTCATCCCGCAAAATGTGGCCATAGGCCATCACGAGACCGAGGTCCGCCTGGAGTCCGGTGAGCACGGTTTGCTCTTCGCCCGTCAACTTTTCCGGCTGAAACACCGGCAGGCGGCGCTCGAGCGCCCAGGCTTTGATGGCGTTCGGCTGAATTTTTTGGCCACGGCCCGTGGCCCGATCGGGCTGGGTGAACACCCCGACGAGTGCAACGGCAGGGTCACTCCGCTCGACGAGCGAGTTGAGCAGCGGCAGGGCAATGGGATCAGACCCGAAAAAAACGACACGAAGGCTCGGGTTCATCATTAAGGTTTCCAGAGGGGCAGATGTAGGTTCGCCCCGTTCAGGTTCAAAACTAATCGCAACCGCCAATCCCGGCTCGCAAGCGCACTTGATTCGGAGTCCTTTCGCAGACCATGTCCGAGCCGTCCACCGCGCTGTCGCCGCACGATCCTTATGGCGCGCTGCGCGTGCCCCAGTTTCGCGATTACTTGATCGGCAGTTTCTTTGCGTTGATCGGGCGCCAAGCGGTGACAGCGGTGGCGATTTGGCAGGTGTATCAATGGACGCACTCCTCCACTGCCCTCGGTTTGGTGGGCCTGGTGAATGTCTTGCCGCTCCTGGCGTTTTCCCTGCCCGCCGGTGTGCTTGCGGATCGTCACGATCGGCGACGCCTGATCGCGCTGGGCACTGCAGTGATTACGGGCGTCAACCTGGCCTTGGCAGGTTTGTCCTTCTGGCATGCGAGCGTGCCGGATGCCGGACTGCTCCGGGCGGCAAATTCCGGGCTGGAAGCCATCGCGTTGCTGTTCGAAAAGCAGACTCCGGAGAGTGCGTTGCGCTTCGACGAACCCGCACTCCCGCTGGTTTACCTGCTGCTGCTCGCCCACGCGACGGCCCGGATTCTCATTTGGCCCGCTCGGTCCAGCATCACGCCGCTGCTGGTCCCTACGGCGCGGTTGAGTAACGCCATCACGTGGAATACGAGCACCTTTGAGATCGCCACCGTCGCTGGACCGGCCATCGGCGGAATCCTGATTTCGGTCGCCGGCATCCCGGCCGTTTACGCGCTGGGAGCCGCCCTCGAATTCACTTTTCTGATACTGCTCGGTCGCGTGACCTACCACCAGCAACCGCAGCAGGTCAGCCAGAGCCGTTCCTGGCGCGACGTGCTGGCGGGCGCTGAGTTTATCTGGCGGAAAAAGGTGATTCTCGGCGCCAGCAGCCTCGACCTGTTTGCCGTGCTGTTAGGCGGCGCCACCGCGCTGCTCCCGATCTACGCGGAAAAGATTCTGCACGTGGGACCGATCGGCTTCGGCTGGCTGCGGGCCGCGCCTTCATTGGGGGCGATCATGATGGCCATGTGGGTTGCCCACCGTCCACCCATGGAACGTCCCGGGAGGACCCTGCTCTGGTCGGTGGCAGGATTCGGCGTCGCGATCATCCTGTTTGGTCTGTCGCGTTCGTTCTGGCTCTCGCTGGTCGCGCTCTTTCTCTCCGGCGCATTCGACAACGTGAGCGTCGTCGTGCGGCAGTCGCTGGTGCAACTCCTCACGCCCGACGCCCTGCGTGGACGCGTTACGGCGGTAAACCAAATCTTCATCGGATCCTCCAATGAGATTGGTGCCCTCCGCGCCGGCCTGATGTCGGCCATGATCGGGCCGGTGGGCGCGGTCTTCTGGGGAGGCGTTGGCACGGTCGCCGTCACTTTGATGATCGCCCGGGCGGTCCCGGGATTACGCCAATTACCTGCGCTACACACCCTCCATTCGTCAAAGTAACGCTATGTCAACACCCCTCGCGCTTTTTGTTAGACTTAACAGTGAGGCCGCCTTGCGTCGGCCCACATGGCCGAGAACTCGAAACGCAAGACGTTCTTTTTGCTTACCCTGGCGTTCTCCCTCGTCGTTGCACTGATCACGATCGTAACGGATATTGAACTACGGGAGCGGCTCGGCGTCACTTACTACGTTCTGGGGCTCACGATTATTGGATGTGTCTTGCTGGTTTTGACCGGTTACGTGTGGGACCGGACCCTCATGCAACGCCTGCGCGTGTTGCGCTCGACGGTGCCGATTCCAAGCGACGAGCCGTTGAGCGAGAGCGATCATGACGAAATAATCGCGCTGGCCCGCAAGATCGAGCGGATGGCGCAAACGCTGCAAAAAACGGAGGCCAGTTATCGCGGCATCGTCGAGGACCAGGTGGATCTGATTTGCCGCCATCGCCAGGATGGGCGTCTCACGTTTGTGAACAGCGCCTACGCTGAAGCTTTCGGCCGGCGACGGAATGAGCTGATTGGGCAGACGTTTCCCCTCTTCTCATCCGAGCGGGCCACCGCCGATCAGGTCTGCACCTTTGAACGCGAAGTCGAGTTTCCCGATGGCAGCCGGCGCTGGCTGATGTGGACGCAGCGTCCCATCAAAGATGATACGGGTGTCATCCTCGAGCATCAGTCCGTGGGCCACGACATCACCTTGCGCAAGGAAGCGGAAGCCGCGCTTCTGCGCGCCAAGGAATCCGCGGAAGCGGCCGACCGGGCCAAAAGTGAATTCCTCGCCATCTTCAGCCACGAAATCCGCACGCCGATCAATGGCGTGATTGGGTTTGCCCAGATCCTGGCCGATTCGCCGCTTTCTCCGGAGCAGCGGGAACAGGTCGCAATCATCAAGTCCAGCGGCCAGGCACTCGAGAAGCTCATCATCGACATCCTCGACCTGTCCAAGATCGAATCGGGCACGATCGCAATCGAGTCATCGCCCTTTGGACTCCATCGGACCGTGGAAGAGACGATCGCATTTTTCGCCGCGAAAGCGCGGGCGGCCGGACTCGAACTCAATGCGAACATCGCGCCCGATGTGCCGGTGATCGTGAACAGCGACGAGTCACGCCTGCGGCAAATCTTCAGCAACCTGATTGGCAACGCCATCAAGTTCACCGATCGGGGCAGCATTACATTGCACGTTTCCTGTACGCGCGGCGAACCCGTCAGTCAGCGCGACACGCGTCGGGCATTGCGGCTCTTTTTTGCGGTTACCGACACCGGTTTGGGCATTCCCGAGGACAAACTTCCGCGACTCTTCAAAGCTTTTAGTCAGGTCGAGGGTCCCAAGAATCGACGTCGTAACGGCACGGGATTGGGGCTCATTATTTCCAAGCGGCTGTGCGAGTTGATGGGCGGAACCATCTCCGTTGAAAGCAAACCGGGCGAAGGCAGCACGTTTCGTTTCTCCGTCCTGGCGGATTACGAAAAAGGTGACACCACCGCGCCGTTTCCATTCCGGCATGGGGCCAGCGACAGTGTCGACGACTCCGCCAGGGATCTGGCGGCCAGCAATGGCAGCTTGGCGACGGGATAAGAGCGGGCTGAAGCGTGCGACTGAGTTGATTTCGTTTTTGTCGCGGCAGCGCCGGTAGGCCATATGCGTTAACCTAATCCATTTACTCACCCGATTATCATCCCGAGCCCGAGGAACGAGGGCGTGGCGATCCATCTGGATTGCCGCGGTCGCCAAGGCTCTCTCGCAATGACAAACAGGGGTGTAAGGCGTTAATTTAATGCATATGCGTTAGGGACCCCGCCGGGCCCTACCCTCGGAAAGGTCTAAATCTCATGTGCGATTGGGCTGAAACGCCGTCCTTTGTTGCTCCGCGGGATTTCAGCGTAAAAAAGCGCTGGCCGCCCGAGAGGCGAACCAGCGCGAAGAGAACCGGATGGACGATCGAGAGTCACGGCAACCGCGGCGATATCCGCGGCGCCACGCGCCCGATCAGTACCGGTAGTGGTCCGGCTTATACGGACCTTCCACGGGCACGCCGAGATAAGCGGCCTGATCCTTCGAGAGAGTCGTGAGTTTGGCGCCGATCTTTTCCAGGTGCAGACGCGCGACCTCTTCGTCGAGATACTTGGGGAGACGGTACACGCCGACCGCGTAGGTATCCTTGTTCTTCCACAGGTCGAGCTGGGCGAGTGTCTGGTTGGTAAAGCTAGTCGACATCACGAAAGACGGGTGGCCCGTCGCACAACCGAGATTCACCAAGCGACCTTCCGCGAGCATGTAGATCGATGGGCCGTTCGGGAACGTGTACAGATCGTACTGCGGTTTGATATTGATGCGCTTGGCGTCCGACGTGTTGAGGCGGTCGATCTGGATCTCGTTGTCGAAATGACCGATGTTACAGACGATCGCCTGATCCTTCATCGCCCGCATGTGCTCGAGCGTAATGATGTCCTTGTTGCCCGTCGTGGTGACGTAGATGTCAGCTTTGCCGAGGGTCGATTCAATGGTGTTAACTTCGAATCCTTCCATCGAGGCCTGGAGGGCGTTGATGGGATCGATCTCGGTCACGATGACGCGGGCGCCGAAGCCGCGCAATGAATGCGCTGATCCCTTGCCGACGTCGCCGTAGCCGCACACGCAGGCAACCTTGCCGGCGATCATGACATCGGTCGCGCGCTTCAAACCATCGGCGAGCGATTCGCGGCAGCCGTACAGATTGTCGAACTTGGACTTGGTGACCGAGTCGTTGACGTTGATCGCCGGAACGCGGAGTTTGCCCTTCTCGAGCATTTGATAGAGGCGATGCACGCCGGTCGTGGTCTCTTCGGAAACGCCGCGCCATTCCTTGGCGATCGTCGTCCACTTGATCGGGTCCTCCTGGTGGACGCGCTTGAGGATATTCTTGATAACCTGCTCCTCGTGGGAGCCGGAGGGTGTATTCACCCAATCACTACCTCCTTCGAGCTCGCAGCCCTTGTGGATAAGCAGCGTGACGTCGCCGCCGTCGTCGACGACGAGTTGCGGGCCTTTACCACCGGGGAAGGTAATCGCCTTCAGCGTGAGGTCCCAATATTCTTCGAGCGTCTCGCCTTTCCAGGCAAACACCGGCGTGCCGGCTTTCGCAATGGCGGCGGCGGCATGGTCCTGGGTCGAGAAAATGTTGCACGAAGCCCAGCGGACATTCGCGCCGAGTTCGTTCAAGGTTTCGATCAAGACCGCGGTCTGAATCGTCATGTGCAACGACCCCGTGATGCGGACGCCGGCGAGCGGCTTTTGCGGACCGAACTTTTTGCGCACGGCGGTCAAACCGGGCATTTCGTGTTCCGCGACCGAAATTTCTTTGCGGCCCCACTCGGCGAGCGAAAGGTCTTTGACGTGAAAATCCTGCGCGTTAGGCGCGTTGAGAACGGTAGACATGAGTGATCAGGCTTTGACGGTTGCGACTGACTTGGCACCGGTGAGGCCGGAGGCCGCACGCAGTTCGATGACTTTATTGGTCTGCTCCCACGGGAGATCGGCCTTGCCGAAGTGTCCGTAGTTGGTGGTTCCGCGGTAAATGGGGCGGAGAAGATCCAGCTGCTTGATGATCGCAGCCGGCTTGAAGCTGAATACCTGGCGGACGGCCGCGTTGATGATTTCTTCTGAAACCTTGGCCGTGCCCATGGCATCGACCCAGATTGAAACCGGTTCCGGATGTCCGATCGCGTACGCAACTTGGAGTTCGCAAATATCAGCGAGTCCCGCAGCCACAATATTCTTGGCCACCCAGCGACACATGTACGCGGCAGAACGATCGACCTTGGACGGATCCTTACCGGAGAACGCGCCACCACCGTGGCGACCCCAGCCGCCATAGGTGTCTACAATAATCTTGCGGCCCGTTAGCCCGGAATCGCCTTCCGGTCCACCGACCACGAAGCGCCCGGTCGGATTGATGAGGAACTTGGTGTGCTCGTTGATCAGGTTGGCCGGGATGACCTTCTTGATGACGTTATCGATCAGGAAATCGCGAATGGCGCTGTGTTGAACACTGGCGGCATGCTGGGTTGAAATGACGACGTTCTCCACATAAACGGGACGGTCGTTTTCGTAGCGGATCGAAACTTGGGACTTCGCGTCCGGACGGAGCCAGGAAACGACCTTGGACTTACGCAGCTTGGTGACTTCCCGACCCAAACGGTGCGCGAACATGATCGCCGTCGGCATCATCTCCGGCGTTTCGTTACACGCGTAGCCGAACATCAAACCCTGGTCACCGGCGCCCTGTTCGGCGGTTTCCTTGCCGTCGGCCGCGCGGGCATCGACGCCTTGGGCGATGTCCACGGATTGCTTGGTGAGCAGATTCGTGATGAAAATTTTGTCGGCGTGAAACACGTCGTCATCATTCGTGTAGCCGATCTCACGAATGGCATCGCGAACGATGGTCTCGTAGTTCAGCTTGGCAGAGGTGGTGATCTCTCCGGCGAGCACCACGTGATTACTCTTCACCAAGGTCTCGCACGCGACGCGGCTGTTCGGATCCTGCGCAAGACAGGCGTCGAGCACGCTGTCAGATATGAAGTCGGCAACTTTGTCGGGATGACCTTCGCCGACGGACTCTGAGGAGAAGACAAATGATTTAGCCATAGGGGGAGATGAGACGATAGAGCCTCCAAACAACGCGCCGGGACGATAACGGCAAGCTGAAACATCAACGCATGCGGATTTTGTGATACGTAGTTTACCATCGCGTCTTCCCTACGCGCGTCTAAGGGATTCTCCGCGATTTGGGAGGGTTCCCATTGCAGGAGAACCCGCCACTTACAAACATCACACCGCAATGGTCCCTCCGTCGTCAGCTTCAGCTTCAAACGTCGAAGGTCGTCGAATTCTGCTCGTGGATGACGATCGCATTAACCTCCGAATACTTGCGGGAATTCTCAAGAAGGAGGGCTACGTCGCCGCCGAAGCGAACAGTGGCGAGCGAGCCCTCGAGCTGTACCTGGAGTTCCGCCCTCATCTGGTGCTGCTGGATGTGGTGATGGCCGGAATCGACGGCTTGGAGACTTGTCGCCGGCTCAAGCGGGCGCACGGCGAACGCTGCGCTCCCATCATTTTCATCACCGCCAAGAACGATTCGGAAGATGTGGTGGAAGGCTTGGCCGCGGGCGGAGTCGATTACCTGCCGAAGCCCTTTCAACCCAAGGAAGTCGCGGCCCGGATCAAAACCCACCTGCAAATTCAGCTGCTGGCCGCGCAACAGCTCAGCCTCGTGGAACAACTTAGAAACGCGAATGTGGCCAAGAACCGCTTCTTGGGGATGGCAGCACACGATTTGCGAAACCCGCTCGCTTCGATCCGCGGCATTTCGGAGTTTTTACTTGCTGGGGCGGTGGGACCGTTGACGCCTGACCAGCTTGACCTGGTCGACACAATTCAGACCACGAGCCAAGGCATGCTCCAGATGGTCAATGAATTACTCGATGTCGCGACCATCGAAGCCGGCGAGCTGAAACTTATCCCTCAGCTCGGCTCTCTCGATGAACTCGTGAACAAGTGCGTGACCCTAGCCAATATGGAGGCATCGAAAAAAAATACGAAAATCGCCCTCGAGGCCGGCGGCGGTCGAGTGACCCTTTCCTTCGATGCCGCCAAGATGAAGCAGGTAGTCGATAACCTATTGAGTAACAGCGTTAAGTTCTCCCCTCCGGGTTCGATCATAACGGTTCTTGTCCGCCGCGAAACGGCTACTCCACACGTCAGTTTTGCGGTCCGGGACCAGGGTCCGGGCATCCCCCATGACGAACGTGATAAACTTTTCAAGGACTTCGGCCGATTATCAGTGCAACCAACCGGTGGAGAAAAAAGCACAGGCCTCGGCCTAGCGATCTGCCGGAAGATTGTTGAGGCTCACGGCGGCACCATCGTCGCCGAGAATCTTCCCGATCGCGGTTGCGAGTTTCGCGTCACTCTTCCTTCCACCCAATGAAATATGCCGGCAAGATTCTCCTCGCAGATGACGAGGCGCACATTCGCAAATACCTTTCGCTGATTATCAGGCAGCTGGGAAAGCCCACGCTGATTGAAGCCGTGAACGGTCAGGATGCGCTGAGCGTGTTCGAACGCGAGAAGCCAAAAGTCGTGCTCCTCGACGTCAACATGCCTTTGTTGGGTGGTATTGAGACGCTCAAACGCCTGAAGGCAATCGATCCTGACTGCATCGTCATCATGCTCACCTCGCTCGCAAACCGCGAGACCGTTGAACAGGCGCTCGAAAACGGAGCGGCTGGATACATTCGAAAAGACACTCCGAAGGAAGAAATCGCGAGTGTTCTGACGGAATTGATTGAAGCCGCCCTCGAGCCCCGCACCCCATGATCTCCACTCCGATTGCCAACGAGTCCCCTCAGGTTCCTAACACCGCGATCGCAGAGGTTCGCTATTCCCTTCCGGATTTGCTCCGGGAACTGAGCGCGGAACGCGGATCTGCCGTATTCGCAATGGAAAAACTGGATCAAACCGAAATCGCAAAGCTGTTCAAAGCGAAGGGAGCACGCCGTGGCAAATCCGCCAAATAACGTTCAAGCGGCTCCGAGCCCGTTTCTGCAACGACTCCGACAGGTTCCCCGCTTCGACTTTATCGCCGAAGTGGAGATGCTCATCGGACGGCACGGCGAAACGCCGCAACTGATCCAAGCTGTCATCGAGGAAAAGTTTTTGTCGAAGGACGAAGCGTGCCGGTATTGGGCCGATACGATGAACGTGGCCTATGTTGATCCGTTCGCGTCGGTCGTGACGGACGAGGCCACTTCGAAGTTGCCGCTGGAAATCGTGAAGAAGGTCAAAGCTATCGGCTTGTACGTGGTCGACAGCGTTCTGACCGTCGCGATGAGTGCCCCGGCGGACGTTGCCTTGATCCGGCGCTTGAGCCAGATCGCGCAAATGCCGGTGAGTCCGGTTTTCGCCCTGCCGCGTGAGATCGAGGACGCGATCGCCGTTTACTACTGCACCGAAAAGGGCCTCGAGGATAGCTTGGGCGAACTGGAACGTTCGCGCCTGTTCGACAAACCTGAGATCGCGGGCGACAAGCTTGCGGCGCTCGCCGAAGACATCGCCCTCATCCAGGTTCTCGACGAGATTATCTACTTCGCGATGCGGGAGCGTGCGACGGATATCCACGTCGAAGCCCAGGAGGGACAGTGTCGGGTTCGTTTCCGCATCGACGGCAACCTGCGCGAAATCCTCACGTATTCACGCAAGCTGCACCGCGCGTTCCTTTCCCGCATCAAGATCCTCTGCAATCTGAACATCGCCGAAGCCCGCTTCCCGCAAGACGGACGCTTCTCGATGCAGATCGGTAGCCAGCTGGCCAATTTCCGCGTCTCAACCATGCCCGCTTCACACGGTGAGAAAGCGGTGATCCGCATTCTCGCCATGGCCGGCAAGAAGACGATGCTCACGCTGGAGAAGATGGCCATTTCGCAGACCATCCTGCAGCCATTCCGCCGCCTCGTGCAAAACCCGAGTGGAATCATCTTCGTCACGGGCCCCACCGGCTCGGGCAAGACCACGACGCTCTACGCCGCATTGCATGAGATCAACACGCCCGATCGCAATATCTCCACGATCGAGGACCCCGTTGAAATTCAGCTGGCCGGCGTCACGCAAACTCAGGTCAACTCGAACATCGACCTGAAGTTCTCGACCGTCTTGCGCTCGTTGATGCGGCAAGATCCCGACGTCATTCTGATCGGCGAAATCCGCGACCACGAAACGGCCAAGATCGCCACCGAGGCAGCCCTCACCGGTCACATCGTCTTCGCCACCCTGCACACCAACACCGCCCCGCAGGCGATCATCCGCCTACTCGAGATCGGCGTTGAGCCGTACATGGTCGCTCCGTCCGTCATTGGCGTACTCTCGCAACGGTTGGCAGCCCGCATCTGTGATGTGTGCAAGGAAGCCTACTATCCATCCAAGGAAGTTCTGCAGCGCTATTTCAAGGACGAGGGACTCACCGAGGTTCCTTTCTACCGTGGACGCGGCTGCCCGACGTGCCGACATACCGGATACAAGGGACGCGTCGCGTTTCACGAGCTCGTTCTCATCACCGAGGAAATCCGCACGCTGATCAGCGAAGGTCGCAGCGTTCAGGAAATTTCCCGAGCCGCCGCCAAGGTAGGATACAAACCCCTGCGTTACGACGGCCTGAAGAAAGTACTTCTCGGTCTCACCACGATCGAAGAGGTGGAACAAAACACCTCCTTTGAATGGGCAACGTAACCTCTTGCCTCGATCACGGAGCGGCGCTTCGACGCCGCTCCAGCTGATTACGCCAGGCCCAAACCGCCAGCTCGCCAACCCTCCCGCGGATGCAAACCTGCATAATAGACCCTGAGGCCATTGAAAATTTGCGGGATTTGAACCCCGGCGACAACGACGAGTTTCTGCGGGAAATCGCCGGTATCTTTTTGGATGATACGCCGCAGCGCATCGCCGAACTCGAGCAAAGCCTGCGTACCGGTGATGTCCCCGCCTTCACCCGCGCGGCACACAGTATCAAGGGCAGCTCGTCTAACCTCGGAGCCGTCGGCCTTCGGAGTGCGGCGGGAGCCTTGGAGAACGAGGCGAGAAGCAACGGCCTCGGCGCGGTGGAAGCGCTGATGAGTTCGGTCAAGGCTGAGTTCGAGCGGGCGCGCGCTGAACTGAATGCGTTGATCGCCCGTTGATCGCGGCAGCCGGCCGCGGGCGATTGACTCACGATTACTAAATTGGGGCCGGCTCTCCGGCCGCGGCCCCTCGTCAGTTGAACCAAACGGCGCGGAGTCGTGCCCGAGTGGTTCCCACCGCGGCTAGAGCAGATTCGAAATTAGCGTAATCACTCATTGTCATTGCGAGGCGCGAAGCGCCGAAGCCATCCAGCTGGATCGCCACGGCGCGCTTCGCGCTTCTCGCGATGACAAACGGGTGAGGATCGACTACACTGAAATTTTAACTGCCATAGACACTTGCCGGATCAACGGTACAACGCGGTGGTCGGCACGGCTGTAAGCACGTTGTACTGACGCATCGCGAGCCGCCACCACTCGGCCAAATCCTCCGAGGGGCAGCTCCAAAGATCCCGATGGAGCGTCATCATGGAGTCCGCATCGAGCAACAGCGCCATCTTCTCGGCGAGGGTGAAGCGCGCCGGACCATCCCGCAAGAGGCGCCCACGGAGCTGGGCGAAAAACTCGCGCGACTCATCGCTCACCCGGCGCTGCCGCAGCAGCGCCACGTGCATGGCATTCACGTAGGGATCCAACACGGCTTGCGTGAGTCCATAGTTCGCCCGCAGTGGTTCGATGGGCGGCAAATGACGGTAACACTCCGCAAGGTTCTGATGCAGCCGCTTCAACTCGTAGGGAGGAGCGGTTTCCTCCGGAGTTAGAAAAAGGCCGAAACGCCGGGCGCCCGCGCCAAAGCTCACCTTGCTCAGCAGAATCGAAATCGGGATCGAGAAAACCAACGGGAAGATCACCGGACTCAGCCAAAGAAAAAAGGGGGGAGAGAGGATGTAAGAGGAAATGCCCCACGCCAAACCGAACGCCGTGTGCCCACCGTGCGTGATGATCGGCTCGCGCCAGTCCGTCGCGTCACCATCGGTCCCCCGCCGCTGGGTTACCCATGAGACTCCTTGCCCCAGTACCGTGAAGAGGACGAACTTCGAATTGAACGCCATGTTGATGGGCGCCAGCATCGCGGACAACAGCGTCTCACTCAGCGCACTGACAATCAGCCGCCATTTCCCCCCAAAGCTCCGCGCTTCCTCCGGTCGTCCCAACGTCACGATCACGCTCGCCACCTTCGGCAAAAACAAGAGTGCCATCGTGAGCAGGAAAAGCGTCAACGCCTGGGGCAGCTCGAAATTATAACCGAAGATGGTACTACTATGCAGGCCCGGCATTCCAGCGGGCACATCGGGGGTAGTGACGATGCCGGAAACATGGATCGAACCCAGCAGCATGAACAACAACCAGAGCGGCGAGGACACGTAGCCCATCACCCCCATCAATAGATGAAAGCGACTCGCCGGCCGGAATCCCCGCGCCGTCAACAGCCAGGCGTGCTGCATGTTGCCCTGACACCACCGGCGATCGCGTTTCGCCGAGTCGATCAGCGTCGGCGGCCCTTCCTCAAAAGTGCCTTGGATGTCACCCGCCAGCCAGACGCCCCATCCCGCCTTGCGCATGAGCGCGGCCTCCACGAAATCATGGGAAAGGATTCGACCACCGAACGGCTCGCTGCCCGGCAGATCGGGCAACGCACAGTGATCGATGAACGGCTGCACGCGAATCACCGCGTTATGTCCCCAGTAGTTAGCCTCGTGTTGCTGCCAGTAGTTTAAGCCCGCGAGAAACAGCGGGCTGTACAGCCGGCTCGCAAATGACTGCACGCGCGCGAACAGTGTCTCGCCGTTCACGATTCGCGGAGCCGTCTGGATAATGCCAACGTGAGGATTGCGCTCCATCAAGGCGACAAGCTGCACCAGGGCCCGCCCGGTCATGATCGAATCGGCATCCAGCACGATCATGTACCGGTAGCGACGCCCCCAGCGCCGCAAAAAGTCCGCGACGTTTCCCGCCTTCTTGTTGATCGAATGCCGGCGCTTACGATAAAAGATTTTCCCGAAACCGCCGACCTGCTTGCAGAGTTCAACCCACGCCACCTCCTCCTGAATCCACTGGTTGGGCTGGTTCGAATCGCTGAGCACGAAGAAATCGAAGTGCTCCAGCCGTTTGGTTTCCTGCACCGACCGGTACACGACCCGAAGTCCCTCGAGCACGCGGCTGACGTCCTCGTTGAACACCGGCATCACGATGGCAGTCGAAGCCAGCGTCGCGTCATCGAGCGAAGGCAACGTTGCCGTGATGCGCGAACTGTCCCCTCCCCGATTGATCACATACAGCCCGACGAGGGCGGTGCAAAAACCCGCCGCTACGTGCGCGAACAAGATGACAAATAAAACGAGCAGCGCGGTCTCAATGCCGTGCAATCCATCCTGCCACAACAGATCGGCCATGAACCAGGTCGCGATGCTGGTGAACGCAAAGATGGCGGAGAAGAAGAGAAAGCGACGTCGGTTCAGACGCCCCTGATTCATTTTCTCTGTGAGAAAAAGGCGCGTGGATCGACTTTGCTCGCGTGGCGGCAAATCAGCGCGTGGCATAGAAAATGGCGCTCAGCGCGCCCGCAAACAGCAGCCAAAGCAGCAACGTCCGGAGAATAGGCCAGCGCTCGATCCGCTCCATGGTTTCTCCCGCCGCCTCGGGAATCGGCCCCAGATCGATCGGACGTGGTACCATGCTGGATACGGCCATGTCCGGGCCGGCCTGAATGACGCCGGCCCGCATCGCCGCCGCGAAATCAGCCGCCGGCTGCGCCGGGTCGAGAAAGGCGTAAGGCCACCGTTGCGGACCGTCACAAAGGAGCAACGCGAGTCGGCCCTCCACGGCGATCCGATCACGGGGCTGTCCGCGTTCATCCAGCATATCGGAAAACCAGAGATCCATCGCCGCTTCCATCTCCTCGGCCGTCAGCGCGGTCGGATTCAGGGCGGAATTAGCCTCGTGCCGCAGCGCGGCGCGTTCCAACACCTGCTGGATGAGCCGGCTTTGATGCAGCCGATTATGAATTCGGTGCGCGCGCAGATAGTCCTCCACCCGCACATAGGCCGCATTCCACTGATCCATCGTCCCCGTCGCCGGGCGAAACTCCGCGACGCCCCGCAAGCTGCCGGCCTCGGACAACGCACCAGCCTGCTTCGATGACTGGACTGGCTCGCTCACGGTTGCCACAAATACGACCACGTTTCCGTCAGCGCGGCCGACGAGTTTCGCAGGAAACACCGCAACTCCACCGGGCGCCCTTTGCCCTCGGGCTTGATCGTGAAGGCCACTCGCCAGGTGCCGTTGATCGGATTTTTCTGCAACGACGCGTGATTCAACGTCGCGCCCTCACCCACCGAGACCACGTGCTCGATCTTCGCGTCGCCCGGCAACGTCTGCAGCTGCCGGCCATCGAAATCGACGACGAAGCGCTCCAGCCCCGGCTCGTAGAAAGCGGATTTGCCGTGGCGCGTCGCCCGGACCGCACCGGCCGGCGGCCCGATCTGATCCACAAACCAATGCAGCCGGTATTCAAACTCCATCGCCTCGCCGGCTCCTGGCGCCTTTTCGGGTACCCAAAAAGCCACTACGTTATCATCGAACTCCGTCGTCGTCGGAATCTCCACCAGACGGATGCTCCCGCGGCCCCATTTCCCGACCGGTTCGACCCACGCGCTCGGACGTGAATGATACGAAGCTTCGAGGTCCTGGTAATTCTCAAAATTCCGGTCGCGCTGCAGCAGGCCAAACGCCCGCGGATTTTCGTCCGAAAAACTGGATACGCGCACGCCCGGTGGATTCACGAGCGGGCGCCAGATCCACTCACCCGCGCCGTTATGCACCAGCAATCCATCGGAGTCGTGCACTTCGGGGCGAAAGTCGCGCGCCGGCATCTGCGAATTCTCGCCATGCCAGAACATGCTCGTCAGCGGCGCCACGCCGAACACCTTCGCCGCCTTCCGCACAAAAACCGCGGCCTTGACCAGGACGACCGTGGTCTTCCCTGGCGTCACCGTGAAGCGATAAGCGCCCGCGACGCTCTCGCTTTCCAGTAGCGCATAAACGTTCAAGCCGGTCGCGCCCGCCTGCGGCTGTTCCAACCAGAACTCCGTGAACCGGGGGAATTCCTCCGGTTGCGGCTCGGCCGTATTGAGCGCAAGTCCGCGCGCAGACAATCCGTACGCGGTGTCCTTGCTGAGGAATCGAAAATAACTCGCTCCGGCAAACGAACCGATTTCCTGGTGCCGTTCGCCGCGACCACCGAAGGGAAACATCAGGCGAAAACCCGCAAAGCCCATCTGGTCCGGAATCTCTCGGGCGGCCGCGGTCCGATAACGGAAGTAATCCGTTTGAAACGGCACCGGCGTCACCTGCGACCCGCGCACCTCGGAGATGCTCACCGTCTGATCCAACAGAAACCCCGGGTGCAAAAACTGCACCTGGAACGGCAGCTTCTCTGTGAACCACAGGCTACGCAGCCCATTGAATTCGATCTGACGCAGCTCGTCATAGCTTAACCGACGGAGCCACTCCGGCACCTGGCCCTGCGGCTTGACTTGGGGACGAGCGGCGAGGTCTTGGGCGCGCGCGCGCAGCTGATCAAAGTTAAACGGCGCGGTCGCCGCCAGCGCGGTGACACTGACCAGCAGCGAGCCGGCCAAAACGAGCAAGCGAAGGGTGCCGCTCATTTTTCCAGGAAGAAGCCCCGTTGTTTTTCCGTCACCGGCAAAGCGGCGCGCTCCATCACCTTTAGAAAATCATCCCAAATCATACGCTTCGAACGATTGGACTGGTTACGCAGGATATAGTTCGGGTGATACGTCACCATCAGCGGCTTGCCGGCAAATTCGTGCCATTTGCCCCGGACATCGCCCAGCGCCTTGAACGACTTGAACCCGAGCAGACCTTGCGCCGCGTTGGAACCCAACGCCACGAGCAAGTCCGGATTTACCACCTCGATCTGAGCGCGCAAATAAGGCAGGCAATACCGAACTTCGTCTTCACTCGGCGGACGCGAGCCCTCCGCTTCTCGTCCGTTCACCTGCGGCAGCTGGGGCCGCCAGCTGAGAATGCTCGCAAGGTAAACATCCGCCCGCTGCATCCCCATCGCTTGGATCATTCGGGTGAGCAGCTGTCCCGCGGGCCCGACAAAGGGTTCGCCTTGGGCTTCCTCCTCCGGGCCCGGCGCCTCGCTCACAAACATGATTTTCGAATCCAGCGAACCGACCCCGAAGACGAGCTTCATGCCCGGCGTGACGTTGCCGCGACACGTGGCGTCGTTCAGCGCCTGCTCCCGCAGCGACTGCCACCGGACCGCCTTATCGCCCGCAGGAAAAGTGATCACCGGCGCCGGCGGCAGCGTTGGCCTGGCCTGAGTTCGTCAAAATCGCGCGAATATTATCCGCTGGCAAAAGCGCTTGCGTGTAACAAACAGGTGCCGCTCGGCACGAGTTCAGCGTAAACACTCCTGCCGCAACAGCAGGCACTTGCGAAATCAATGGGTTATTAAACAAGGTATTGTTAAGCAATGTTTCTAAGATTCGTTACCTAAGTTTACCTTAAATGAGATTAACTTAGGTTGGCTTGAGGTACAAATATGCCCCTAGGGGGTATGCCAGTTATTCTAGCAGATCCCCCCTAGGGGCATAAATTTATAGAGTTTAGAGCGATCGAACGAGGAGCTAGACTTGGGGAATAAGGGTGTAAAAGTCTCTCAGGTCAGGCATTACAACAAATACGTTCCCAAATCCAGACAACTATCCTCTTAGCTCATTGAGACCTGCGGCTCTGTTGTACCTCCAGGCGAAGGTTGCCCGATGTATTCAAAATTCTCATCAGAATTCCACGGGCCGCGCTGATCTTCCTTACCATTGGACGACAAATTGAAGTACAGGTTAACCGTTTCATCGGGCTTGACATTTCCAAAGAAAGGCTCGTCAAGCTTGCCCAAGGAGTCTAGGGCCTTCATGAACATCTTGGTATGGGAAATCTCGCGAGTTAGCAAGTGAATTAAAGTCTGCTTAGTTCCGGCATCAGTCGCCAAGTTGATTAAAGCTTCGTAGGTTTGCCGAGCGCCTGCTTCGGCAGCAAGGTTCGCTCTTAAGTCACGCACCACATCGCCTCCCTCGTTCAAGTAGCTAGCAGTCCAAGCGCTCCCTTGACTGTCTAGGAAATGGGGCCCCAGACCACGTACGGCAAACAAGGAACTCTTGTAAGCTTCTGTTTGGTCCACATTTTTGGTGTGAGCCTCGATCATTTTGCCCACCATCTCCAAGTGGCCAAATTCTTCGATCGCAATGTCTTGTAGCATGTCCTTAATCCCAGCGTTTTCGACATGGAAGGACTGTACCCAATATTGCAGAGCAGCCGTCAGTTCCCCTGTTGCTCCTCCAAATTGTTCTAGCAGTAGCTGTCCGAAGCGGGGATCGGGGTTGCCAACATTGACGGGTTGAATCGTTTCTTTTTTATGAAAAAACATAGTTCTCCTTTGTTTTCCTTCTGCAAAATTTCGTTTAAAAGCACTTCAGTGGGGCTGAAAGTACTTTATTAACTTCAGAATCTTAAATCCCAAACTTCAGTAAAGCGTGATCCTAGCGAAGGAGCTATAGAGTAGACGTGTTCTACCCAAAGCATCATCCTTCCTTAATGCTGATGCTAGTCCCACATAGAAATAGCTGAGAGCCGCAGAAGTACGCCTTAGCCCTTTAGAATTAGTAGGAACTGCTTGAGATTTAAGCGCACTATGACGGCTAAAGTTGAAGTTTATACGTGGGCAAGTTGCCCCTTCTGCATTAGAGCTAAGGCGTTATTGGCTCAGAAGCACGCTGACTTCATTGAGTACAGTATTGATGGCGATGAGGCGGCACGGGCTAAGATGGCACAACGGGCTAATGGGCGACGATCGGTGCCCCAAATCTTTATTAACGATGAGCATATTGGCGGCTGTGACGATATTTACAGCCTCAACGCTCAAGGCAAACTAGATGCCCTGTTGTCATGAAACTTGCCTTCATCATTGATCCCATTGAATACCTCAACCCCGGACACGACACGAGTGTGGCGCTCATGGAATCGGCTCAAGCGTTAGGACATGAGGTTTGGGTCACGCAATCCAACCAATTGAGTGTGGTGGAAGGAAAAGCATGGGCAACCTTAGCCCCTGTGACACTGAAACCAGTGCAGCGTGTGGAAGGTCGCTGGGTTGCGGCTGAATCTTGGTATGAAGTGGGCGATCGGCTTTTGTGTCTTCTAGAACAGATGGATGCAGTGTTTATGCGTACCGATCCTCCTGTAACAGTACCGTACCTTTACGCCACCTATGTTCTGGACTACATCGATTCCACCAAAACATTGGTGATCAATGCTCCTAAAGGCTTGAGAACTGCCAATGAAAAAATGTATGCCCTCCAATTTACCCAGGCTATCCCAGAGACGATCGTCAGTCAGGATAAGCAGGTCATCCGGCAGTTTGTAGAAGCAAAGGGAGCAGCAGTTCTAAAACCCTTGGGAGGCAAGGCGGGCGAAGGCATTTTATTCATGGAATCGAGCGATCGAAACTTCAATTCCATCGTGGAAATCAGCACTCACCAGGGTAAAGTTCCCGTCATGGTGCAAAACTATTTGCCCGCTGCAAAAGAAGGCGATAAGCGAATTATCTTACTCAATGGAGAGCCGATCGGTGCAGTGAATCGGATTCCCACAGGCAAAGAGTTTCGCGGCAACATGGCAGTGGGCGGCAGAGTTGCTTCAACGCAAATCACTCAGCGAGAATACGAAATCTGTGCCCAACTAGCCCCCACCTTACAACGTGACGGACTAATTTTTGTCGGCATTGATATCATTGGTGGCTATCTTACCGAAGTCAACGTCACCAGCCCCTGTCTCTTATACACATCTCCGAGCCCACGAGACTAAGGCGAA
>ENA-ORBV01006298-ORBV01006298.1-microbial-mat-metagenome-genome-assembly--contig:-NODE-6298-length-21067-cov-23.824297_pt1 | contig 21067 bp, 23 predicted proteins | sample MGYA00237777_ERZ505514 | MGnify/ENA primary metagenome ERZ505514 (study PRJEB26160, sample SAMN06269048) | microbial mat metagenome | isolation source: Oligotrophic lake microbial mat | place... | reverse complement strand
TAGATGTTTCAGCCTATTTTACCTTTTTTGGTTTACCCCCTTGACAATTTGCACTTTTTCTTAACTTGTCACAAATGACCTCGCACTCTTCATCCATATTTGCTGGTTGGCTGTTGCCAGTTTCATCGGGCGGCGAAGCTACTTCCTGCTGTCTCCGCTGCCATAACAGGAAATCAGCAAAGTTGAGAAGTTCTTGCAGTTCAATTTCAGAGAAATTTTTCAGTTTTTCAACAATTTTTTCTTTGAGAGGTATCACGGCTATTTTTTTCCTTGATTAAGACGACCGCTAGATTCAGTTTAACACGAGGCAAGAGCATGAAGTGAAGCTATCCCGTAGGGAATCGCCCTCACACCTCATTCTGATTATTCTCTTTTTCAACTTCCTCAAAATTAACTTGTTCGTAAACCTCAGATAGAGGAACTTCAACCTCGAAGGAATTGAACACTAATGCGGTATCTTCCTCGTCATACTCGGAATACAACCATCTTTTATTCTCCATTTTAGAATACTGCTCAACATTGATTTTGGTTTGGTCGATCAAAATGTATTCTCGCAAAGTAGGAATACTTTTGTAAAATGTAAACTTCTCACCTCGATCGTAATTTTTAGTAGACTTTGATAAAACTTCCACAATCACTTGAGGATTAGTAATCATGTCTGTGCGATTTTTGTGGTACTCAGGTTCCCCAAAAATTACCATTACGTCGGGATAAGTATAAAGTCGCACTTTTGGTACCCACAGACGCACGTCACCGATGAAAATGCGATAATTCTGTTTTTTGAGAGCAAGAGTCAAAGCAATGTACAAATTGCCAGCAATTTGATTGTGATTGGTAGATCCGCCTGTCATAGGAGTAATTTTTCCGTCCAGATATTCGCTTTTATCTTCGGCTGTTTCTTCCAGTGCTAAATATTGCTCTTCTGTGAAGTAATGTTGCTCCGTTGTTGGCAAAGTGGTTGTCATTAAGATATTCTCCCACCAGGATGTTGAACAAATACTTTGATTAGTACGCGCGGCGAAGCTATCCCGTAGGGAATCGCCCTTTTAGATAATAACCCATATTCCCAACAATCGGTATAGAGAGGCGATCGCCCGCCAGGAAAATTGCTACACTAAAATTAGTCGATCGCACTTTCAGACAGTCTTATTCTTCCGCGCTCTCTTCTGGCTCATTTTCCGCCTCAAAATCCACCTTCTCATACATATCTGCCAGCGGCACTTCAACTTGAAAAAAATTAAAAACTAGCGCTGTATCTTCTTCATCGTACTGACTGTACGACCACCGCTTGTTTGCCAACTTGCAATACTGCTCTACATAAATTCGCGATTGGTCAATTAGAATATACTCTTGAAAGGTCGGCAGCGTTTGATAAAACTGAAATTTATCGCTGCGATCGTAACTTTTGGTAAATTTCGATAAAACTTCAATAATAACTTGAGGATTTATTACCGTATCTTTGCGATTGTTGTAATACTCAGGTTTACCCGGAATTACCATCACATCGGGATAAGTATAAATTCGCTTTTTCGTCATCCACAGACGCACGTCACCCATGAAAACATTATAATCAAGTCCCTTAAGAGCAAGACGTAATGCTATACTCATATTCAGAGAAATGTGATTGTGATTTGTACTTGCACCTGTCATGGGAATAATTAGTCCGTCGCAATATTCACTTTTGTACTCTGCTGTTTCTTCCAGAGCTAGATATTCTTCTGGAGTAAAGTAGCGCTGTGATGTTTGCTGTTCTGTTACTTGTAGAGTAGCTGTCACGGTTTTTTACCCAACTCAATTCATATCTTGCGTCCAGTTTAGCATTGCTCGAAAGGGCGATCGCCCTTTTGATATCAAGGGCGATTCCCTACGGGATAGCTTCGCTTCACGCACTTCAACAACTCGCAACCAAAATTAATCGATCGGATCGAAAATTACCGTCAATCGAGCAGCCGGAAGCAGTTGTTTGAGAACTCGCAAATGACCGTCTGCATCAGACCAACTGCAAAACCGACCCACAACTGTCCTTTGCAGGTTCGGAAGCAAACGAACCACAATCCACGGTCTGAGACGTTTCTCATACGGCATAATAGGTGTATCTCCTTTGTTAATTGGAGCCATAGCCAGTCCTTGCTTTTCCACGGCGGGGGACTGGCTTTTGACTTTGCACCTGTGGTGTGCTGTACAAATTATTGCACAAAAGGCCCTCATTGGTAGCAAAAAATTACTAAAATAGCGTTATCGCACCACGTTCGGCGTAAACTTGTATGATTGGGAGCGTTAGCACAAGGCAAATATTGACAGTGAGCAAGCGCGTTCACATAACACTCCCCGACTACATATATGAATCCTTAGAGCTGTGGGCAGATCGGCAAGGTAGACCCACAGCTAGCTTGATAGCTTTTATCGTTGAAACAGCGGTGTTGGAAGCCCAAAAAAAAGGAGAAATACCCCCTTCCAAGCCTAAAAGCGACACGTAAAGAGTTCCCTCGTGGGTGACTGGTGCGTGTCGCCCGATCGCACTTATGGGACTTACGCACGGGTAGTCAGAAACTAGGTTTTTTGGCTCAGAAGACGCGTTACAGCGGCATAAACAGCCAAAAACCCGGTTATGAAGGTTTTGATGTCCAGGACTAACTTATGGAAATTGATGAAAATTAGCATCCGCGCCCGCAGTTGGCGCACAATATTTAAAATAATTCTCTGCTTTGTCCTCGCGATCGCATGTTAGTACATAAGTCCTCTCAGCAATCGAAAGTGCCAGTTTTTTAATTGTCCGTCGGCTAGTCAGTTGCAGGGAAACTCACAAAAAAATATCATTCTCAGTAACGAGCTTTCGACTATACATTCAATCCTATTATGGGGCGGGCTTCTAGCCTGCCCCTAAAAGCTTATTGAGAATAGTGTCCGATCTCAGGGGAAACGGAAATTGCATCCAAGGATTTCCTCATTGAGGCCAATTGTGAAAACTGTACTGTTCGATCGCCCTAATCAATCCAACTTACCTAGATTAGACGCATCAACATATTTTAAAGGAATGACTTATGAACTTCACAGCAAGACTCACACAAACCAGCTTACTCGGTTTAATGCTATTTGCCAGCAATCCAGCGGCAACCTTTGCTCTAGGACAATCGAACACAAGCACTGCACCAACAGCGTCTCGCACTCAGTCTCCGATTGAAACCATACAAATAGCTCATGTATCCAGTCCCCAAAAACTGGTGAGGGATTTTTGTGTTCGCAAAAGACAGAAAGTGGAAAACTATTTCGAGACCAGCAACTTTCGGATTTATCTGTGCTACAACCACGCCAATCAACTATATTACTACGGCGTTAAAAAGAGTAACGGCAGCACGATCGCCCTGCGTGCTCGTACTGAAGAGGGGACTGGTTACGTGGCAAAAAATGGCACCTACGATTACATCGTTACAGGAGCTAGCCTTAGTATTTATAACAAAGGCAAACGCATTCTCCAACAACGAGTGATTCGCTCCCTTTAGTATTTAAATGCGATCGCTCTTTCAAGCCCCGACTTCTTCAAAAAGCCGGGTATCTAACAGAATATCTGGCTTTTCTGCTGAGGCAGACGAAAGTTTGTGTAATTTAACCTCGAACTCAAATGACCGGCGCTTCGCCACATTTGAGTTTGAGGTTAACAGGTTTCAACCGCCGAATAATCTAAAAATAAAAAACCCCTCCCCAACAAGGAGAAGGGAGGGTGAAAAGACAGTGAGAAATTTAGGTTTTTGCAGAATTAACAATAAGGAGTTACATCTTCGCCACACTCGTCAGCCAAATAACACAAAGCCCGAAAGCGCAGCCCAACCACTTGCTCGTAAAGCGGATTTAACTTGCACAGCGGCGGAATGGAAAATAAAGTGCGATCGCCAATTTTGACTTCTCGCTCAAACGGACACTGGCTGGGAATAAACTTACACAGCAACCGAGCCAACTTTTGACTTTTAATTGCAGTGTTATCAAGCCATTGTTTTAGCGGATGCAAGGGGTCAAAGTGTGGCTTTTGACCGTAAGGTTGAGAATTTGTAGCGACATTGACGGCTGTTTCTTGTTTGCCAAATCCTACCCAATTTGGCAGAGTTCGGTAGGAGACTGTATGCTCAAATACGTTCATTTTGCTCTGTTCCTCTTTTATAACGAGGTGCCAAGAACTCTTTGTAGAGCTTGTGCGATATTTTGTCTACAATCAGTACCTACAGCACCTCGTTTTGCTTTACCGGATTAAACTTCTTCAATTAATGACTTAGGGCGAGAAAAGTAGTTCCTGATTTTTTTTTAAGGCGGTGTGCGCTCTAAAAAGTGTCCTTATTTCAAGCCCAACAATTGATTGATAGGGTAAAAATTCTGTCTTCTACGTTTTAGCTTCAACCTTCGGTTGACTCTCCTTTTGTAGTTCAATTACAATTGTGACGCATCGAGGTGAATTATCCTATACGTGAAAATGCGGAACTTTTAATGAAAGTTATAATATTTCTAAATAAGCTCTGCTGCAAAAAACCCTGAAACCTCGCGGCAACTATCTTTGCTCGCGATCGCTCAGAAACTTCTACAATGAGAAATAATCGGTATCACCGCCCTCACCACCCATGAGTAACCCAGAAACCAAAGCTATCACCCGCGAATTGCAAAGCCACGCCGCCATTCTCGGCGGCTTCGTCTCCCTCCTCTGGATTATCGAAATTGTCGATGTATTCCTGTTCCGAGGCAGGCTGAATGCCTACGGAGTCCGCCCCCGCAGCCTCGACGGACTTCAAGGCATCCTGTTGATGCCTTTTCTACACGGCAGTTTTGCTCACTTAGCCGCCAATACCCTCCCTTTAGTGACATTGGGTTGGTTGATCATGCTGCGAGAAATTAGCGACTTTTTTATCGTGAGTGCCGTAACCGTGCTAGTCAGCGGATTCGGAGTTTGGCTGACAGGCGCGCCCAATTCCGTTCACATTGGTGCCAGCGGATTAATCTTTGGTTACTTCGGCTTTTTGCTGCTGCGGGGATATTTTGAACGCAGCTTTACATCTATTTTGGTATCTTTAATTGTCGGTTTCTTCTACGGCAGTTTAATTTGGGGAGTTTTGCCATCCCAGCCTGGAGTTTCCTGGCAAGCGCATTTCTTTGGCTTTGTCGGCGGCGTATTAACAGCTCAACTTTTAGGGCGGCAGAAACGGGAAGTATAGCAGAAGGCAGAAGGCAGAAGGCAGAAGACCGGGCGGTTGAAATTACGCTATTTTCTTCAGTCCGCGGAGGCGGACTTCGTTTTTGTAGACGCGGTTTCAACCGCCGTCTTATCTAATAATTCAACTTGGGCCGGCAAGCACACAGTAAAAATCGAACCGCAACCTAACTGGCTTTGAACTTGCATATCGCCACTCATCATCAAGCAAAAATGACGGCTAATAGTTAATCCCAAACCCGTGCCGCCGTACTTGCGCGTAGTTGATGCGTCGCCCTGCATAAATGCTTGAAATAAATGCTGCAATTGTTCGGGGGGAATCCCAATGCCCGTATCAGCTACGCGAAAAATTATTAAGTCGGAAGGTTCTGCTATTTCTTGAGTGGTTAAGCTGTCATGTTTAACTCTTTCAATGCAGAGGGTAATAGTGCCCTGTTCCGTAAATTTGGCTGCATTACTCAGCAGGTTGAGCAATATTTGACGAGTTTTGGTAATGTCAGCATACATCATTCCCAAGTCGCTACCACAATCAACTTCAAACTTATTAGAATTTTTATCTACCAAGGGTTTGACAGTAGAAACTACCTCGTCAATTAAATTAACCGGATTGAAAGTTTCTAAATAAAGTTCCATCCGCCCTGCTTCAATTTTAGAAATATCTAGAATGTCGCTAATTAAAGATAGCAAGTGTTTCCCCGCTGTTTGAATTTTTTGCAAGTCGGGGATAAAATCTTCGCAGCCTAAATCCTCGGCGTCTTCTTTGAGCATATCGCTGTAACCAATAATCGCGTTGAGGGGAGTTCGCAATTCGTGGCTCATATTAGCTAAAAAGGCGCTTTTGGCTTGGTTTGCAGCTTGAGCGGTTTGGGCTACTTTTTGGAATTCTTCTGCTAATTTGCGCTGGGTAATATCTTCGGCAATACCGACGATGCGGTAAATTTCTCCGGTTTGGCTGCGGACTGGAAAAGCCCGATCGCGCACCCAGCAAACTGAACCGTCCGTTGTAGCCCCCGTAGGGGATCGCACTACCCGATACTCCTCATCATAATCACCCCGCACCTGTTTCTCAAAAGCAGCCTTGACGCGATCGAGATCCTCCGGGTAAATAGCATCCCAAAAAGCCTCCGGTTCTGACTGCAAACTCTGACAGCTCAAATTCCATATTTTTTCGCAAGCAGGGCTCACATAAACTAGCTGCTTTTGATTGGGTTCTCTAATCCAAAATACCTCATGAATATTTTCTGCCAACTGGCGAAACCGCTCCTCGCTAGCCCGCAACTTCTCCACAGCACTGTGAAATTCAGTCACATCCTGAATCAGCGATGCCACCCCAATGATGCTGCCGTCAGCATCAACCAAAGTCGTATTGTACCACTCGCAAAGAATAATTTTGCCGTCCTTTCTGATGTTCTCATTAAGGCTGGTAACTCCTCCTTGATTAGTTAACAAAGTTATAGATAGTTGCCTGACATACTCCTTAGCACTTTCAGGAACTATGAGATCGACTCCGTGGCGTCCCATAGCTTCCAAGCGGTTGTATCCAAAAATTCTTTCCGCTGACAAATTCCATTCCGCTACTTCAAAGTTTAGATCCCATTCAATCGCCCCCAAAGGAGTTTGGTGAAGATGGAGAGCCAGTTTTTGCTGCGAGTTTTTCAGAGAAATAATTAATTGATTTTTGTCGGCGATCGCAGATTCTACCCGATCTTCGAGAGTAGTAAACGACTCTTCCAATTGATCTGCCATCATATTAAAAGAGCGAGCCAGGACACCGACCTCATCCTCCCGCTCTACAGACGCCATCAAGCGGGAATCTACTGCCATCGAGTCCCATTCTCCCCGGGACAAAGCCTCCGCAGCCTTGCTCAGACGCCGAATCGGTACCACAATCCACCTAGAAGTCAGAGCGCCAATCGCCGTTGCCAGCACCAAAGCACCCAGACACATCACCACAGTATACCGAGTGTTGGCATGAATCCTTTCCATAAAATCCGCTTCAGGAACCGTCACCACAATCAACCAGTCGAGGCCCCTGCTGTCTAAAAGCGGCGTCACCTGTAGAAATTGCCGTTGACCGTCGATCGTAAAATCTAACTGGCGAGATCTGTCAATTTTGTGCAAATCCCCGAAGCGTTCTGTCAAATAGCGGGCGCTCGATCGAATTAGAACATTCTTGCTGCTGGCTGCCACAATCCGTTTGGCAACACCATTGCTAACAATAAATGGCGGTTCCAGAGTAGAATTTGCAACCAATTGTCCCGACCTTTCTACAATAAAAGTCTGTCCTGATTTGCCAATTTTTAGAGTTTCCAAGAATTTATTGAGCTTGGAAAGTGCCAAGTCAGAACCCAGGATGCCAATCAGTTTACCATCCTCGCCATAAACTGGTTGAGCAGCGGTAATCGCTAGTTTGGGAGCGTCAAAATAATTATAGATTTTACTCCAAGTCGGTTTGCCTGCGCGCACCGGAGCTATGTACCAAGGTCGGACGCGGGGGTCGTAGTTGAGAGTGGTTTTTAATAGCTTGGTTGGTTTCTTGAACTCAGACAGCTCGTAGCTATGCAAATTATAGCCAGTAGATTGATTAGAAATCTGAATTTGCACCTTGCCGTCGTCGAGGCGTTCAACTCCAATAAAATCTTTTTCTTCGGATGCGAATTGAATGTAGCTAATTTTATCAAAAATTTTGATTTGTTTGTAGAAGTAGCGTTGCAAATTATCAGCATCCTGCACATTCACAATGCCGAGACGGATGGCATCGAGATTGAGCTGATTGATTTGGTGTGGCGTTTCAATATAACTATTAATATGTTGCTGGATACGCGATGTGACTTCTGCCCGCAGTTGTGCGGCAACATCGTTGACGGCTATGCGCCCGTTCCGCAGCGACAGCCACCCCGTCAACCCTACCGCAGCGAAAGTCTGGAGGGCAAAAGGCACAACAAGGACGATGCGAATTGGCACTTTGCCTGACATTTTTAAAATTTGGTCGGTCAAATATCTGATTGGCATGATGAAGCAGAAATATTAGAAACCCACAACATTTCGGTAAAGTACAACCTGATGAGCGCCGATTTGGAAGTTGAGATGGTTTTAGTAGGCAAAGTGCTGTTAAAAACTCTGAATTTGTCGCTGGTAATTGAATTTTTAACGACTGCCACCGCCATTTTAGCGCGATCGGGTGCTTTGGGAACAGGGGCGATCGAGATGAATGCAGTATCCATCCTAGACGCACTCTACACGCTCATACTATTATAGATTTGAGATTAAAGAATTAAAGAATTGGGAAAAACTGATTCTGTAAGGGTTTAGAACTTGCCTGCTGTTGCATTCTTTTTTTCAACTGGTATCTGAAACCGGGTTTTTTTTAGCGTTTCGGCGAGCTGCAACGAACTATTTTCGTGAAAAAAACCCTGGTGGATGCCCCGGTGGATGGCCGCCCGTGCGTCCAGCATTAACTATTTTTCCACTCCGGGCGCGTGCTAATCAAACAAACCGAGTTTTTGGTTGACTCATTCCTGAAATGACGTATTTTGGCGTTTCAACCCGGTTGCTGCGTCTGTTCTATTTGGCCGATCGCGCGATCGAAAATTATAAGTTTTCACAGCAACTGCAATTGATATCTCCACAAGCAGCTACTTTTGATAGAGTGCAACTTAATTCCGGCTAGGTAAAATAAGCACAGTAGGATGCAACTAGCGGAGGCATGGATGATGAACGCAGTTATTGCTACTCTTAGCACTGCTCTCGGACTGAGCTCAATTTTAATCGGTTTGACCCCGGCGGTTCTCGCCCAGCAAAGACTGCAACCAGCACCCCAATATTCGGAAACGACTTTATCTGGGGACTCGTTGAGGACTGTGGAGGACAGAACCGTAGACTCGGACTACCAAAACTTGATTGGTGAACCAGAAACGGCGGCTAATTCTGTTAGAAGGGAAAGCAGCTTGGGCGACACATTTCGCCTCAAAATCGATGGCCCATTGGAATTTATTACTACTCCTTCGGACGCCCAGCGTCAAGGAAATCCTTTACCTCCAAAACAAACCGACAGCGGTACAGAAGCGGGAGTTCAGCTTCAGCTAGGACTTTAGCAATTTTAAATGAATTCATTTGAAGCAAACGAGCGATCGCCCAAGCCACTTTTTGATTCTCGGAGTTATTGTGACTGCGATCGCTTTTTTATCAGAGTTTTATCACAAGTTTTGTGCGGTTTCCATCACACAAGGTTCTCTATTGTGAACCTAAAATTAGACCAATTAAACTTCCGATACAGACCGATTAGCTACATATCTTTTACAATAGCGCATAAAACTGGCGGTGAAGGTGATGGGAAAGGCTCAACTGATCGATTATTTGCGGGGGGAGTTGGCGATATCGAATTCTGCGATCGCCGTTGCTCTCCGACACGGTGAACAAGATGCCAGCGAACTGCCGATGGTTCTGTGGCAGTACGGGTTAGTAACACTGGAACAGTTAAACCTGATTTTTGATTGGTTGGAAGCTCAGCCGACTTAGCAATTTAAAATCCTGAGTTAAAAAATATGGATATCGGATTGCAAATTTTTGACAAATAAAGCTTGCACAAACGGTGGTCGAAAAGTATAGGGTTGAGTGTTTAGGTTGAGGGTGGCTCTTATTTTGTGCCAATTAGAAAAATACAAATATACAGTAGGGACACAGCAGTGCTGTGTCCTCATTTTTGTTGCCGCGTGAATTACCCAACATTCATCGCTAGGCGATAGAATGTGGGCTTCCAACTTCAACGGGAGCAACCGGGAGAGTTCATGGATTTTTTACGTCCAGAACCCTTTGGGTTTACACTCCCTCGATTGGCTAGTAGCGCTGATTCCCAACGCCAGTAATCGCAAGCCTTCATTTCTGATGTTGATTGCTGCATTCACATCTCGGTCATGCCGTTGCTGGCAGTGAGGGCAATCAAATAACCGGACAGATAGATCCATTTTCTGAATCGGTAGCAGTGTGCTTGAGCAAAGATGCGATGACGGGAAGAATCTATCTACTTCTAGATAGGTCTTACCATCAAACTCTGCCTTGTACTTGAGCATTGTGCAGAACTTGCCCCAGCTAGCATCGCTAATAGCTTTAGCTAGGCTGTGATTCTTCACCATGTTTTTGACTGCCAGATTTTCTACCACTACAACTTGGTTTTCGTTAACTAGCTTGCGAGATAGTTTGTGGAGAAAATCTTCTCTGACTCGCGCAATTTTACCGTGAACTTTGGCAACTATTCGACACGCTTTAATGCGAGCTTTGCTACCCTTGGTTTTCCTGGATAGCTTTTGTTGCTTGCGCTTTAAGTTCTTGGAATGTTTCTTAAGGTGCTTGGGATTGCGAAATTTTGAGCCTTCAGATGTGACAACAAAATCTATCAATCCCAGGTCAATTCCAATAGCTTTGCCTTCACTTGTAATCTCAGGTTTAGCTATGCCATCGTCAATCAACAAAGAAGCGTAATATCGCTCGTCAGGGGTCTTGGACACGGTAACGGTTTTGACCTTCCCGATAGGTAAATCACGATGAATCTTAGCCTTGACGACTCCCAGATTACCAGGAAATTTAATGGCATCCTCTCCTTGGAGCTTAACGTTGGCAGGATACTGAACTGACTGCTTGTCAAACTTGCTTTTGAATGTAGGATATTTTGTCCGACCCTCAAAGAAGTTAATAAATGCTTGTGAGAGGTTCAGAATGGATTGCTGAAGACATTGTGAGTAAGTTTCCTTTAGCCATTCAAATTCTTTTTTAAGCTCAGGTATCCTTTTTTTCATGTCGTAAGCAGATACGCCTTTACCTGTCTCTTTATAAGTTTTAGACATTAAAAAGAGCGATTGATTCCACAACCATCTTGTTGAGCCAAAATCCTTGGACAACTGAATGACTTGTTCGTCAGTCGGATAAATTCGTACCTTAGTTGCTTTTAACATAGGGCTATCTTAGCGCGATTCTAGATTTCCGTCAAATAATCAGATAGTTTGTTCGTCTCGGAGCTCTTGTCTTTCCTGTCCTGCGGAATCGATCAGACAAGGCACTTCGACTCACCGCGCCTCTCATCCCACAGCAAACGAGTACGCTATACTGTCGGGATTCCCGTCTGTTTAGCTAAAATAAACTGCTTTCAATCTGTCGCAGAGGCGAGCGCCGACGGCATCCAACAGACGGTATAAAACAAACCCCAGCAACTTTTAGGCTGCCGGGGCTTGTCTTGTTTAATTTGGTGGCGGGAAGTGGATTTGAACCACTGACCTTCGGGTTATGAGCCCGACGAGCTACCAGGCTGCTCTATCCCGCGTCGCTCTCTCTAGTATAAACACAAGTTTAGAAAACTTGCAACTAAATTAGCGATAATTCTCCAACAACTTCTAAACGCTTGTATTTTCCCAAGGCCATAAAGGTTTCAGAGAGAGATTCTGCAACGGTTGGAGTAATCCAGCCCATTTGCCTGAGCAGGTGAATAGCCACCGCGTATTTGGCCCGCTTAGCGCCATCGATCGCCTTAATTGCCAGACCCATGCCTTCGCCCACTCTGCCAATGCACTCAATCCCTTCGGCTCCACCCTTACTTACGAGTTCCCCTTGAGTCTGTCGCATCAGTTCCGTATCAAATTCCCCAATACCTGCCACCAAATTTGGGTGATGAGTCATAGCGCGGACAATCCGCTCCATATCCAAATTTGTACCGGAGGACAGCTGGGCGTACAACGAAGCCATTTGCCCCAGCTGCATGAAATAGGTCGGAGCCCCGCAATCATCGTGGGCGTTAATAAACTCTTCCCCTGGCATCCGCAGCAATTCGGCCACTTTGCTCAAAATTAGCTGTTGAACCGGGTGGTTGCGCTGCAAATAAGTATTGAGAGGCCAATTTCGTTGCTGGCAGATAGCTAGCATCCCCGCGTGTTTGCCGGAGCAATTATATTGCAGGGGACTTTCTTTACCAGCCGGGATCGGACACTGGAGTGCCGACGGGTCGATATCGCAGCGCCAAAGGACGTTAAAAACCTGGCGTACCTGCTCAATTTTGCCCAGGTGGGAACTACAGATAATTGCTAAATCTCTATCTGTCAGACCGTACCGTTCTAGCGTGCCGATCGCGGTAACAGCCAGTGCTTGGAAAGGCTTGAGAGCCGATCGGGCAAAAGTCGCCGTTTCGGCGTTGCCTGCCACTGATAGTATGCGTCCGCGATCGTCACAAACAACGGCCTGGACGCGATGTGTTGATTCAACAATGCCTTCCCGAAGCAGCGTCACTTCTAGTTCGGCTGATTGAGTTCTTTTTCCCCTTGTCATCTGTCTTTCCCCTTTGGAACCACCACTATATTCCTCTTAGGAATTAGCGGGGGAGGACAAGGGGGGCCAGGTTGACGCCGCATACGAATAATTCCTTGAGCTTGTTTAAAAAACTTTGAGTTTTGAATAAAGACTTCCGACTCAGGATTCGGCACCCAATTCCCCTGATGGCTGACAGATCTAAAGAAGAATCCAAATGAAGCCGCCGATGCAGAGAAATAGCACTAGCAGTCCAAAGGTTAGCTTCAGCCGCCCAAGAATAGGTTGAATCTCATAAGTCGCAATCAGCCGATCGCGAGTGAGAATTTCTGGAGGTTTAGTCCAGCATTGCCCATCGTACCAGCCTGACTCTTCATATACTACTGTGGTATCGGCCAAGCGATCGCGCACATAAGTCCAGCCTAAGTATAGCCGCAGCATCGCTAACCCCATCAACAAAGTAGATAGACCCGCGCCACACAAGATAAACTGGCCTAAAGCCTTCTGAGGGGCAAAACTTGCCGATGCCACAGGGCCTGCGAGCAACCAACTCCAACCCCATACCCAAACCATCTTCTTGATATAAGTGGCCCAATCAAGAGTGCCCCAACTAAAGTACCAAGAATCCTTCAATTCTTGGTACTCGTTGATGGGTAGCTGTTCAGATGGAACTGGGCATACAGAAACAGAAGACTCCATCATTTTGCTAATCCACTCTTGCATTACTTCGGCTACTTCCTAAGTTTGAATTTGGATATCGATCCGTTCTGCGTGGCCCCAGAACGCATCCAGATTATAGAACTCTCGCTGGCTGGGTATCAAGATGTGCGCGATCGCATCGCCGTAGTCTAGGAGTACCCAACTTCCCTCCGCTTGTCCCTCAATTCGGAGGGGAAGACGTTGCAACTCTCGTTCTACCTTCTCTTGAATCCCTTGGGAAAGAGCCCGTACCTGCACTCTTGAAAAGCCGGTGACGATCGTAAAATAATCTGCCAGATACGAAACTTCTGACACTCGGAGTAAGACAATATCACCTCCTTTGCGATCGCTGGCGGCTTCAACCATCTTCAAAGCCAGTTCCCGGCTGGCATCTTCCCTCGATCCGGCTGGGTTAGCAGCACTAGGATTTGTCAATACTGTTGGGTAAGCGGAATCTACGGTTTTGATGTGATCAGGCATTAAATGGCTCGATCCTTATCGAGTTCTAAAGGTAAAGAATTTCTCTGGCTTTTACCAATTCTTGAATCCAACACTCTCTTTATTCTAAATAAATTTGCTAAATTTTAACCGCTATGCTATACCACTAAGCACTTTTTTGCTGGCTATTTGCATAGCCCAATTCCTAGTCAGTATCGTTCTAGGGTGAATTAAACGATGGGTTTCTATCAAATATTTCAGTGAATAATCGCAAGTTCCCCATACAGCTTGGTAGAGATTTTGCCGACTTTCTTGTCGCAAAGCCTCCAACTCCCCAGAGTTGCCACGTCCAGGCTCCAGACTATCAGCTAGAAACACGGTACAACTCAGCAAGCTCATACCGAATCTGCCCAAGGTATGATTCCGGATCGCCTGCAATATTTCTTCATCTTGAACCCCAAACCGATCTCTGGCAACGATCGCACTTACTTCTGCGTGCAGTAGATGCGGATTTGCCTCATCTACCGGATCGAGTTCTAAACCTTCAGACTGTGCCATTTGCAACAGAACTTGGGGTTTGAAATATTTGGCCAAATCGTGCATCAACCCAGCTTGAGCGGCTTTGGCCACATCCAGATTGTGATAGCCAGCCAATTCGACCGACATCTGCTCAACTCTGAGAATATGCTGGAGCCGGGAATCGGGAACGTGATCTGCTAACCAGGATATTACCCGATCGCGCATTAGTTTAGCTAACTCCTTAGCACAAATAGCACATCATCAAAGGCAGTCCTATGATTGATTTATTTGTTTATCTTATCGTTTCTGAGTCATAGAAGGTGACGCACCCTGGAACATAAAGATTAAGCATCTGCTCCTACCTTGGCAACAGATTCCGCTTTTACCCTGGATGAGTGCTTTAAAGATGCAAACAGTGCCTCATAACGATTCAAGGCTTGTTCAAACGAGTAATATTCAACAGCATACTGTCTGCCTTGACGACCCAGCATTTCAGCTTTGTCAGGATTGTTGTACAGTCCTTCAATAGCAGATGCTAAGGCTTTGGGGTCTTCAGGGGTAACCACCAAACCGCCGCCGCTTTGTTGCACTGCTTTAGCTGCCGTACCCGTGTCAGGTACGGCAGCGATAATCGGGCGACCGGAAGCAAGCAGCACAGGAATTTTTGACGGCAGGTTGAAGGCAATTACATTAGACTTTTGGGTCACTAACCCCACATCAGCCGCAGCAAGCATTTCTGGCAATTGTTCGCGGGGTTGAAATGGTAGGAGTTTGACGTTATCAGCTCCGTCTAGTTGGCAATAGTACTCAACTCGCTCCAGGGCTTGCTTTTCACCCACGATCGCAAACACAATTTTAGGGATATGACGCAGCAAGGCTGCTGCTTTAATAACATTTCGTAAGTCTTGGGTGAGCGCAATATTACCGGAGTAGAGTACGACAAATTTACCATTAAGTTGATGAGCTGCCCGGAAGGGATTGTTTTCTTTTGGTAAGGGACGGATGAAATTGACATCGACCCAGTTGGGAATCAGCTCTATTTTTTCAGGTGGAACGCCTTTTCCAAGTAAGTTTTCGACAAACCCATCAGCAATGACGCTGATTTTGGCTGCTGTCCGGTTGGCAAATTTTTCCAGCGCTTCAAAGGCGCGAATTACTGTTTTGTTTTTGAGCAAACCGACATGGACTGCGGCTTCGTGTTGAATATCCTGAACGTTCAAAACTACCGGACAACCGCGAAGCCACCCCACAAGGGCAGCTGGCAGGCAGACTGGCAGGGGCGGAACAGTTGCCAAAATGACATCCGGTCGCTGACCTTTGAGCGCGTGTAGGAAGCTGGTAACTACAAAGCTACCATCCAGCAGCACTCGATCGAGCAGACTCGGCTTGGGGCGAATCAAGACAAAATTGCGCTGAATGGTGACGCCGTTTATTACTTCGGTCATGTAGAATTTACCCCGGTATCCAGGGTAAATGCGGCGTTCTGGATAGTTGGGCATGGCGGTGACCACGCGGACTTTGTGACCGCGCTTGACCAGACCTTCTGCCAGTTCGGTCATCAGAGGTGCGATGCCGATCGGCTCTGGGTGATAGTTGTATGAGTAAATTAAGATGTGCATAACCCAAGTTTATTCAATTTGTCAGATGACGGGGAAGAAATTTTACTTCTTAGGGTAGTTGTATTTACGGTAGCCTGCTGTATCTATTGAGTACTACGCCCCGTGCTGGCTGGCCACAGTCTTCTGCCTACGAATAAAGCTTACACACTCAAAGCGGCGATTATGCTAAGCCAGAGATGCTTCTATAGCAGCTAAGACAAGGTTTTTACGCTAAATTGGCCCGATCGACTAAGGATTCCTTAACTCGATCTGCGCTTTGTCAAAGAACGATTGGTAAATTTAACCCATGTTGCTACGGCAAAAGATTTCCTTTTACTTTGAAGACATTCAAACGCTAACCGGCAGAATCGTTAATTTAATTATTACAGGTTTGGTGCTATTATCGTCAGCGATATTTGTGATCGAGACCTATAAAATCCCCGAAAATCTACGGGATGAGTTGAACTTAATAGATTCTGTAATATTACTGATATTTGCATTAGAGTATTTATTGCGTTTTTGGTGTGCTGAGAATAAGCTAAAATATTTGTTTAGTTTTTACTCGGCGATTGATTTAATAGCTATCCTATCTTTCTTCACTGGATGGTTTTACATCAGCTTTATCCGGATCTTTCGCTTGGTTAGAATTTTGCGGATGTTCAGATTTATAGAAATTCAAAATTCACCCGGTAATTTGAGGAGTAAAGATAGCGTAATCTTAACGGAAATAATATTTACTATATTTGCGATTATCTTTGTTTATTCAGGATTAATATATAAATTTGAACACCCTGTCAATACTGAAAGGTTCAGTACTTTTTTGGATGCGTTTTATTTTTCCGTTGTCACAATGACAACTGTTGGGTTTGGGGATGTTACTCCAACTTCAGAAGCGGGTCGCCTCTTCACAGTGATGATGATTTTTACGGGGATTGCACTGATTCCCAAGCAAGTGGGGGATTTAATCAAGCAACTTGTTAAAGATACTAATCAAATTGAGACTATTTGTCCTACTTGCACTTTGTCTGTTCACGATGCTGACGCTAAATTTTGCAAAAATTGCGGTACAAAGTTGGGGAAAGATTAAGCGTTTTATGGCTAATGATGATTTTGCAGTTGGAATTAGGATGGCGATCGCATCAGATACCCACCATCGATTGAATTTCTACTTGTTGCTCAACCTCTATTGGCACTTGAGCTTCGGCCACGGGAGCATAAATCTCGATATCAGCTTGTATTGCTTCAAAACTAACAACTAGAGAGTAGGGAACACTAGCTTCTGGATCGTTATTCCAACCTTCGTGTCCAACTACTGCAATAGAAAATGCTTCTGTGAGTTCAAAGGAATTGACAATAGTCCAATCTTTCTGAATGGTTCCTGCACTTCTAGAGACATCTTTAATTATTCCGTGATTATTTTGTTTACCCAGCATCCATTTAAAAAGTCCCTCTCCTTTTTCAGAATCTTCTGAAGCCTCACTTTCTTTTAAAACTCTAGCTAGAAAACGTTTTGGCTCTTCTCCTTTCTTACTACATTCCCAATCAAGCCAAGTAGAAAGATATTTTCGGCGATTCCTGCGAGTTCGGCGTGGTTGTGCTTTGTACGATAAAGTAACTTCTACAAGAATCTTAAAATTCTCTCCTGGAGAACGTAATTTTTCTGGCAGTTTTACTTGGTAAACATGAGCTTGTTTAGCAACAATCCGGCGTTCTCCAGTTGTCATCAAAGTGATTCGATTGGGCGCATTACCCAAAGCGCGATCGACATTAGGAAGTCCATAACCAATTTGACGAAGAACGTGCAATTTATTAACGTCTTCTGTCATTGTCCATTCTGGCCATCTTGCGGATTGTACTATTAATGCACGGTAAAGAAGGCAACTTTCATTAGGTAACTCAGCAGCTAGACGCGCCGCAATATGAGTAACTTTTGGTGCAGCAAAAGAAGTACCAACTTTATCAGACCCAATGGCTGGGCTACCATTCAAAGTTGACCGTACTAATTCGGGAGATACATCTTTATGGAAAATAATATTAGGTGGTGTACCTTCATCTTTTACTAAATCACCACCATATTCAACTACTTCTGGTTTAATAGTATTCCAAATTCCTAATCCAGAGCATGAAAAGGCTGAAGTTTTATCCTTCTGTGAAATGGAAGAATATGGTGGCGCATGATAAGAATTTAAGGCAATAGAGCCAACTGTTAAGGCTTGAAAACTTTGTGCAGGGTTAGCTATTCTACATGAATCTTCTAACAAATAATCTGGGCAGGGACGATTTGCAGCAAGATGTTCTCTAATAGATAACCTTGTAAAGCCAATTTTAGTATCTAGAGGTAAATTTCCCGCTGACACAATAAAAAGGATGTCATTTTCACAGGTCAAATTATCAATAGCAGCTGCCCAAGCACTCATATATTGCGTTCGGCAAGGAACAGAACCAGTAATAGAATGATTAAAAATTCTTGTTTTTATTAACCTATTTGTTCCTATTGAATTGTGGTAAAATTCCACTATATCCCCCAATATATAAGGTGGAAATAGTTGCTCATGTAGTTTACAATTAACATCAAGAACTCTTGCGTTTTGAATCCAGCAAACAGCTTTTTCATTACCACTATGAGGTATAGTCCTTGGATAAAGCACTGCACCCGCTACTCTAGTTCCATGTCCACCGTTGCTAACGTAGTCAGCAGTTTTATTCGTTTCACTAGGAACCCAAGACCTTGAATTGTGGGAATCAATAGCTGACTTTAAAAGAAAATGACTTTCTTGAATACCACTATCTATAACACATACCTTGGGAGCATTTGATTCTGGTGGCTCTAGTTGAAAATCGGAATTATCAACATTAGCTCCAGTTTCTATTTCATTAAATTCGGCAATATCATCAGGTAAGCTAACATCAAAAATATAGGGGAAGTTGAAAACTAAATCTTTTAATGCCTTACCTGAAATTTGAACTCGACAGGAAAAACTATCTGGAAGTTCAGCAGATTTAGGAATATGTCCATCAACAATATTTAGAATTTGTCCCTTGCTTTCTTGAATGAAATTTATAAATTCATCTTCTCTTTTGGACTTTATATCATCCCATTGCTGGTATGTTAAGTCACGTTTGTTTATCCAGTTATTGACTCGCTGGGTAAATTTTTCAGTACTTTGAGCGGGATTTTTTTCGGGACAATCAGGTAATTGAGACTTAATGCCTACACAGGCAACTCCTACATCTAAAATATATGTGTTTTCATCTCTAATCTGATTCCATTTATTCAGTAATTCTGATGATAGGATGTATTCTGGTCGCCTAGTTCCATCTAAAATTTCCCATATCTCTGCAACTTTATTGCCACCACGTTGTTCCTTGATGAATTTTTCTATCTTTTTTTGTAGATCACTAAATTCTGGATCGTTGGTAGAAGCACCTATGATGTAACCATCTTCTAATTCAGCGATAACCTCAATGCCATACTTTCTTAAATCCTCTGCATCAAAAGAAATAGGATCGATCTGTAAAATGATCGGTTTAGCGTTTTCAGGTAGTAGCGGCTTCCCTTCTCGCTCTCGTTCTTTTTGAGTTTCTTGCCAAGAAAATATTAAAGATTCTACTGAAGTCTGAAGTTTACTTCCGTGTCCCTGACGATTACCAAGATTAACAACTGTTATGGGATTCTTTTTTCCAGCACCTCCTGTTGTTACAGCACGTCCCTCTGTTGTCAATCTAAGATTGATATGTGGAAAACCCTGAGAACCTTCAACCATTTTTTTCTCCAAACACCAAAACGTAATTCTAGGAAACTTTGATTTCAGCAATAGCCTCTTCTAAATGCTCTTGAATCACTAATCCCTCTCGATCGAGGATTGCTCGTTTAGCCGCGTCTTGTGCTACCCTTACAGCTTGAGCAGCAGAAAAGCCTTTCATTTGCTCAATGATGGCAGACCAGTTAATAGACCCTACTTCAATTGCAGATAGTGTTTGCTTTAGTATAAATTCTAGCTCGTTTTCTCCAGGCTTGGGTACTTCTATCAAGTCGTCAAATCTTCTCCAAAGGGCAGTGTCAAGAGATTTGTTGAGGTTCGTAGCGGCTACCAACAAACCAGAAGACGGTTCATATTCATCCAAAATCTGAAGGAATGTATTTACTACTCGCTTGACTTCTCCTACTTCCTGAGTATCCTCGCGAGATTTAGCAATTGAGTCACATTCATCAAGAAATAACAAACATGGATTTTTTGAGACATCCTCAAATACAAGTCGCAAATTGCTGGCAGTTTCGCCTAAAAAAGACGACACCATTGCATCAAATCGCACTTTCAGGAGTGGTAAACCCGTATTCCAAGCTAAACGCTCTGCTCCTAGCGTCTTTCCACAGCCAGGAGGGCCATACAGCAGTATTTTTTGCCTGTAACGCAGTCCATGATGAGCCAACCTATCTCTTGCTGCATATTCACGCTCAATTCGGCAGAAACGTTTCTCAATATTTTCCGGCAATACCATGTGATGCCGCAATTTCTCCCTTGGTATAATTGTCACCAGGGGAAGATTAAATCGCTTACTGGTTGGTAATTCAGTTAATGCCTGTAAGTTTTCTGGTACTGAAGAAGCGGGTTTGCTGGGCTTGGTAGACTTCTCTTTCTGGCTCTTTTTGGTAATATTCTCTAATTGGTCAGCTAAGAGAGTGTGTCCCCTACTGCGTTCTTCCTCTATAACTACGTATGTGAGTTTGTCAATCGCCGCTTGGTCTGAACTTGCGATCGCTCTAAATAATCTCTTGAGAAGCTCCGCTTTCATACTGCCTCTCAGTAAAAATAGTCATTTGGTATCGGATTAGTACAATTGTACTATATTAATATAGTGCATTGCAAATTATAACGCGATCGCCATGTCCCTAATCATTATATTAAGTTATGTAAACTAATAATCAGTCTTTTGCTCAGGAATTAAACATATCTAACCATACGGTGTTGCTTTTAGGTCTATATCATCTTCCCCTTCAATCAATAGCAGAGTCATCATATCTCCCTCAATAAAACCTGTTAATTTAAAATCAGACATAGCTTTCAGTTCCTCCAGAGAAACTTTCTCGTAATAGTATTTAAATATCATTTGAATTGCCTTATCTTTATCTAGGTAATACTGATAAGTAGTATCCTTTTGCATCAAATATTCTACGATTTTTGTGATCCGATCTAAAAGTTGCTCTCTCTCCCCCCAAACTTCCTGCATAACTTCCCCCTCATTCATCAACTATAGCAACTGCCAAGGCGACTCTTGACAGTAGGGGCGAAGCATTCGGGTAGTAAATCTTCGGTTTTAACCAATAAATTATATGCCC
>ENA-ORBV01006297-ORBV01006297.1-microbial-mat-metagenome-genome-assembly--contig:-NODE-6297-length-21069-cov-6.182355_pt1 | contig 21069 bp, 17 predicted proteins | sample MGYA00237777_ERZ505514 | MGnify/ENA primary metagenome ERZ505514 (study PRJEB26160, sample SAMN06269048) | microbial mat metagenome | isolation source: Oligotrophic lake microbial mat | place... | reverse complement strand
GCCAGGGTTGGGGGCGCATGAGGAAACGCCGGGCCGCCCCAAGTTTCCTCGCACCCCCTTGGGAGGCCTGGCGAAGCCAGGGCTGGGGGCGCTCATAACCAGCCCACGGTCGTCCACTGCGTGTAACTCCCCGCCTCCCGAGGGCGCCTTCACGCCATGGGATGGTGAGGCCGCGCTCACGATGTGGCCTCCGTGGTCGCCACTGCCGCTCGCCCGGGCTTGCGGATCGCCCCGATATGGCTGCGCAGTTCATGCACGATGTCGGTGAAGGCGCTGGTGTAGGTGACTTCCAGGTCGCGGTCCTGCGGCAGGTCGATCTCCTTGCGCACGACGAAACGCCCCGGGCTCTTGCTCATCACGTAAACGGTGTCGGCCAGGAACACCGACTCGCGCAGATCGTGCGTGACCAGGACCACGTTGAAGCGCTGCTCCAGCCACAACTCGCGCAAGATGGTCCACAACTCCTCGCGGGTGAAGGCGTCGAGCGCGCCGAACGGCTCGTCGAGCAGCAACATGCGCGGCTCGTGGATCAGCGCGCGGCAGATGCTTACGCGCTGCTGCATGCCGCCCGAGAGTTGCCACGGAAACTGGTCGGCATAACCGTCCAGACCCACCCGAGCCAGGAGTTTGCGCGCGCGCTCGGCATATTGCGCTCGGTCGCGCTTGAAGTTGCCGCGGTAGGGCTCCACGATCTCCAGCGGCAGCAGTACGTTGTCCAGCGTGGTGCGCCAGGGCAGCAGCGAGGGCGCCTGGAATGCCATGCCGGATATCTTCAGCGGGCCGGTGACCGGCTGGCCGTCGATCAGGATCCGGCCGCGCGAGGGCATGCGCAGCCCGGTGGTGAGTTTCATGAAGGTCGACTTGCCGCAACCCGAGGGCCCGACGATGGCAATGAACTCGCCTTCGCGTACCTGCAGGTTGATCGCCTCGACCGCGAACTGCTGTTTCGCCAGCAGATCCTGGTTGTAGGCCAGCCAGACGTCCTGGAAATCGACAAAGGACGCCTGGGCCGTGCTTTGCGGCTGCATGTTTACTTGCGCGCCGGCAGGATGTTCAGTTCGGCGGTGCTGGGCAGGAACGAGGCGTCCCAGATCGCATCGGCGTTGACACGGGTCTTGGTATTGAAGGCGTCGGAAACCTGGCTGGCCATCAGCGACAGGCGCGGGCCCTTGACCTGGCCAAAACCTTCGGCGCGTGCATCCGGGCTGTTGACAACCGTGTCGATGGCCAGGCGCAGGCGGCGTTGTTCGAGCGCCACGTTGATGATGCCGTCACGTTGCTTGACGTAGTCGATGGCCGCGTCGGGCTTGGCGATGACCTCGCGCGCGCCCTTGGTGAAGGCCTGCAGGAAGGCCTTCACCGCGGCGGGATTTTCCTTGAGCAGCTTGGGTGAGGCGATGATGGCATTGCCATACAGTTTCACGCCGTTTTCGGCGTACGGCAGCACCACCACGTCTTCGGCCTTGACGCCACGCGCCTCCAGGTTCAGCAGCGAGGTAAAGGTAAAGCCGGTGATCGCATCGACGTCGCCCCGCGCCAGCATGGTCTCGCGCAGCGGCGGGTCCATCGCCGTCCACTGCACGCTGGCCACGCCGTTGGCCTTCTGGAAGATCGGGAACGCGCGGCGGCCGGCGTCGAATACGGGCGCGCCGAGTTTCTTGCCATTGAGGTCGGCCGGTGTCTTGATGCCGGATTTCTTGAGCGCCATGACCGAGGCCGGCGTGTTGTTGTAGACCATCATCACCGCGACCGGCTTGTTCGGTGCATCGGGGTTGTTGGCATGGAACTCCATCAGCGCTGCCAGGTCGGCGAATCCCATGTCGTAGGTGCCGGCGGCGACCCGGGTGACCGCGCCTCCCGATCCGTTGCCGGCATCGATCGAGACGTCGAGCTTGGCGTCCTTGAAATAACCTTTGGCTACCGGGGCCAGGAACAGGGCCGATGGGCCTTCGAAGCGCCAGTCCAGGATGAACTTGATCGGGGTTTGCGCGTGGGCCAGGCTGCTGGCTGCTGCCAGCACCAGCAACGGTGCGAGGCGGGAGAAGACTTTTTTAATCATGGTGGTACTCGTTGATGGGTCTGAAAAGGCCATGGGCAGGCGGCGGGCATTTAACAAGAACTCGCAAGAACGGTGCCAGCGCGCGCACGGCGCACCAGTCCGGACGCGCCATTATCGCGGTGTCCGGCCTGGCGACGGGCAGGGATTGCCCTGCCGCGGCAACGGCCGGACGAAGCGTTGGCAAACGCGGGACCGCCGCGCTTACAGGGTTTCGGGCGATTGCACCGCGGTGACGATGGTCTGCTGCTGGCCATCGCGTTCGCGGGTGCGCAGCCACCAGACCATACCCTTGCGCACCGGGCACGACGCATGGTGCAGCGGCAGCAGGTGGGCAATGGTTTCACCCAGCGCCGGCTGATGGCCGACCACGAGTACCGCATTCTTGGAATGCGGCCACTGCGCGACCTCGAGCAGTTGCTCGACCGTGCCATCGATGCCCAGCTCGGGTCGTACCTTGTACTTGCGCCCCAAAGCCAGGGCCGTCTGCTCACAGCGCCGCGCCGGGCTGCTCAGGACGCGGGTGGCTTCGGGCAGTTGCCGGTCCAGCCAACTGGCGACCCTGGCCGCCTGTTTGACGCCACGCGGCGTCAACACCCGGTCCAGATCGGCGATGGTGTCGTCGCCATCTTCTGCATCGGCATGGCGCCACAGGATCAGGTCCATTCGATCTCCTTGTGCGTGGGGGCCCCGTAACGGGTCATCAGCGCGTTTTGCATGCCCGGGCGCTGGCCCTGCGCGTTGGGCTGAACACGATGGTAGTTGCCGTCGGCCGACAGCAACCAGGCATCGCGGTGGTCGTGCAGGCTGGCCACCAGGCACTCGTCGACGATACGCTGGCGCAGCACCGGGTCGTCGATAGGCCAGGCCAGCTCGATGCGGCGCAACATGTTGCGGTTCATCCAGTCGGCGCTCGACAAGTACAGCTGCTCCTGTTCGCCCATGCGGAAATAGAACACCCGCGAGTGCTCCAGGAAGCGGCCGATGATCGAGCGCACGTGAATGTTGTCAGTCAGGCCCGGCAACTCGGGCGGCAGCATGCAGGCGCCGCGCACGATCAGATCGATGCGCGCGCCGCGCTGGCCGGCGCGGGCCAGTGCCATCGTCAGCGCCTCATCGGTCAGCGCGTTCATCTTGAGCACGATGCGTGCATCCTCGCCGCGTTGCGCCGCTGCGGCGACGGCGTCGATGCAGGCAATGAAGCGGCGCTGCAGTTGAAATGGCGCCATCCATACCTTTTTCAGCTGCGGCAGTCGGCTGTGGCTGGCCAGGTGCAGGAACACGTTCTCGATGTCGGTGGTGAGCACCGGGTCGGCACTCAGCAGGCCGAGATCGGTGTACAGCCGGGCGGTGCGCACGTTGTAGTTGCCGGTGGACAGATGCACGTAACGCACCAGCCGGCCTTTTTCCCGGCGTGTGACGAGCAGCATCTTGGCGTGGGTCTTGAGCCCCACCACGCCGTACACGACCTGCGCACCGATGGCCTCCAGCCGCTCGGCCCAGTTGATGTTGGTTTCTTCGTCAAAACGTGCCTTGAGTTCGACCACCGCGGTGACTTCCTTTCCGCGGCGCACGGCCTCGCACAGCAGGTCCATCAGCAACGGGTCCGGTCCGGTGCGGTAGATGGTCTGCTTGATCGCCAGCACGTCCGGGTCGTGTACCGCCTCGCCCAGGAAATCGGTCACGAGCGAGAAACTCTCGTAGGGGTGGTGCAGCACGATGTCACCCCCGCGCAGCCGCTCGAACAAGGACGTATTGCGTTGCTGTTGCTGGGGATTGGCCGGGCTGTAAGGCGCAAACAGCAGTTGCGGCGCGTCGACCAGATCGATCAGTTGCTGCAGCCGCACCAGGTTGACCGGCCCATGCACCCGGTACAGCGACTGGGGCGGCAGGTTGAACTGGCGCAGCAGGAAATCGGCCAGGTAGTCGGAGCAGCCGGCGGCCACCTCCAGCCGCACGGCCTGGCCGTAGTGGCGCTGCTGCAGGCCCAGTCGCATGGCGGTGCGCAGGTTGCGCACATCGTCTTCGTCCACTGCCAGGTCGGAATGCCGCGTGACCCGGAATTGCGAGAACTGTCCGACCTGGCGGCCGGGAAACAGGCTGTGCAGATGCGCCCGGATGACGCTGGACAGGGACACCAGCGCCGCCTTGCCCACGGCCACATTGGCGGGCATGCGGATCAGCCGGGGCAAAACCCGGGGCACCTTGACGATGGCGATGTCGTTTTCACGGCCGAAAGCGTCCTTGCCGCCGAGGCGGACAATGAAATTCAGGGTCTTGTTGGCCACCTGCGGAAAAGGATGTGCCGGATCGAGACCGACCGGAATCAGCAACGGCCGCACTTCCCGTTCGAAATAGGCATGGACCCACCGGGTCTGGGCCGGGGTCCGGTCGTTGAAGCCGATGATCTCGATACCCTCGCGTGCGAAGGCCGGCATGAACGCGTCGTTGTACAGGCTGTATTGCCGATCGACCAGCGTGTGGGACGCCTGCGCCAAGGCCTCGAACGACTGCATGCTGGCCAGGCCCTTGCGCACGCCGTTCTGGCAGGCCTGCAGGTGGGCGGCCATGCGCACCTCGAAGAATTCATCGAGGTTGGAGGAGACGATGCACAGGTACCGCAGGCGCTCGAGCAGCGGCACGTCGGGCCGATGCGCCCAGTCCAGCACGCGCTCGTTGAACGCCAGGATGCTGTGGTCGCGGTCGAGGAACGGAATGTGGTGCGATCGCTCGGGGGCATTATTTTTCTGGGCTGTCATGGGGTACGCGCGGAAATGGGTCGAGTGTTTATCCTGATGATGACACTTCCGTGACAACAGTGCCGTTCCGGGCCTGGCTGCCGACCGGAACCAGGCAAGAGGCGAACAGCCGTGCGACACTGCTCCAGCGAATCTTCACGCGGGCACGCGGGCGGCGGTTGGCTCGCTGCGCGCCACGGGGGTGGTCTGCCAGTGGCGCAATTCCAGCCGGCCATCGGGGTGTTCGAGCAGGGCGCTGCGGCTCTCCACCCAATCGCCGTCGTTGCAATACAGGATGCCGTCGATGGTGCGCATCTCGGCGCGGTGGATATGTCCGCAGACCACGCCGTCATGGCCGCGCCGGCGCGCCTCGCTGGCCACGGCGGTCTCGAAGTCGCTGACGTAGTTGACGGCCTTCTTGACCTTGTGCTTGAGGTAGGCTGACAAGGACCAGTACGGAAACCCGAAATGGCCACGCAGGCGGTTCAGGTGACGATTGAGTTTCAGTGTGATGCCGTACAGGTTGTCGCCCACGATTGCCAGCCAGCGCGCGCACTGGACCACGGCGTCGAATGCGTCGCCATGCACCACCCACAGCCGCTGGCCGGCCGCGGTCACATGCACCGCCTCCTCCCGTACCTCGATGCCGCCGAAATGCTGGCCGGCAAACTGGCGCGCGAACATGTCGTGGTTGCCGGGAATGAATACCACGCGACAACCCTTGCGTGCCTTGCGCATGATCTTCTGCACCACGTCGTTGTGCGATTGCGGCCAGTACCAACGGCGGCGCAATTGCCAGCCGTCCACGATGTCGCCAACCAGGTACAGATACTCGCTCGGGTGCTCTTTCAGGAATTCGAGCAGGGCGTCGGCCTGGCAGCCGGGCGTGCCCAGGTGCAGGTCGGAGATGAACACCGCGCGGTAGGGCGCCCGGCGCGCGGTCGCGGCGGCGAAACGCGACCCGGGAGCCGTGCCGGTGTAGCCGCCGCCCAGTGCGTCGAAGGCCATGACCGTCATGCGCCCAGGAAGTGGCTGCGGTACCGCGCGGGCAGGTCGTCGATGCGCAGCATCATCGGCAGGTCGGCGGTGTTGAAGTCCGGATCCCACGCCGGCGGGCCCAGCACCTTGGCGCCCAGGCGCAGGTAGGCGCGAATCAGGGCTGGCGCTTGCACGTCGAGGTCGCCGTCGAGGTCCTGCACCGGCAGCGGAAGGCGCGGGCGCACCTGCCAGGCAACAGACGCCAGGTGGTGCTGGCTCAGCTGTTTCCAGATGCTGGCGGCCGCGTGTCCACCACCGACGATACCGGTTGCAGCGTTGTGCTGCATCGGGATGCTGGCACAGCCGATCATCGTGCCCAGGCGGTTGTCGACCATGAATGCGGCCAGGGCACCCCAAAGCGCCATGATGACTCTTCCTTGTCGGTGGTCGCGGTGCACGCAGCTGCGGCCGATTTCGACCATGCCCTCGCGCAGGCTGCGCAGCCGGGTGAGGTCGAACTCGGTATCGCTGTAGGTGCTGCCGATACGTTTGGCCTGGGCTGGCGTCAACAACCGGTAGGTGCCCAGCACCTGGCGGGTGTGGGCATCGCGCACCAGCAGGTGTTCGCAGAAGTCGTCGAATATGTCGATGTCGTGGCCGGGCAGGCGGGTGTTGAGCCGCGCGCCCATTTCGCCGGCAAACACGCCGTAGCGCAGGCGCTGCGCCTCGCGCACCTCGTCCTGGTGGCAGGCCCAGCTGACCTGGATGGTGTCGCCGGCGTCTGTCGGGCCCGGTTGCCGCTGCGGCATGAGGGCCTGCAGCGCGGTTGTCGATGGGATCACGCGCGGGAACGGAAGACTGGATATGTTCATGCGTTGGCTACTGGTGATGTCACCGCGTTGGGCGACGACTGGATGGAGTTCGGGCCTGCTTGCATGGTGCGTAGTGTGGTGGGCGTCGGTGACGCCGATATGGCAGCCGTGTGACGGTTTGTTGACGGAAGACGCCCCCCACGGCGTTTGTTCCGCCGCGCGGCTTCTCTGACAGCCACGACGCTCCATCGCAACGGCAGTGGCAAGGCGTTGTGTTTCACGCACACTAGGAGCCTGTCGGGCTTGGGGCGTCGAAAGCGCTATCGAAGAGCGACGAAGTCAAAATCGGCCCCAGCGACCGCTGTGGTCGATTTGCAGCCGACGTTCCCCAAGCGCGACAAGCTCCTAGGGTCCTACCATGCGCCGAGCCATTCTTATTGCATGCACTGTGCTGTTGCTGGCGGCGGTGCTGGTGCTGATCGCCGGCGCGACACTCAGCGGCTCGGCCCGTCGTGTCGTGGGGCAGCCGCCGGCCGTTCTCGGTGCGGTCCCCATCCGTTTGCCGGTCACGGCTGCGGATTCGGTGGCCGGGTGGTTTGCGCGCGGAGCTGGCCGTGGCGCCGTGTTGTTGCTCCATGGCGTGCGTGCCGACCGCACGCAGATGCTGGGTCGGGCGCGTTTTCTGCGGGACGCCGGGTACTCGGTGCTGCTGATCGACCTGGCCGCCCACGGCGAGAGCTCGGGAGATCGTATCGGTTTCGGCTTGCGCGAAGCAGCCGGTGTGACGGCAGCGCTGCGGTTTCTGCGGGTAGAACTGCCTGGCGAGCGCGTCGGTGCCATTGGTGTATCTCTCGGGGCTGCCGCGCTGGTGTTTGCCAGGCCGTCGCCTCCACTGCAGGCCATGGTCCTGGAGTCCCTGTATCCGACCATCGCCGAGGCAGTGACGAATCGGCTCGAACAGCGTCTGGGGCCGGTCGGCCCTGCTCTTGCGCCACTGCTGTTGTGGCAGCTGCCGCTGCGGCTGGACGTGTCCGCCAACGACTTACGCCCTGTGGCGGCTGTGCCAGAGCTGGCGTCTGCGCTGCTTGTTGCCTCTGGCACCCACGACCGCCACACCACCTGGCCGGAAACGGAGCGCATCTTTGCGGCCGGGCAGGAACCCAAGGAATTGTGGGCAGTGCAGGGTGCTGCACACGTCGACCTGCACGCCCACGACCCTGTCGCTTACCAGGCGCGTATCCTGGCGTTTTTCTCACGCCACCTGCGTCATCCCGATTGAGGCCCCGATGCGGTGTACCGGGCCCGGCGGTGCCTGGTCTTCAGCGGCCGCGAATGCGCGGATCGAGCGCATCGCGCAGCCCGTCGCCGATGTAGTTCACCGACAACACGGTCAGCGAGATCGCGATGCCCGGCAGCATGACCCGGTTCGGGTACAGCTGAAGCTGGTCCACCGCGTCGAACAGCAGCCGGCCCCAGGTCGGGAAATCGGGCGGGAAACCCAGGCCGAGGAACGACAACGCGCTCTCGACAATGATGGCGCCGGCGATGCCCAGCGCGGCGGCAACCATGATCGGGCTCAGCGTGTTGGGCAGGATGTGGCGCAGGATCATGCGCACGGGCGGCGCGCCGATGGAGCGGGCGGCGAGCACGAACTCGCGCTCCTTGAGCGCCAGCACTTCGCCGCGCACGATACGCGCAGTCTGCATCCACGAGGTCGCGCCGATCGAGATCACCATCAGCAGAAAGATACCGGCCTCGGGGCCCATGTTGGCCGACAGCGGTTCGCGGAACAACATCACCATGACCAGCAACAGGGGCAGCAGCGGCAGCGCCAGGAACAGGTCGGTCAGGCGCATCAGGATGCCGTCCATGCGGCGGAAGAATCCCGCCGTCACGCCGATCAGCGTGCCCAGCAGCACGGCGATCGACATCGCGGTCAGGCCGACCGCGATCGACACCCGGCCGCCGGCCATCATCCGCGCAAACAGGTCACGCCCGAGCTCGTCGGTGCCGAACGGGAACTGCAGGCTCGGCGCCTGGTTGCGCATGCGCAGGTTGGCATAACCAGGGTCGGTACTCCACAGGTAAGGACCCACCAGCACGAACAGCAGGATCGAGATGAACACGGCCGCGCCGATCAGCGCGCCCTTGTGGGTCTTGAACTGGTCCCAGACGTCGAGCCATTGGTTGCGTGGCGGACGCTCGGCCTGATCGACGGCCATTTGGGTGGAAGCGGTGGCCTCAGTCATATCGGATTCGAGGGTCGAGGATGCCGTACAACACGTCGGCGATCAGGTTGAAGGCGACGATGAGCACCGCGAAGATGAAGGTCAGCGTCTGCACCATCGGCAGGTCATTGACCTGGATTGCGTTGATCAGCAATTGGCCCAGGCCGTTGACCTTGAACACCTGCTCGGTGATGATGGCGCCGGCGAAGATGGAAGGTACACCCAGCGCGATCACGGTGACCACCGGGATCATCGAATTGCGCAGCACATGGATCAGCACCACGGTTTTCTCGCGCATGCCCTTGGCACGCGCAGTGCGCACGTAGTCCTGGCCCAGGTTGTCCAGCATCGAGGCGCGCATGTAGCGGCTGACCTGCGCGGCATTGAACAGCGCCAGCACGGCCACCGGCATGACCATTTGCTTGACCTGCTCGACGAAAGTGGGCCAGGAGTTGACGACCAGCGTGGTGTCGTAGATGGACGGAAACCAGTTCAGGTGTACCGAGAAGATCACGATCAGCAACACGCCGGTAAAGAAGGTGGGCACCGAGAAGCCGACCATCGAGATGAAGGTGCCGACCTGGTCGAACCAGCTATATTGCTTGTAGGCCGACAACACGCCGATGGGCACGGCCAGCGACACGCCGACCAGATATCCCATGCCGACCACCCACAGGGTCTGGGGCATCCGTTGGACGATGAGTTCGGTCACCGGGCTGCGGGTCTGCCAGGAGAGCACGCGCTGCATGTCTGCGCCGTACGCGGTGCCGAAATAGTGGTCGATCAGGTGCAGTGGCTCGACCCAGAAAAATTGCTTGAGCCACAGCAGGTAGCGCACATAACCCGGCTGGTCCAAGCCCAGCGCCTCGCGCATCTTGGCCTTCACCTCGGGCGGAACCGTCAACGGGACATCCGACATCGGATCGCCCGGCGCCAGTTCCAGCAGCATGAATATGACCAGACTGATGATCAATACCGTCGGTATCGCAGTCAGCAATCGGCGAAGCGTGTAGGTGAACATGCGCGGCGGCTTCGGATGAAGGGCCTGACCGCGGTGCGGTCAGGCCCAGGGGCGATGGGGGTCCGGTTGCGTGATGGGGGTCGCCAGCAAAGGCAACCGCGCCAGCACAACCAGAGCCAGGCTACTTACTTGACACGAAACCAGTCAGCCACGTTCCACAACTCGCTGTCCCAGGTGTTGAGCTTCACGCCACCCAGGGAGTTCGCATGTGCCGAGACACGGCCGCGATCGACCAGCGGCACGACGACATAACTTTCCTTGGTCAACATGTCGTTGAGTTTCTTGGCGATGACCGCGCGTTTTTCGACGCCGGCCGTGGCGCCCAGCTCCTTGACCATCTTGTCGTATTCCGGGTTGCAGTAGCGGTTCATGTTGGTGCCCTGCCACTGGGTCTCCGGACGCGGGATCTTGTCGCAGACGTGTTCGGCCAGGTAACTTTCGGGGTCGGTGCCGTCGAAGTTGTTGGCGTACATCTCGACATCGGCAAAGAACTTCTGGAACGTGTCGGGCGAGCCGGCATCACCTCCGAAAAACACCGATGCTGCGATGTTGCGCAACTCGACCTTCACGCCCAGTTCGGTCCACCATTGCTTGATCAGCGTCTGGAAGTTTTGCCGCACCGCGTTGGTCGAGGTCTGGTACAACATTTCCATCTTCACGCCGTCCTTGGCGCGCACTCCATCCGAGCCCATCCTCCAGCCGGCCTGGTCGAGCAGGGCCTTGGCGCCGGCCATGTCCTGCTTGATGCAGTCGGTGTTGCTCGATGCAAAAGCAATCGGCGCCGGGACCAGGTTGCAGGTGGGCCGACCGGCCGGGCCGTAACCGATCTCGACCAGCAGCTCGCGGTCGATGGCCATCGACAAGGCCTTTCGCACGCGTATGTCGGTCAGGTACGGGTGCGGGTGCTTGGTCGTCGCCCGTGCATCGCCGTGTTTGGGAGACGGGTCGGTCAGGTTCATCTCGATGCGCTCGACCAGCGTGCCAAATGCGGCCACCGTCTTGCCCTTGCCGCCTTTGGCCATCTTGGCCAGCACGTCAGGCGCCAGTTGCAGGTTCCAGGCGTAGTCGAATTCACCGGTCTCCATCACCGCGCGCCCCGCAGCTGCTGCGTCACCGCCGCCCTTGAGCGTCAAGGTGGCGAAAGCCGGTTTGGCCGGCTCGCGGAAGTTGGGGTTGGCGACCATCTGCACGACGTCGTTGGGCCGGAAGTCCTTGACCATGAACGGGCCGGTGCCGACGGGGCCGAAGTTCTGCTTGGTGCAGCTTGGCGCCTTGTCGCCCAGACAATCCTGGAACTGTGCCTTCTGCAGGATCGGTGTTCCGGCTCCGCCAAATACGGAGTACGGGTACGGCGCGGCCGTTTTGAAGTTGATGCGGATCGTGTTGGCGTCGACCGCGGTCACTTTCTCGACTGGCGCAAAGATGTTGGCCTTGGCGCAACCCTTGATGCCGACGCAATAGTCATAGCTGAAGACCACGTCGGCCGAGGTCAGTGGCGTGCCATCGGACCATTTCAAGCCAGGCTTGAGCTTGTAGGTGATGGTCTTGAAGTCAGCAGCAAAACCGCCGTTGGCAACGGTCGGCACCTCGGCCGCGAGGTAGGGCACCATCTCGCCCTTCTCGTTGAAGCGGATCAGCGGCTCGAGTATCAGCGAGGCGGCTTCGACGTCCTTGGTGCCGGTCGACAGGTAGGGATTGAGAATCGACGGCGCCTGCCAGTAGATGATGTTGACGTTGCCGCTGGAGCCGCGCTGGGCCAGCGCGCTTTGGGACAACGCGAGCAGCGTCCCCATCGCGATGAGGGTGTATCGGGTTTTCACGTGAGACTCCTTTTCCTAAGGGTGGATGGGTTGCGAAACAGTGCTCAAATTGCCGCCGTGGAACCGGCGATCGAATCGTTGTTCGGGGAATACAGGTGGCAGGCAACCTGGCGACCCGGCGCGACGGCCGTCAGCGTGGGTGCCTGTACACGGCATTGCGGCATGACCCGCGGGCAGCGGGTGCAGAATGCGCAGCCCGCCGGCGGGTTCGAGGGCGAGGGTACGTCGCCGGTGAGAATGATGCGCTGGCGCACTGCCTCGGTCAGGGGGTCGGGCTCCGGCACCGCCGACAGCAAGGCCTGCGAATACGGATGTTTGGGGTCTTCGTACAACGCATCGCGGTCGGCCAGCTCGACGATACGCCCCAGGTACATCACCGCCACCCGGTTGGCGATATGGCGCACCATCGACAGGTCGTGGCTGATGAACAGGTAGGTCAGGCCATGGCTTTGCTGCAGGTTCTCCAGCAGGTTGACGACCTGGGCCTGGATCGACACGTCGAGCGCGGCGATGGGTTCGTCGCAGACGATGAACTTGGGGTTGAGCGCCAGCGCCCGTGCAATGCCGATGCGCTGGCGCTGGCCGCCGGAGAACTCGTGCGGGTAGCGGTTGGCAAAGTTGCGGTTCAGGCCCACCTGGTCGAGCAGTTCGTAAATGCGTTCGCGTTGCTCTGCCTTGCCCAGGCGGGTATGCTCGACCAGCGGCTCGCCGATGATGGACGCGACCGTCATGCGCGGATTCAGGCTGGCCTGCGGATCCTGGAACACCATCTGCATCCTGGGCCGCAGTTGGCGCAGGGCCTCGCGTCCGGCGGAGGTGATGTCGTGGCCGTCGATGGTGATCCGGCCTTCGGTCGGCTCGTACAGGCGCAGCACGGCGCGTGCGCAGGTTGACTTGCCGCAACCCGATTCGCCGACCAGCCCCAGCGTCTCGCCAGCCGGAATGTCGAAGCTGACCCCATCGACTGCCTTCACGTCACCGGTGTGTCGGCGCAGCAGCCCGGTGAAGATCGGAAAATACATCTTCAGATCGCGCACCTGGACCAGCGGCCGTGGCGCCACCTTGCCGGCGGCAGCCGGGCGCAGCGCCGTGTTGGCGGCATCAGGCATTGCGCGCGCCTCCGGTCCTGGCGTCCCAGAAGCAGGCGACATCGTGGCCTTCGCCGACCTTGACCCGTTGCGGATTCTCGCGTCCACACCGGTCCATCGCCTTGGCGCAGCGGGGCCGGAACGCACAGGAAGCCGGGGCGGCTTTGAGTATGGGCGGCTGGCCTTCAATCACCTCGAGCTTGGCGGCACGTGCGCCCTTGAGGTGCGGAACGGTCTTGAGCAGCGCCCGGGTATAAGGATGTTCGGGCCGCGCGAACAGGTCCTTGACCGGAGCCATCTCGACGATCTGCCCGCCATACATGACCATGGCGCGGTCGGCGATGCCGGCAATGACGCCCAGGTCGTGCGTGATCCAGATGATGGCCATACCCAGGCGTTGACGCAATTCCCGTACCAGCTCGAGGATCTGCGCCTGTATCGTGACGTCGAGCGCGGTGGTCGGCTCGTCGGCGATCAGGACCTTGGGGTCGCAGGCCAGCGCAATCGCGATCATCACGCGCTGGCGCATGCCACCGGAAAACTGGTGCGGAAAGTCGTCCAGGCGACGTTCGGCATCGGGGATGCCCACCAGGTCCAGCAACTCCCGCGCCCGCTTGCGCGCTGCGGCGCCGTTCAGTCCCATGTGCTCGCGCAGCGGCTCCATGATCTGGAAACCGACGGTGAACACCGGGTTGAGCGACGTCATCGGATCCTGAAAGATGAACCCGATGCGCCCGCCGCGGACGGCGCGCAGCTGGTCGGCCGAGCAGCGCAGCAGGTCGATGCCGTCAAACATCACCGATTCGCCGTTGACAACCGCGGGAGGGCTGGGCAACAAGCCCAGCAGCGACATCATCGTGACCGACTTGCCGGAGCCGCTCTCTCCGACGACACCGAGCAACTCGCCGGGCCTGAGCTCAAAACTGATGGAGTTGACAGCGTGCACGTCGCCGGTGCGAGTCTTGAATCGCGTGTTCAATCGCGTGACCTGCAGCACTGGTTTTAGGCTATCGGGCGATGGGGACAATGACGATCCTCAGGTGGTTTGCCGCGACTGCGCACCCTCGGCGCCACGGAGCCTGCAAGGCTTGCGCGCTGCCAGTCTGGCCAGTCGTCAGCGGGCATTATGGGTGGGTTCTCCAGCCGTTTTACCTAGGGTATACGCTCTAGTCAACCATGCACGGTGCCAGGTCGCCCATCGACACCATCGGCGAGTGCCGCTTCGACGGGTCGCGCACCGTCAAGTACAGCGCGCGCGTGGCGCCGCTAGCCGGTACCTCCCGCAGGCTTCGAGCGCAGGCGCTGAAACAGCTGCACCGCGCCCACCACGAACAGGCCGGCCACCAGCCCCGCTAGCGCATTGCCCAGGTTCGACACGACCGGAGCCGCCCATCCCAGCGACGCGGCGTAGTCTTCGAGCGCATGGCCCACGACCGGCACGCCATGCACCAGGATGCCGCCACCGACCAGGAACATCGCCACCGTGCCCAGCACCGACAAGGTCTTCATCAACCAGGGGGCCGTCGCCACGATGGCGCGACCGAGCGCCTGCTTCCAGCGCGCGGCCTGGGCATTCAGGTACAAGCCGGCATCGTCGAGCTTGACGATGCCGGCGACCAGACCATAGACACCCATGGTCATCAGCAACGAGATACCCACCAGCACGGAAACCTGCTGGGCGAAGCCCACGGCAGCGACCGTGCCGAGCGTGATGACGATGATCTCGGCCGACAGGATGAAGTCGGTGCGGATCGCGCCTTTGATCTTGTCCTGTTCGAACGCGACCAGGTCCAGTTGCGGATCGGCCACCGCGCGCGCCAGTTCCTCGTGGCGCCGCGGATCCGTGCCGGATCGGTGCACGAGCAGGTGCAGTACCTTTTCGGTGCCTTCGAAACACAGGAACAGGCCACCGAGCATCAGCAGCGGGGTGATCGCCCAGGGCGCGATGGCGCTGATGGCCAGTGCGGCAGGCACGAGGATCGCCTTGTTGCGCAACGAACCCTTGGCCACCGCCCAGACCACCGGCAACTCGCGGTCGGCGCGCACACCGGTGACCTGCTGCGCGTTGAGCGCAAGGTCGTCGCCCAGCACGCCGGCAGTCTTTTTTGCGGCCATCTGCGTCATGGCGGCCACGTCGTCGGCCGCCGACAAGCCTTGGCGTGCGGCAACCTTGGTCATCACGGCCACGTCGTCGAGCAGCGTGGCGATATCGTCGATCAATGCGAGCAGGCTGCTTGCGGCCATGGCGTCTCCAGTGTGTTGCTCAGCGTCGCGTCAGCGCAATCGCCAAATCGTGCTTCAGCCGGGGGTGGGGTACCCGGGCAAAAGGCGGCTTGGGCCATGACTGGCTGGCCCGTGCGAATCGGGCAATGGTGTGCGACCCACTGCGCCTTGCGTTGACCCGGGCCGGCCTCATGCTGGCTTGTGCGCCGAATTGGCCACTGCCAGCGCCGTCATGTTGACGACCCGGCGCACCGTGGCCGATGGCGTGATCACGTGCGCCGACGCGGCCGCACCCAGCAGGATCGGACCGACCGTGACGCCATGGCCGCCAGTGATCTTGAGCACGTTGAACAGGATGTTGGCAGCATCCAGGTTGGGGCAGATCAGGATGTTGGCCTCGCCGTCGAGCTTGCTGTCCATCAACGCATGGCGCCGGATCGGCTCCGACAGTGCCGAGTCGCCGTGCAGCTCGCCGTCGCTTTCGATGTCGGGCGCCATGCGCGAGAACAACTCGTGGGCCTGCCGCATCTTGATGGCCGATTTGCGCTTGGACGTGCCGTAGTTGGAGTGCGACAGGAAAGCCACCTTGGGTGGCAGGCCGAAGCCGCGCACCTCTTCGGCCGCCATCAGCGCGATGTTGGCCAGCTGCTCGGCGTCCGGATCCTCGTTCACGTGGGTGTCGGCGATGAACAACGTACGCTGGTCCAACATCAAGGCATTGAGCGTCGCCAGGCAGGATCTGCCCTTGCGCACACCGATGACGTCGTGCACATGTTCGAGGTGGTTGTCGAAGCGCCCGACCAGGCCACACAACATCGCGTCCGCGTCGCCCAGGTGGACCATCAGCGCGGCAATGGTGGTGTTGGAGCGCCGCACCACCGACTTGGCCGCCTCCACCGAGATGCCGCGCCGGCCCATCAGCCTGTGATAGGACTCCCAGTACTGGCGGAAACGCGGGTCGTCCTCGGGGTTGACGTTCTCCACGTCCACCCCCAGTTTCAGACGCAGCCCGGCCTTGGCCAGCCGGGCTTCGATCACGGCCGGACGACCGATAAGGATCGGGTGTGCCAGGCCTTCGTCCACCGCCACCTGCACGGCACGCAGCACGCGTTCGTCCTCGCCCTCGGCATAAGCGACGCGTTTGCCGGCGGCGGGAACGGCCTTCGCCGCCGCGAACACCGGCCGCATGAACATGCCGGTCTGGTAGACGAATCGCAGCAGTTGCTGGCGGTAAGCGTCCATGTCGTCGATCGGCCGCGTCGCCACGCCGGACTCGGCGGCAGCCTTGGCCACCGCCGGTGCGATACGCATGATCAGCCGCGAGTCGAATGGCGTGGGGATCAGGTAATCCGGGCCGAACACCAGTTCCTTGCCGGCATAGGCGCTGGCGACCTCTTCGCTGATGTCGGCCTTGGCGAGGTCGGCGATCTGGCGCACACAGGCCAGTTTCATCTCCTCGGTGATCTTGGTCGCACCGCAGTCGAGCGCGCCGCGGAAGATATACGGGAAGCACAACACGTTGTTGACCTGGTTCGGGTAGTCCGAACGTCCGGTGGCGATGATGCAGTCGGGCCGGGCTTCCTTGGCCAGCTCGGGCCGGATTTCGGGTTCCGGGTTGGCCAGTGCCAGGATGATGGGCGCGCGCGCCATGCTCCTGACCATGTCCTGAGTCAGCACGCCGGCGGTGGAGCAGCCCAGGAACACGTCGGCGTCCTTGACCACGTCGGCCAGCGTGCGCGCGTCGGTGTCCTGCGCCACGCGTTGCTTCGATTCGTCGAAGCCGCCCGGGCGACCGGTATAGATGACGCCCTTGGAGTCGCAGACATACATGTGCTTGCGCAAAACGCCCAGGCCGGCCATCACGTCCAGGCAAGCCAGCGCCGCCGCGCCCGCGCCCGACACCGCGAGCTTGACCTCGTCGATCTTCTTGCCCACCAGCTCCAGGCCGTTGAGCAGCGCGGCCGCGGAGATGATGGCCGTGCCATGCTGGTCGTCGTGGAACACCGGGATGTTCATGCGCTCGCGCAACTTGCGCTCGATGTAGAAACACTCTGGCGCCTTGATGTCCTCCAGGTTGATGCCGCCCAGCGTGGGCTCCATCGCGGCGATCATGTCGACCAGCTTGTCGGGGTCGCGTTCGGCCAGCTCGATGTCGAACACGTCGATACCGGCAAACTTCTTGAACAGGCAGGCCTTGCCCTCCATCACCGGCTTGGCGGCCAGCGGCCCGATATCGCCCAGTCCCAGCACCGCGGTGCCATTGGTGATCACGCCCACCAGGTTGCCGCGCGAGGTGAACTCCGCGGCCAGCGACGGGTCGGCCTCGATATCCAGGCAGGGGTAGGCCACCCCGGGCGAGTAGGCCAGCGACAGATCGCGCTGGTTCGACAAGGCCTTGGTCGGGGTGACGGCGATTTTTCCGCGGGTCGGGCTGCGGTGGTAATCACGCGCGGCCTCGCGCAGTGCATGTTCGGCGGGGGATAGTTCTTTGGGCATCGCGGGCTCCGTTTCGCGTTCACAAACGTCGGGCTGGGAATTCAATTAGGCTTACGCACCCAATTGTCGGCCCCAAACCGTGTTTCCACGGGTGTATGGTGTGGGGCTGCCATCCGGCGCTTTCAGCGCCGTGCGTCCAAGCGATGGCGACCGTGCCGGTGGCACGTTTTGACAGAAAGCGAATCATGAAAAACGACATTCCCGCCCCGCTGGAGCTGGCCCTGGCCTTGCAACGCCAGGCCTACCTGGCGCACCCGGTGCCCGGTTACGACGAACGCGTGGCCGATCTGCGCACGCTGCAGCGCTTCATTCGCGAGAACACGGACGCCTTGTGCGACGCGATCAGCGCCGACTATGGCCACCGCTCGAAACACGAAACCCTGCTGGCCGAGATTATTCCGGCGCTCGACGGCGCGGACCACGTCGTCAAGCATCTGCGCAGCTGGATGAAACCGCAGCGCCGCGGGGTGGACTTGCGCAACTTCCTGGGCGCCCGCAACCGGGTCATCCCGCAGCCGCTCGGTGTGGTGGGCGTGATCGTGCCGTGGAACTTTCCGGTCAACCTGAGCATGGTTCCGCTGACCTACATTCTGGCCGCAGGCAATCGGGCGATGGTCAAGATGAGCGAGAACTCGCGCAACCTGGCCCGATTGCTGATCGAGAAGATCCCGGCCTATTTCCCGCCCGAGAAGCTGCAGTTCTTCGACGAGGTCGGCGGCGTCGGCGTCGCGTTCTCCAAGCTGAAATTCGATCACCTGCTGTTCACCGGATCCGGCCAGACCGGCCGCGCAGTGATGGCGGCGGCGGCGCAGAACCTGTGCCCGGTCACGCTGGAACTCGGCGGCAAGGCGCCGGCCATCCTGTGCGACGACTTCCCGTTGAAATTGGCTGCCGAACGCATCCTGTTTGTCAAGTACCTGAACGCGGGCCAGATCTGCACTTCGGTCGATCATCTGTGGATGCCGCGGGCCGGGATCGCTGACTTCGTCGAGTTGGCGCAGAAAATCGTGCCCGGGCGGTATCCGTCGCTCGGCTCGCCGGACTACACGTCCATCATCGACCAGAAATCATTCGATCGCCTGCTGACGGCGCTCGACGACGCACGCGAGCGCGGCGCCCGTATCGTGCAACTGGTGCCGGGGCCGGCTTCGGATGCGGCCACGCGCAAAATCGCACCCTGCATCGTGCTCGATGCACCGGCGGACAGCATCCTGTGGCAACGCGAGATCTTCGGGCCCATCCTGCCGATCCGTGGTTATCAGGCGCTCGATGAGGTGGTGGCGGCAGTCAATGCCGGCCCGCGTCCGCTGGCGATCTATCCGTTTTCCCATGACCCCGAGGTGGTGCAGTCGCTGCTCGAACGCATCATGTCCGGCGGCGTGTCGGTCAACGACGCCTTGTTCCACGTCGCGCAGCACGATCTGCCTTTCGGGGGTGTCGGCGAATCGGGCATGGGCCATTACCATGCCAAGGAAGGTTTCAACACCTTCTCGAAGCTGCGCCCGGTGTTCTATCAGGCGCGTTTCTCGACGCTGAAGTTCATGATGCCGCCTTATGGCAAGTTTGCCAGCAAGGTGCTGGCGTTTCTCATCAAGTAAGCAGTCGTTCATACCGTCAATCCCCTGGCCTGCCAGCCGGCCAGGCCCGCACGAAAGGCCTGCGCGCGATGCGACAACTCTCCGGACTCGATGCGAGTTTCCTGTTCCTGGAAACAGCGCAGATGCCGATGCATGTTGGCGCCTTGCATGTCTTCGAGATGCCCCAGGGCTACCGTGGCAGCTATCTGCGTGATTTGCGCCAGCATGTGGCACATCGGCTGCCGCTGCTGCCGGTGTTCCGCCGCCGCCTGTGGTGGATGCCGCTGAACCTGGCCAATCCGGCCTGGGTCGATGCCCAGCCGGACCTGACGCAGCATATTGTCGAGATCAAGTTGCCCAAGGGTGCCGCTGTCGGTGCTGGCCTGCAGGCCCTGGAGGCGCAGGTCAGCCTGTTGCATCCGGTATTGCTCGATCGCAGCCGCCCGTTGTGGAAGATGCATGTCGTCACCGGCCTGGCGCCGGGGCCGGACGGCCGCAAACGGGTTGGCGTCTACACCCAGCTGCACCATGCGGCGGTGGACGGGCAGGCGGCGGTGGCGCTGGCCAATACGCTGCTCGACGTGACGCCCGAACCACGCGCGATCGAGATCGTGCGCAGCACCCGGCGCAAGGTGTTTCGCCTGAGCATGGCCGAGATGCTGCGCGGAGCGCTGGGCAACGAGATCGCGCAGGTGGCGAAGATCGTGCGCGATCTCCCGGCGACCGTCGGCACGCTGACGGGCGCGGCGCGGACCCTTGCAGGCAGCAGTGCTTTGTTTGGCCTGCGCAAGGGCCGGGTCAGCAACCTCACGCTGGCGCCGGCAACACCGTTCAACGTGTCGGTCGGCACCGGCCGCGCGTTTGCCGCCGTGAGCCTGCCGATGGCCGAGTTGAAGGCGCTGGGCAAGACCATGGGCGCCACCATCAACGACATGGTACTGGCGGTGTGCTCGGGCGCCTTGCGCAGCTACCTGCAGGCGCGTGGCGACCTGCCAAAGAAGAGCCTGATTGCCGCCGTACCGATCTCGTTGCGCGCCGCCGGTAACACTTCCAGCGACAACCAGGCCTCGATGTCGGTGATCAGCCTGGGCACGCACCTGGCCGACGCCGGCGCGCGGCTGGCCCATGTCAAGGCCGCCACCGCAGCGATGAAGTCGGCCATGGGCAGCGTCAGGAGCATCCTGCCCACCGACTACCCGTCGATCGGCGTGCCCTGGCTGCTCGAGGCAGCAACCGCGCTGGTGGGCAAGACCCGGGTGGCCGACCATATCGGCCAGGTCACCAACGTCACCATTTCCAATGTCGCAGGACCGCCAGTGCCGCTGTACATGGCCGGTGCGCGGATGTTGACCAACTACCCGACCTCGATCGTCGTGCACGGCATGGCGCTGAACATCACGGTGCAGAGTTACGACCAGTCACTGGATTTCGGGTTGATGGCCGATGCGGTTGCGGCGCCGGATGTCCGGCGGCTGGCCGACGCGATCGCAGTGGCGTTCGAGCAATTGCGCGACTTGCCGCAGAGCAAGATCGCCGCGAAGGCCGGAGCAAGGGCCGCACCGAAGCCACGCGTCCGTACTCCCGCCACCCGCCGCAGCGCCTGAATCGCAGCCCTCCAGGCGCCGTCAGGCGTATTCCGTGCCCACGTATTCGCTGTCAGGTTGCAGCATGCCCGAACAAGCAAGTGACATGCCAATGCAGCAGTTGCCGTTTCGGGCCCACCATCGGGCAGCCATGCGCCCGACGCGTGCTGACCCTGGCATCGCCGAGCGGTCGCCGGGCTTATGCAGCCTGTGCGGTTCATCTGCACGGAGCGGCAACTGCGCACCACGGCGCCGCCGGGGACGAAGCCCACCTGCACCTCGACACGGCCGACACGATGTTCCGGCAGATGGGCATGGCCCCCTGCGCGCCGGTTGCCTGATATCCAGCGCGCGACTGCTCGGGCGTATTGAGATATCCAGCGCGCGACTGCTCGGGCGTATTGAGATATCCAGCGCGCGACTGCTCGGGCGTATTGAGATATCCAGCG
>ENA-ORBV01006295-ORBV01006295.1-microbial-mat-metagenome-genome-assembly--contig:-NODE-6295-length-21076-cov-5.108910_pt1 | contig 21076 bp, 15 predicted proteins | sample MGYA00237777_ERZ505514 | MGnify/ENA primary metagenome ERZ505514 (study PRJEB26160, sample SAMN06269048) | microbial mat metagenome | isolation source: Oligotrophic lake microbial mat | place... | reverse complement strand
TTTTTAAGGTAATCTTTACTGTGTGCGCCCCTTGTTGTTTGGCGATTCGACGGTGAAGTGATATCGTTTATCACCTTTTGTCAATAAAATTTGGATGGACCCCGCTTGACTAGTTGGGCGCAACTACCACAGACGTACGAATCTACACATCGTCCGGGAGGGGCTCCGGTCCGCACCAAAGCAAGTACTGTTATCTCACACAGTGATGAAACCTCTGCCGTAGAAACTGTACCAAGGCTACGCAAACGTGACATTGAGGTAATTGATTAGTGTTCCTCAACAGCGTGTGTGGAATACATGTAATCGCAAAAGCGAAGAGTACTTAACTACAGTTCAGTAGAGCGACTGGTTACGTACCGGTAGCCATGAACAATTCCAACGACGATGAGCAGCCCCCAGTCACCAAGAAAGCGCGCCGAGGTGAGCTTAAGGATCATGAAGATAAGGACGAATTGGTGACGAAAGAAGAGAAGAAACAGGATGCTGAAGATGAAACAAAGTTGGCAGCCATTCACACGACCGCTGTAGGCAAGATCTGGTCTCCACAGCGAGCTTCTCGTGTTGGTCGAAAGGTCAGGAGTCTCCAGGATGGGAACTTGTGCGGTGGAGACTTTGTATTGGATACCGATGGGAGTGCCTGTACCATCAGTTTTCTGTTTGAGAAGGACGGTAAAGTATGCGGTCTCACCGCGGGCCATCTAGCGGACGTTGGCGACAACTTGGAGGTTTTTGCTGAAAGCCAAGCGGACGAGGAGGGTAATTATCCAACAATTGACATTGGCGAGGTAGTATCTAAGGACGTTTAAACGGATTCTCTGATCTTCCAGATTCATCATCCTCATGTTTTGCAACGGGTGGACCTCCTCATGGTTTCCCCTAAGTCTGGGCTTTCCACGATTCTGCGCTTGCCCGAGCCTGATGCGAGCCCTACTCCCCCACAAGAAGGCACTGAAGTTGTCGTTTATGGCGCAAAGCGCCGTGGAGCGAACGGGGTTGTGGTGATTGGAAGCAGCGAATTGAAAGGGAAAATATCTAAGAAAGGCGATATCGGAATTTCATCGAAGGCCGACTCTGGGGAATCTGTCTCTTATGGTAATACAAGCCTGACAGATGACGGGGATTGTGGCGCGCTCTACTTGGTTACCACTTCAGGATCTCCCTTTGCCATGCACCACTGTTTGCAGAACCCGCAGGATGAACGGGGAAGAACACCGATAAGACAAAGGGCTACATTTCATTTGGGATCCCGCTTGCAAAAATCTTATCGAAGCACACGCTTCTCGGGGGGCATTTAAAAGGGGAAGCACAGGAACAGCAACTGTATTCACTGCCCGCAGCAACCGGGAAACAGACTCGAAACATGGCTATTTTCAAGACGAAACCATCGGCCAAAATACCAATGATGAAGGGTACAATCCAACACCCAAGACAGAGTCCCAACATCGCGAAATTCAAAACCCGTCGAATCTTTATTGATCGCAATGGCAAACGAGTGTGAACTGTTGTGGTTGCTGTTGCGAAGCAAGAAAGCAGGAGGGAAGAAGATACTAGGAGGAAGGCGGGTGGTGTTTGGAGGATATTCTTTGACTTGATCGTGGCAGTGATGTCGTGTTCACTGTATGTCACGTCACTTCGGGTTTGGCCCGTTTGTTCTGTCTGCTCTTCTTCTTTAGTCGATAAAAGCCTCCGACATAGGCAGAGACTGAGCTAGTAGCATTATAGACAAGATGATTATTATGTCTCATTTTTATGTTTTCCTCAAACACATGCCTTCCGTCTGACTCTTTGTCTAAATACTTAGAATTAATATTCACCGACCATGTCGTGTCCTCATGAGTCAGTTGGCCTGTAAGGACGATGCTGATGAGAAGGTCATTGACTGGGATGATGTGTTTGAAACCCAAAGATCAGAACGTCCATGGGGAAATCTAAAATCACGGAGGCTGTTGGGGAACAACAGAACACTCAAAAGGGCAGTCCACTTGTCAGCAGTCATTCTCTGTTCTGGAAGCAAGTTTGCTTCAGAGTCTCCCGAACAATGGACTTGATCATCTCAGACATCTGCTTTGTAACATTGTCATCCTTCATGTTGTGCAAATCCTGAAAAACAAAGCAAATGAAGAAGAGGTAATCAAGACTTACAATGAAGCCACAGCAAAGGCTTGGAAAACTTGTCCCAAGTGTCATTATTCTGAAAATCCCTTTCAGCTTTTTGGTGATGCAACATGGTACTTGGACGGAGAAGATGTTAAATGGTGCAACATCAAATGCCAGGGAACTGATTCTAGTCCCTGTTCCGTGTGCTCAAGCAAGGAGGTGAAGAGAGTGAAAGCTGGATTGTACACTCCAAGTCCGAGCCCTAAAAAACCACCGGCCAAGAAGCCCAAGAGTGAATTTGCTCAAGCCGAGGGATTCAATAAGTTAGATTATGAAAGAGGGGAAGAGACACCAAAGAATCTGTCCGCGAATGCTTGCAAGTGGTGTGAACTTGACCCTTGTGTCATTGACGACAAGGAAATCAGAGAAGGAGGTAGGACCATTGTCAAAAATCTCAAGGCAAACGGAGAGACGGCATTGAAGAGGTTTGTGTTTCCTATCTGCAGGATGCATGCACGTCAACTCGGATGCATTGGGAAGCGTCACATTTTGCCTTGCTGTGTGTGTCTCTTTGTGGAGAATAATTTTGTTTCCCCTGGTGAAAAACGCACAGACTACAAGGATAAGCATAGATAGGACAAAGGAAGTGACGAACAAGTGCAAAAGGAAGTAGCAAAAGACAACATAAGCAACAATTTAAAAAGTTAAACATTAATTCTGTTTGCATGCTCTGGCATGTCGATTATTCTGCGTGGATTGGGACTGTGGTCCTCATCTTTGGAGCCAGACATGTTGTTGTTTCCGTTGGCTACTGCGGTGCCCGTTCCAGTTGCTATGCTTCCTGTTCCACTTACTGACCCTCCACGTTTTTTGGGGCCAGCACCAACCATGCTTGCAAGTGGAAGACAAGTGGGATGCGAGGTCTTTGGATTGTAGCTTCATTTTTTACCATCCAAGACTGCAACATCGACAATCTCATCACTTCGGTTCCACATCTGAAATCCCTTCTTCGTGTGTGCGATTTTGAAGCAAGTAAGATCTTTGAATGCCGGCAACGCATGTGTGGTGCACGGCATGGAGCATGGCAGATGTTGTGCTTGAATCGCACAGCCAGAACATTGGGCGACATCAATTGTCAAACCGGCTTTTGGAGGTCCTTTTTGAATGACCTTCTTTACCAGATTCCAATCCAGCTTGCAGACTGCACATGCACTCTTTGGACCACACTTTTCAGCGTTGTGACCTTTGGTGGCGATTGCAGTGATTCCTTGGAGCTTTTCGGGGGACCGACAAGTTGTGACCTTTGGCAATTGCAGTGCCTCCTTGGAGCTTTTTGGGGGACCAACAAAGAGAATGCTTCTCTTTGCAGTTCAACATTCTTTGACCGATGCACCAGTGCATGTCGTGCCGTGACAAGTGAGGTGACTCCAAATGCGGGCAATCCTTCGCCGCCAAGTTCCAGCTTGTCAATGCATTCATTAGCATCATGTCCAGCATTGCGAAGGAGCCCTTTTTGTACCATTTTTTGTAGTGCGCCTTGCCGGAGAAGCCCCCACCATGGGCTCTTGTTTGATCCCCTTTGTCAACTCCATGCATGTTCTTTTAGCAATGGATGATTGCTTCTGGACACGGAATGGCCTCTTTCTTGTTTCCTTGCTGCCGTGTCACCTCGCCAACTTTGGCATTGATCATCGTCACACAAAATCAACCCACTGAGCACACAGCACGCCGTTCACATTATCGACAGCAAGCTTCATCGTTCCCTTTGGCCTTGACTTTTTCAGAGAAAAAAAATCCTAATTCCAACCCACTCGGCCGAGCCTTGAAGCACCAGTGCTGCAAATGTCGTAGCCTTTGAGTGACAATGAGGCCAATTACGGCCACTGACACTGGCATCGATTGTGAAGCACAATGTGTCTCGCGCCATCTGCACACTCGTTCATTTTGGTCTGAAGCACAGTGCTCAGTGCCACTTTCTGGGTTGTTGGTGCACTGTGAACCTCTTTGTGTGTGTTTGCTTCTGACGAGTTCTTCCCTTGGCAGACATCAGCGTGGCGAATGAAACAATTGTGCGCTTCTGACAGAATGACGGAAGCAGTCAATCCTGAATTTTTGTGGTTTGGAACCATTGAACTGTCTGATTGGGTTGCGGCAATGCTTGTTAGCAGTCCCTCCTTCGTCAAATGTCAAGTTTGCATGCACATGCATTGTGTTGGCAGCCACCGTGTTGAGTGCATTCAACGCATTCCGAAGCATGAAGGCCTTATCAGCTCCATCCACAGATGAAGCCTTTCTGTGATCAGGATGGAACGCTGCCCTAATTTGCTTGTGCCTCCAAAGTTTCATGTGCTTGTGAGCAAATCCTTTCATTCCGAACATTGTTTCGCCAAACACAACCTTGTTGCTCATTCGAAAGCACGCGGCACATCCTCCCGAATCCATTGGTGACAGCGACATGCGAAGGGCAATGCCCAAGAAAACAGGCATTTCAGCAACTGTGATGTTTCTCCATTCATGAGAGTGGAGTCTGTTGTTCCAATCCTTTGGCAGGATGAACTTCCTCCCGTGCTCATTTGAATTTCGAGCCAACCTTGCAACGAATGCGCGGCTAAGGCCATTCAGTGACAATCATTCAAGAGGGTCGGCAAAACTTTCTGCAACTCCGTGTTTTATGCCGACTGGACCATTGCACTCACAAGGCCCTTCCTGGGTTACATCGGATCCCGTTTGAACTTCATCAAATGAGAATTTCAACTGGTTTAGCAGTTGACATGTCAAGCTTTGAGGATTGCCATCAACATCCTTTTCTGTCTCTTGCTGGCGCATGTTGTCCATGTGCTCTTCGGAGTTCCCTTCTGCTTGGGCCATAACGTCCTCTTGTGCCTCTGCATTTGCATCGTTCGCCTCATCTGCTAAATCATCGCACTCATCATCCGAATCCGACTCGAGTGCTTATGCGACCAGTCGTGTTTTGTGTGGACGCTGGGGGGAGGCGATGGCCAGAGACAGCAGAGAGAGCATTTTGGCTGAGACTGCTCACCGTGCTGCTTGATGTGCGCACGGATGCTGCTGCGATTGTGGCAGGATGTTGTGGTGGTGGTGCTGGGGCTGGTGTTTTAGCCGAGGCACGCTTCTGCGTTGCACCCGCTGAAAATTTCATCTCGTGCTCTTGTGTTGCAGCAAACAAACTCTGCCTGTGTTCATCTGCATTGTCGTGTGGCTTTCTGAGCCATTGAGGGCTAACACCTTTTGGAAATGGTTTCTTCCAATCAACAACAAACTTGCCATTGACATCCTTTTTGGTGGCACATTTTATTGTTTTGCCTTGCATTCTTGCATCATCATCCTCAAACTTGTTGTGATGATCACTCAGGCAGCAGGAAAAGATGCCTGGCAGCCAATGACTTCTTGCTGCCAAATGCCATGCGCTTCCTCTTCTTTGATGGAGGGGCAACCACTGTCTGGTCAACAGCGGCAGCATCGTCATGTGGATTTGCGGAGATAGAAACTTGACCACCATTGTTGGTTGATCACAAATTTTTCTGGCTCGTCATCAAGATTGCCAAACTCTCTGGCAAAATCAGCTTGAGTCTGAGTGCTCATGAGACTGACATCCACCCGTTCTGCAAAGACTTGGGTGACAACTGCGCTGACTCTTGTGACACAGAAATCCCTGTGTCTTCTGTTCTGCTCCCCATGGTGTTGCTTCATTGTGTTGGTGCGGAGCAAGACCGTTTCGGGCTGATCTTCCATGCTGCAAAGAGACATTTCCAAGCTGCCTGGCATCATCACGCCACCACAACAATTGTCGGCCACATCATCTTTGACATTTTGGTGCATGATGGATGCTAGCCATTCATCTTGCTAACAACTCAAACCAGTGCGTTTGCAACGCAGACGAGGAATTTTGCCCAGTGCAGCAAACTGGGCAAACATTGACGCACAGTCACCAACAGGAGTCAAGCACGAAGCATCGCGTTGTTGACTGCCAACTTGCTGAAGCTGGCTCCAGTGACAAACTGCACAACCATTTTGTCGCACTAGCTAGCAGCGCTAGCTAATGAACAGTGCATGATGTTGCCTCACTCCAGTTCTTGTCTGGTGCACAATGCTAGCTAGCTGGATTGGATAGTTGACGCTTCGCTGACTGATGTTGCTAGGTCACGCTTTGAACAGGCAATGCTTGCATCAGCATGACACTCACACTTTCGCAACAAGAGGGTTAGTGAGCATGGCCAATGATCCTTTCCATGACACACTGGTGCTCTGCTAGCCGATCAAATGAATCATCTGGGCACAATTGCAGTGCCTCCGTCAGCTAACCCCACTGGCAACCGACTCCACTACCCGTTGCTGGCACTTCAGCAGAGGAATCCATTGAATGAGGCACGGTGTTGTCTCACTAGTCATGTTGACTCACACGCTGGGCTAATGCTTGGACAAATGCATCCGTGCCGGCATCAGACGGTGGAAGAGCTGTTAACATGCGGACAGCGTGCTGACCGAGTCTTGCTCTGATCAATCAAACAGTGCTTCCATCAGCGCGTCCATCACCGATTCACGATGGAAGAAAGGCAGCAGCAATCAAGGCAGGTGCAGACTGTGCGATGCCATCCGCCATTCGGATTGGTGGCTTCTTCCTTGCCTCCATCGCCTGACAGTGACAGGATGACAGGATGATCTTCATTTCATTGTGCTATCCTTCGCACTGTCGTCACAAAACGGGCCAGCCATGCATTTGCACAGACAAGGCATGACCTGTCACAGCAATCCGCAGCACCCATCCACCCTTCTCTCTGATGTGCATCACTGTCGACTTGCGCGGCTCCATTCATGGTTCAGTCATGAAAGACTGATTGTTGCTTGAACTGAACCAGTTTTGCTCTCGCGGTGGGTGGGCAACAGTTAGCCACAGCCAAATGTCCCGAGCGATCTCAACATTGGTCGGTCGGTTTTCAGCTGCAGTGAATAATGACCGCCCCCATCGAATGACACCGCTGCACCGAGGACGTGCCTACACATCAACAGTTGCAGGAGGTATTTGACGGAAAATACTCGCGGGCAGGGTGAGGGTAAGATAAGGTTGAGTGTAATTTAAGAACACAAAGGAAAGGTCGCACACTAGATTCTCATCCCTTAAGAAAGCCTTTAAGGTCGCACACTAGCTAGAGCACTGTTTCCTCATCCCTAATAAGAAAACCTTCCGCGAGAGCCAAACGTTCGGTACCAGTACGATACTGTGCTACAACAGCTTTGCCTTTTGCAAGAATAATGGATCATAACGTTACTTTTTAACGTAAATATGTAAATGCATCATAAAACTAGACGGGCCGCCCCACACCAAAAAGAGTGTATCTCTTGGGCACCCAAAACGACCCATCAAGCAAACACCGAAGGCGAGCCTTGATGCTGCTTCTTCTTCTTTGGACCCGAGACCAATCCAATGCCGGTCCTTCCTTCCTCCCTCCATTGGTTAGGAGAATGGGATCATGTGTGCGGATGAGTCTCTTACACAGCTCTGGGCGCCGCGATGGGGGCACCGATAGTAGGAGCACCGGTACTCGTCTCGGGAGCGGACGCTCGTCTGGACACGAGCATGGGAGTCGCAGGACGAAAGGGACCAGCATGATGATGTGTCGGTGGTGGATAGGATGCATACAGAGGCATGGACACTCGTCGAGAGGGAAGAGCATTCACGCCACTTGCATAAAAGGAATGATACGAAGAGGGAAGCACTCCTGCTGGTAAGGGTGCTGCCGCCGCGGACATGGAAAGATGATGTTGATGACGACGATGCTGTGCCACAGCAGCCGCTGCTGCCATTTGCTGCTGATGCAGAGATGAGGTGCTGCTGCCGATACTGTAGTGAAGGGGATGTTGCGCATATGGACTTGATGATGCCTGGTGATGAGAGAGATTATGATGATGCAGGGGAGGTGTAGCACCCAGGCCAAACTGCAGCATGCTACCTCGTGCAAACCCGATTTGTCCTGGGCGTTTCAACATGGAATTGGAGGCAGTGACAGCAGCAGCCGAAAGAGATGCAGCGGAAGCTACACCCGGCATGCGAGGTTCAGGCGAGGGCGAAGAAGAAGAGGACGAAGAAGCAGAACTGGGAGTAGTCGTAGCAGTCGTTGTGGTTGCAGGACTGTTGGCACCCGATGAGTGAACGACCGAAGTAGGCGACAACGAATCACGACGATTCCGCTTGACAACATCCAGAATGGCATTGTGTTTCTTTTCAAAGGAGCGACGCTTCCTCTTGTAAGGGTTACTGGAGGAATAGGCGTCTCCCATGGCATCTCGGAAGGTTTGGGAAATCTTTTCTGTAGTCGATGTTGGAAATGAGAGGAGTAGCAATAGAATCAGGAGTGAGTTTTCATGTCCACGAAGAACTGTTTCCAGTCACCAACAAATCATAACATTACATACAGTAGTATCATAACATGAGACAAAGACAACACAATACCATTTCTTACCTCGTGCATAGAAATCTCCCACTTCAAACCATCGTCCCTTGGCCTTGTCCAATTTGACAAAGCCACCGAGGGGACTGCTTTTACGGATCTGGACCACAATTTCCTTGATGATATAGGACTTTTCATCCTTGTTGCTCCCGGCCGCCGAATATTCCGGAATCATGAGTTCAATCAATCCACGCAATCGCGTATTGCCTTGATGAGTCCTGGCTTGTTTGCCTCGGCCAATAATGACATCGGTCGAAGTGGGCGAGAAGCCGGGAGGCAAAATCATTTGTTCTCGTGGCTTGTCTTCTTGATCTTTGTTGTTGTCCATCTGTGTACTAGTACTGCCTTTGGCAACAGAATCTCTGCTCGATGGTGATGGTGATGATGGGGAAGAGGCGGAAGCACTGGAAGACGATGAAGTGGAAACCACAGAGGCAGCATCTTCGGCGACAGCTGTAGCTGTGGTGGCAAGTTGGGCTAACGAGGATGTCATCATCTTGAATGCTTTATGGTAATACTAATAAAAAGAGAAGAGGGATCTTTTGCAAGTTATGGTTCAGTTGGTCTTCTGGTTGGAGACTTGCATAAAAGGGCAAATCCTAAAAAGTGGGTTGTTATGGATTCTTATTAGCTAGCTACTAGCAAGTATGTAGTTTTGTAGACTGGCACTTTTATTACGTGCTATACTGGTACAATACTTAGCTCCCGATGGTTACCTAGTTTTCGCTTGGTTCCAATCCGCGGTACTTGGGAGGATAAAAATGAAGACGCTAAACAAAACAACCAGCGAGGAGGGCTTAAATCTTAGGGTACTACGCGATCCTCCATATCGAGTCACTAACGATAACTAGTGAACAGGGCTGAATGGTATGCAGCTGTAAAGTACCAGCGCCTACAGGAGAAAAAGTATCAGTGTTGTACTAAAAGACTGTAAAAGCAGCGAACTGACTAAGTAAATTTAAACCTGGTAAGTCGAATAAACCCATGCAACTGATACACATGGCTGATAGAAGTATGATAGAAAACAAAGAATTTCGGCATCTCACAAGTCGATTGCATCTGAATCATATACATATGCCCTTTCAATTAGTTTCAAACCGTTGGGTAGAAATATTTAGTCGTTGGCGGTGCGTGCTTTCTCAGTCATGGACTCACATATGGGAGATGGGGAATATGGAGACCCTCTAACGCGTTATAGTCTACTGAGTTATTGGTGGCAGTTCTACCGGGATGTACCGGTAGTCCGGTACCCCAAAATATAACTAGAAGTTCTCTTGTGAACTATCGTATTCGTAGTGTCCGAACTGTAGTGCATGCACCCACTGGTAACTCTTCTCTCTCGAGCATCCTAAAACCCTCTTGCAATTGTGAATGACGAATGACTTTGCCATTTCCATATGTCCATATGTTATATCAAAGGAATGACTCGATTCGTGGATAATTCACGAGTGTACAATCAACAACTCGGGAATGTTATCAAAAAGAGAGCACCCAATCAATTGTAAATTCAGGCGCGGTTCGCTTTGATCGATTCACGCTCATTTGTTCATACCCACCCACATGTTATTTGGATGACAATCCTACTTGGCCTTGACGTAACGATAATGTGAACAGCTGTGCGTGCTGGGATGGTGCATGTATCGCGGAGCACCAATTGAATTAATAGACGGTGATCACTGGGCTAACAACTGTACTGCATGTACTTGTACACCAGTTGCTCCACCGGTACCAGTACCAGCAGTCACCATCATCGATTTCATTGTAGCATTCGCACTACCGCGCCTAACCCAACAATATTAGCTCTAATAGCTACATACTAGGCTAGCTTGTACTTCATTCGCCCTCCACCGCTGCTATCTGTGCTGACTTTTAGTTACAGTACCATCTAACGGAAGAATAATTGCTCTTCTGTTTTGAAGTTCGCGGTGCACCATCCCATCCATAAACCAACACACAGCCAAATCTTCACGAGGAAACCAAAGGAAAAACAATGACGTGCCCAGGACGACAAGGGCGACAACCACCAAAAGTGGCCAGCACCAGAGCAACGACCACCACCATGATGAATCTGGTATTACTACTCTCGTTGTTGGTCATTGTACCAAAGACAGCCATGGCCAACATTCGCATGCATTTTTCCGATCGACCGAATTTCCAAGATCGTCACTGCAAAAGTCAAAAGGTCCGAAAACGCAGCCTCGTCCAATTGCATTACAATGCCTCCATTGACGCCTCCTCTCCCGTCGGAACTCCTGGCATGGAAGTGGAGAATACGCGCAAACGAAGTGCCGGACATGATGGTTCCCCCATTGAAATCATTGTGGGCGTCGGACAAACCGGATGGGATCACGCGTTGGTGTATTTGTGTGTTGGCGACAAGGCCAATTTGGTGATTGAAGGTACCGACGCTCCCTATGGAATTGAACGCTATCGTGACAATGTCCCGCGGGGTGCTACCGTGCGGGTAACCTTGGAAATTGTCAAGGCCGAAGCGTCTCTGGAAATGAAATTGCGGGATCACGATTCCTTTTTGCTTTCCAGTGCCGATAAAGATCAAGACAAGCGACTCAGTCAACGCGAGTTTCTCTATTATTTCAAAGACAAAAAAGCCAAGTTGGGGTCTGCTCAATACAAACAAACGTTGAAGGATTTGAGTGCGTTGTTTGTTCAACTGGATCGCAATCACGACAAGTTTCTAACTTTGGATGAATTCACCTTTCGCAAAACCAGTGTTCATCCTTCCACCGCGTTGACGCCACGAGATGAATTCAATTTTTATGATGACAATCGGGATGGCAAACTCAACAAAAAAGAAGTCGAAGGCTTCTTCAAGAGCATCAAACGAAAGGTGCCGATGGACTATTGGAAACATATGGATAGGAATCGAAATGGATACATTTCCTTTGAGGAATTTACCAAAGGTGCCTACAGTGACTACAAAGATGAATTATAGGAGCAATATCAGTCAGAAACGGAACACATCATAGATCATGTAAAGGAAAAAAGGCAAACCACAACAGCACATTTATTACGAGGGGCAAGGCCCTCCCCATCGATATGGATTTGATATAGACAATTTTATCTTGCAGTACTTTTTCATTTGTATACAGTAGATGCACCGCGCCGGAGTATCGTTTTGGAAGAGTAAACAAGCAATAGTACGTAGTGATTCATTGGTACTGTACGAACAGTACGGTAGATCGTGGCTTGGTTCTTTTTCGTTTTCATTGGAGTAACAGCACCCGGCGGCCTCCAATAACTAGCTGAAGTAGAACTTCCAACCACCGCTGATGCAAACAGTTGAACTGGTTCCTTCATGATATTTTGGATGCGCCGTATATAAGGGGTATGGTTTGTTTGAAACTAGAGACTGATGGCTAGCAACAGTTGTGGCACAGCAGCAGGACAGCCACAGAATCATCACTACAAAGAGTGTTTAACCTATACCTTATCTTAACTAGCTATGCATGGCGTCTGCGCATTATATGTCGACAAAAGGAGAAAAAGCTTGGGAAGAGGAGTGGTTCAAATAGGAGCCTGTTTCGCCTCAGAACAAGCAACCTCGATCTTTCTGCTTGTGATTTTTGCTCGCCAACCGTGTCTTCAGTCCTGGGAAGATACTCACGCCAACGACAAGTCATATGAGTTTGGATCTTCGACCCAGAAGTCCACACCGAAAGCACCCTGGGTTTGACTTGATCTGCCATCGAGTTAAGCCACTCAAATTATACGGCCCCGTCTGATTGGAAGAAGAAACCATCGCCAAAAGGTCTTTGGAGTTTTCGTCCAATCCATAGAGTCGGCAGCATCTTAAAGGTTTTTTGATCTGTTTGTCTCCGCTATCTAGAGGACGCCGCCAAATGCTAACATCATAGCACCCAAGAAGATCTTTTTAAGGAGGAGGAATCGATTCCAATTGCAGATTTTCAATATACTCTACAATTCTCGTCTCCCATAGCTTCAATCCCTCCACAGAAGGATGCACGCCATCTGCCATGGTAATAGCGTTGATAGTGCCGGGCGAGTCCATAAAAATATCCGGCGCTTCCATATAGAAAATATTCTTGTCATAGATAGCTTTCTTGGCGATGCGTATATTGATCCATTGAATCTTTTCCCAATACACACCAACTTTGTAATCGACATCTTCAAAAGCTCGATCACTCCTTGGTAATAAGCCATGGATAATGATCTTGGCATTGGGTATTTTTTCCTGCAGATAGTCAATGACCTCCCGAATGCCATGAACGGTCGATTCTTGACTGCATCCCGATCGTCCTAGATTATTCGTTCCAATCAAAAGAAACCAATATTTGGGCTGCAACGAGTCGGGCATCATGCCATTTTGTAAATGCCACAAGAGGTTGTTGGATGTATCCCCAGAGGACCCCAAAGCAATACCTGTCAAGTTGCCGCCAAAAAAGTTGCTGCCACTGCCACCAAAATGTCCTTCAAACACTTTTCGATTTTCGGGTAACATTATTTGTCCCATACTTCTCGTGCCATTGATTCGTTCGGTAATGGAATCACCCAAAAAGACCAAATCCACATTGGCACTGGACGAGGCGGAAGCGGATTGGATCATTCGCTGGTGCTGCTCTTTCCATCCCTCGTTTTCAAACCAAGATTCGGATACAAACGGATCGGCGCAAGTGCAATTGACCACTGGTAGTTGAGGTCGATCATCGTAAGAAGGATCCTCACAGAACTTGATGTCATAAACTTTGATGGGTTCATTCTTGTTGTTGTCGCTCTTAGTAACCATCGCAATCCCAAGGCACGCAACCAAGGCTACAGCGCCAAGTATCACGCCTCGGCGATAGCTGCAGTTATTCCGAAGAATCAGGCGGAGCCGAACAACGGGCAAGGAAGACATGGCTCATACAGTATCCGCTATGAGAAGGCAATCGATCTATTCTGCTACTGTAGAATAATAGAAGAGGTCTGGTGGTTGCTTCACTCTCTCAGATTGCTGCTATTCAGCTAGTTAGTAGTGGTCGATGTCTGATGCTCCGACAGACGAATGGTCACAAGTCATAGATATAGATTCTTTCTGCTGTTGCTGCTGCTGTATGTAGCTATCTACTTGCTAGCTACTACTCCGAGTACCCGTAGCTAGTAGTAATAGCTACTCAAAACTGTAGCCACCGCTAGCTAGTAGCGCGCAGCAACTGCATGCAACTGCGTGCGCAAACCAACGAGCGGAAAATCCACGTGTAGGCCGCACACTCACCTGCTTGCCTTTCACACACTTGATTTGCAGTTGGATTAGTTGGATATCAAATAGATTTTTCAGCATGGAGGAGCTGCGGTTACTAATTGCTAGCTAGCCACTAGTAGCTAGATAGAACCCAAGCTTGACTCTATTAGCATGCTGCAACTCCAGCACTAGCTAGCAGCTATAGAGCTAGCTAGTGGGTACTGGTGGCAATACGGAACTTTGAAGCTGAACTGAATCCTCTGCCTGCAGGGCCCGGCGGCCTCTCCGAGCCAAGTCGAGCTGACGGGGACGAATTGCTCCAAAAGCTAGGCACACAACTTTGACAGTCGTCCATCTACTGGGAGCATTGTGCAGGCAACATCTATTCTTTTGTAGCAAAGTTGGGGCAGATTGCTTCCTTCCCCGCCATAGCAAGTATTCAGTTACCGGTCGGTCAGGTGGAAAGGGCATGCTAGCCACTCCTACTAGATTCAGCTCCGCCCGTCTTCGCAAGCTAGCTAAGAACCTTGTGCTGTACAGCCAAAGCCATTCTAACCAACAGTCCTATAATTGTTCCTGTCGCCAAGATTCTACGCGTTCCCCAAAGACAACGGCGTCCATGGAAACTTCCTGACACGGTTATTTCTTCTTCGGTCCTCCAAATTTACACACAACGGGAAAAAATTTCAACCCCAAATTTGTCCATCGCCCGTGTGGGTGAAGAATTTCAGTCCTGGTGATACTTACTCCTTTTTCGCTCGTTGCGAAAGATCGTCGAGAACTTCGAGAAGATTTTTGGTCGTGATACTCCCCGTAGTACGAATGGAACAGATACACATGCATGCCGACTACGACTCACATGGCTACGTATCGTTGGTGGTTCTTTGGTTGGATACTACTACTAACTAGTACCTGCTGGTAGCTACCAGAAGAGTCTAGCTAGATAACAATAACTCTTGACATCTTCATCATTAATTTGGATTAGTTTATCTTTTCAGAGCCAGCCAAAAAGCAAACAAGGATTGGCTGATAGACTAGAAAGTTTTTGAATTTTGGAAATCAAGCACCTCTTTGGTCACTTCGTCCGAATCAAACGCCTCTGTCACACACGACAACGGAATCCTGAATTCCCGAAAGGATTCTTAACCCAAGCTACTCGTTCCCTACTACTAAATCTTGCTTGCCTTCTTGCATACAATAGACTAGCCCACGATGAACAACGAAGAAGATATCAAAGATAAAGGACACGAAGAAGACGCAACCATGTCGTCGACGACTGGCCAAGATAAGGAAGCCGATACCAACTCAGATGATGGCCAAGATAAAGACATCATCAGTATCATTGTGGATATCAACTCCGATGATATCCTAGGCAGAGATAGTCACATCCCCTACCATGACGTTCTTGACGACAACAACAGCGCCTACCGTGATATTCATACCACCGACAGCAACCTTGACGCTTCGGCAATGACTCTTCCCGTCAAGAATAATTTGGAAATTGAGGCACCCGCACCCGCACCCGCACCGGCAATGGGAGATGTGAAACCTGCCACCGCTTCGCGCTTTCCTACTTCGGTATCCGCCTTTATTCAGAATTTAAACCTTGCGGCTAGCAAGAGCTGCTGTAATGGTGGAGGAGACGGAAATGTCCCTCATGTGGTTTGCGGCAGTGGCAGCAGTGACAGTAGCCATGGCGATAAAAGCTGCTTGCTCCCTCTCAATCGCTGCAAAGGGTCTCAGGAAACAGGACCTACTCTCTTTGATGGTCTGGAAGACGATGTGGAATCCAAAGCCTCCAAAGTCTCGTCGTACTCTCGTGTGTCATTATCCAAACGGGCAAGCAGTTACAGGAGCCGGAACCACTTTACCAATGTCGAAGTGGAAATTGGATCCGTGTGTAGTAGCGAGGCCGATGATTGTCTTTATCATAGGCATTATCTTCATTCCATTTGGTTTTTGTACAAGAAACGAATCATTTTGGGTTGTATTATGCTTTCCATCTTTTTGCTTGGAGTCCTTATTGGTGCTTGTGGATCGGGACAATGCGGTAAAGATAAAAGCATTGAAAGTGACAAAGACGTTGTTACGTCAAATGGCGGAGATGTGACCCCCACAACTAATAATGACAGTGACACTGCTGTCAGCAACAACCCTACGCATGGATCCGGTATTCTCAATCCTATTGTTAACGCCGAACCCACCTTTTTGGGAGACAAGGTATTTGTCTTTGATCCAAGCATGAGCATGAATCAAATCCAAAGCAAGGTGGATGAAATTTTCCATCAACAACAAAACAATGAAATGGGCGAAGAACGTTATGCTCTCTTGTTTCAACCCGGCACATATGGGTCCGTCACGGAACCATTAATGATACAAATTGGATATTACACCGAAGTGGCGGGGCTAGGCAAGAGCCCAGAGGATGTCAAAATTGTTGGCAAAGTGGAAGTTTACAATCGAGTAAGTACTGGTAAATGCTCTTTGGAAACAAAAGACCCATCTTCTTTTTATCTAATACAACGTTCCTGCCCGATCCCTTCTTGTTAGTGCTTTGAACCTGATCCTTATGCGGATGGCAAGTTTATCCCGACCGACAATTCGGAAGAGGGACTCTGCTTTGCTCTCAATTCCTTTTGGAGGGGACTCGCCAACTTGTCCGTTCAAGTTGTATCGCACAACCAAGACACTTGCAGAGCCACTGCCAACTTTTGGGCCGTCTCACAAGCTACAAGTATGCGCCGTGTCCACTTTGAAGGCGGCGATGTGTCCTTGATGGATTACTGTTCCAACCCGGCCTACGCCAGTGGAGGCTTCATTGCTGATTCCAGAGCAAGTGGCAAGATCATTTCAGGGTCACAGCAACAGTTCTTGACACGCAACTCCAACGTTGGACACTGGGATGGAGCTGCATGGAATTCCGTCCTGGTCGGTGTCACTACAGGAGTCCCTATTGACGATTCCACCTTTCCCGATCCACCCATTACGACTTTGGCTACCAACCCAGTGAATCGCGAAAAACCCTTTCTTTATGTCAATGAAGCTGGCGAATACCAAGTCCATGTTCCTTCCGCGGCAACGGACACCAGTGACATTTCGTGGAGTTCCGGTGAAACTCCCGGAACGACGATTCCAATTTCGAGCTTTTATGTTGCTAAACCAAGCGATTCCGTCGGCACGATCAATGAAAAACTGGCCTCTGGAATGAATTTGCTCCTCACCCCTGGCGTGTACAATGTCGGAGAGTCAATCCTAGTGGATAGAAAGGATACGGTAGTTTTGGGTATCGGAATCGCCACTCTGACGGCCGTCAACGGGGCGGTCCCCTTGAAGGTGGCCAGTCAGCCCGGCATTATCATTGCGGGTGTAACGGTGGACGCAGGGTTGACGCTGTCCCCCGTCCTTTTCCAAGTCGGAGATTTGGGAGATTCGCTCAAGATTGACTTGGATCCATCCAACCCCATTACCCTTTCGGATGTGTACTTTCGTGTCGGCGGCCCTCACATTGGCAAGTCCAATGTTTGTCTCGAAGTCAATAGCAACCACGTTTTGATCGACCACACGTGGATCTGGCGTGCAGATCATGGTGTGGAAGACTTTGATTTGAATGACGGCTTTGAGGGTGACAATGAACGCTGGAAGACCAATACTGGCTTGAATGGAGTGGTGGTCAATGGAAATGATGTGACTGCCACGGGCCTCTTTGTGGAACACTTCCAGGAGTACAATTCCGTGTGGAACGGCGAGCGCGGCAGAGTCTACTTCTTCCAGAATGAATTGCCATACGAGCCGCCATCGCAAGAAGAGTGGATGGCGGATGACGGAACGGTTGGATGGGCAGGTTACAAGGTGAATGATTCCGTCTTGGAGCATGAACTTCACAATGGTGGAGTCTATTGCTACAACCGTAACAACCCGGACGTGGTAACGACCAATGGTTTTGAAACTCCGACGACCGAGGGGGTCAAGCTGAATCGCATCTACACGAGAAATTTGTCTGGCCCGGGAACAATTCTGAATGTTGTTAATTTTGTTGGGCAGACCGTTAACGATGCCGACAAGGGTCCTTTCTATGTAATGCAATACCCTCAGTGAGCAGGTTTGGTCGATTTCCCTGTCGACTCTCCCAGCAAGTGGCGTTTACGATTGCCCGCAAGAGACGATTGGGACCAGCGCTGTGCCTGGCAACCCAAACACACACCGACAAAAGATTAGACGCTTTGCCAAGGTCATTTGCTTTAGCGTTTTGTAAAAAAAATACATAGATTTCATTTAGAACGACGTCACCGTGTTTCATTCGTCGCTAGTAAGGATGTATATCATATGATCCATTGAATTATCTTGTACAGTACAGTATTATGTAGACGAGCACTTAAAAACTCGTCCACCCAGCAACCAACCTACATCATCCTCGCTCATTCATCATCATCAATTACCTCACGAGATTGTTTGATCTCCTCTCCATTTCTCAGAGTAAGTGTAATGTGCGTCGTAGTTTTGAGTTTGTCGTCCTCTGTCCTTCTTCGAGAAGCCGTGGTTTCCATTCTTGCAACGTGATTCTCTGGCCCAATCATGTAAGTGTCCACCCATTCAGGCAGTTTAATCCCCGGGAATAGTACAGGATTTGTCTTCGTCGGTTCCTTTTTGAATTTTCTTGGCAGTGGCCTGTAGGTTTTCACAACTGGTTCCGAATGGCGTCGGCTACTCTTAGACGACTTGTCCTCGTGAGACGTATTATAGCTCCTGTCCATGCCAGAGTCCGGGATAATCACAGCGGTTTTGCGGCGGGAGGCGGCTTGAGGGGTCTCACCTGCTGCCTCCTTGGCACTTTCTTCCATAATAGAGTCCTCGGCTTCTGTCGACTCCTTCGTCTCGCCTGCTTCCTCATTGGCACTTTCTTCAGTAATAGTGTCATTCGGTTTTGGGGACATCGTTTCATCGGACACTTCTGTCGACTCTTCGGTGTTAGCCGTATTTTCAACCGAACCTTTGTCTACTTTGCCTGAACCATCATCCATTTTGGCCTCTGGTGCATTTGTGTCCTCCACGCTCTCAGTGACCGCCTCATCGGCAACCTCCTCCTCCACCTCCTCCTCCGCAATCTTCTCTTCTGCGGCCTCCTCCTCCACAGGCTCTGCTTTGCTCGGAATATCTGCGACGATTACTTCTTCCTTTCCATTATTTTTAGTAGAAGGAACAGATTCGACAATTTTTTCCTTGCTGATTTCTTTTTCTTCGTCGTCATTGTCCAAATCCTTCGCCAAGTCGTCGTGCAGGGTCTTTTGACTCAAAAACGAGGAACGAAGCCTCTGTTGCTCATTGGCTGTGAACAAATCTTTGTAATCTCCAAAAAATTGAATATCCTCATAGTCGTCCAAAGCAACTTTAGAACCCAGTAGTTTTGGTTCGTCGTACTCATCTGCATCCTCATCTTCTTGGCCATTCTGCTCGGCATCCTCCTTGGCTGCCTGCTTTTCCTGGTCAATAATGGCCTTGAACGAGTCATGAAAGGATTCTTCTTTTGCTTCTGCCGACGGCTTTGCCATAAAAAATTGAGGATAGGTTGGACCCATACCCGAAAGTTCCAATAGAGCATCCCTTTGTGGATAATTTTCAGGATCGGAAGCATCAATAATCAGAAAGGGAATATCATCTCCTAGAGAGCCTTTGAGAATGGTAAAGGTATGATTTTGTTGGGAAAAACGTTCTCGATTTCCGGCTTGACCATAGAGGGATGCCAAGACAATCATTTGTTGTTGCTGAATTTTTTGTTGGGAAAGACGACGCTGGGCCAACATTTGTTGTTGTTTGGCCACCAAAGTAAAAATATCCGCCTCTCCATAATATGGAACGTTACTTTTACTGCCAGTTTCAACTTCAACAGAGGAAGTGTCACCTTCCTTATCTTCTTCTTTTTCTTCTTCCTTTTCTTTTTCAATCTTGGTATCCTTTTCCGGGGAGATTTCAACTTCATTTTCTTCTTCGGCGGAATCCCCCATGTCCACAGTATTGCCCGACATATCCTGTGCACTACTATCTTTTTTCAAATCAACACCAGCATCCGTTTTGTTGTCATTATCCTCCGATTTTATCACTTCATTGACGCTTACAGACGAAGTGGATTGGGATTGAATGGCTTCTTTTGCTGCTGGAGGTGGTGGAGCAACATCGGTAGCAACATCCAACTGTTTTTCTGGTGCATCCTGCAAAACCACCGGTTTCAGAGCAACCTTGGCCGACAGTTTTTCTGGTGCATCCTCCAAAACAACGGGTTTCAGCGCAACCTTGGCCGGTTTCAGGGCCACTTTGGCTGCAGGTGCAGCAGGTGGAGGAGGATTATTTTTGGCTTTGAGTGCTGCTATTTTGGCTTCCATTGGATCAATGTGCGGTTCCGTAGTGGAAGTGGTAGTCGACGTGGCGTTGACGGACGACACGCTGGGAGTACTAGTAGTGTCTTTGTTGTCAGCTTGGTTGTTGTCAGCAGCTTGGATATTATTGGGTACTCGGTCCGGTTGACGGGCGAATTTATCGCCACCGGCATATTGACCACCCGACTTGCTAAACTCTTCTTTGAAATGCACTTTGCACAAGAGGCGGCCACCTGCCGTACTGTAATTCTTGATGCTCAAATATCCATTGCAAACCGCACATCTGGCGCAAGTCTTGTGATAGGTCTTGTCGCCCAGGGGCAATTGCGCATCATTGTGATAGACGCTCTTGTTACAGGCACCGCACTTTTTGTTCACCATTATTGATTACTGTATGGCTAGTATTATTTTGTGGGATAATAGCTGTTGTTGCTGTTACTGTACGATGCACACACAACGATGGAGAAGGCAACGATGAGTACGTACTATTGCACAAATACAGCACTACTTGATAGAAGTGTCAAATCAAATAATTGTGGGGAAGGGGGACATCTGACAAGCGGTTGTTGCAAAAGCGGACACTCATCCAGTTTCGATCTTGGCACTTTGTTGATATGGCTCTATTTGTTAACTAATTTAAAAAGATTCGCGGTAATGCTGTAAGTGATCTTTGTACAAAAATATCTATAGTAAAGGTGAAGTACCAGTACCAACGGGATCGGCAATAAGTACCGTAATCTTAGGTCGCGCTGCTGCTCGCAATTCCTTTATCACGCACTCCTGCTCGAACCTCACCCTTGCACGCACAACTGCTCGTACCTCACCCTCGCCACCCACTCAAGTGCTGCTTGAAACCTACTTAGTAACTAAAGTTGTCCCATTATTTTGCTGTCGTGCCAGGTAGCTACAAGTACTACGTACTACTACTAATTCAATAATAATCT
>ENA-ORBV01006293-ORBV01006293.1-microbial-mat-metagenome-genome-assembly--contig:-NODE-6293-length-21079-cov-4.988811_pt1 | contig 21079 bp, 16 predicted proteins | sample MGYA00237777_ERZ505514 | MGnify/ENA primary metagenome ERZ505514 (study PRJEB26160, sample SAMN06269048) | microbial mat metagenome | isolation source: Oligotrophic lake microbial mat | place... | reverse complement strand
GCTTCTGACGCTCCGCCCACTGCGCAATGGTCATCGCCGTCTCGTTCGAACGCTGCACGCGCACGTCGAGCGTCTTGAGCCCGCGTTCGAGGAGCCAGAGCGCGAAGGGGTCCGGGGTCTGTCCCCAGAGCATCTCCTTCTGCAGCACTTCCTCGATGTAGGGTTCCGAGCCGCTGACGACCCCGGCCAGCACGTCGTGATGCCCGTTGAGATACTTCGTGGCGGAATGAATCACGACATCCGCCCCCCACTCGATGGGCCGGTAGTTCACTGGGCTCGCGAAGGTCGAATCGACCAACAGGGCGACGCCGGAGTTGCGCGTCACCGACGCAATCGGGCGGATGTCGAGGACCCGGCAGGTCGGATTGACCGGCGACTCCACGAAGATCGCGCGCGTTTCCTTGCGCACGTGCCGTCGCCAGACGCGCGCCTCCCAGGGATCGACGAACTGCACGTCGATCCCCATGCGCACGAACTCTTCGGTGAGCAGCCGATGCGTGCCGCCGTAGATGTACTGCGAGCACAGGAGATGATCGCCGGGGCGCAGGAGCGCCAGCAGCGCGCACGCGGTCGCGCCCATCCCGCTGGAGAGGACGAGCGACGACTCCGCCCCCTCGAGCATCGCGAGCCGCTTCTGCAGGCGCTCCGCATTGGGCGTGTTGCCGTAGCGCGTGTACTTGAGCCCGTCGGCCGTGCCCGGCATCTGAAAGTGATTCACGCTCTGGACGAGCGGCTCGACCACGGGAGCGCCGGGCACATGCGGGGCGCGGGCGCCATGGATGGCGATCGTCGCAAGCGCGGGGGAGGTCTTCGTCTTGGGGGGCATCGGATCAGGCGAGGTGGGTGGTGAGGACGGGGCGGTGTTCGATATCCATCTTCACCAGCTTCACGATCTCGGTGACGGTCAGGCCGCCGAGGTCGCGCACGACGATGCCGCCACGCGGCAACGTCTCGTCATACTCCACCGGCGCGAGCTCGTGCCGGCGCGGGCCGTAGACCCACACGAGTTCGCCATGGTCGATCAAGCGCATGACGGCGTCGTCGGGACGGATCCGCACCAACGGCCCACGGTCGGAGTCGGAGCGCGTGGTGGCGATGAACCCGACGATCTGCAACGGCAGGAAGGCGCGGCTCATGCCAGCGCCGCGCCTAATCGCAGGAACCGATCCGCATCGCGGCGCAGCAACCGACGCCGCGAGAGACTCTCGAGCAACGCGCGACACGCCTCGTCCGGCACGCCCGTGTGCAGTGCCACCGTCTCGGGGATCACCGAGCCATGCGTCATGACGAGATCCCAGCAGGAGCGCTCCTCGCGCGTGACCGCGCCCACCAGCCGGGTCTCGCCGCCGAACTGCACCACGAGGGCAAGACCGTGCGTCTCGAGCACCGCCTCGATCGTCTCGAGATGATCATCCGAGATGCCATGAAACACGACGTACCCGTCGTGGTCCGGATGTTCGCGCGTGAGCGGCATGATGAGCTTCGCGACGAACTCGTCCGCGCAGGAGCGATCGAGCACCCCGATGTGCGAGAAGTCGAGGAACACGACCGTGCCATCGGCGAGGCCCGCGATCTGATGCTCGATCACGGTGCGTACGACCGCGCCCGTCTTCCGTGTGACGAGGTCGGAGTAGGCCCCCGTCTCGGCGCTCTGGAGCGCGGACCGCACGTCGATATGCGTCATCCCTCGGCCACCTTCTCGGGGATGATGATCTGCAACTGGGCGCCCGGGAACGGGCTGAGGTTCTCCTCGCGCGGAACGCCATTGTCCCACGAGGCGACCATGCTGATCCGCGCCGTACCGCTGCGAATCGAGAGGCGCCCGTCGTGCCGATGGGCGTAGCTCTTGATGCCTTTCAGGCCCTGCCCGCGCCCCGGCTCAGCGTGACGGCTGTGCCCTTGAGTGAGCGCGGCCTCGAGTGCATCCCCGTCACTCCAGCGGTCACCCGCGATCACGCGCGCGCGCGACGTCTCGAGCGAGGAGCGGAAGCCCTGGCCGGCATCCGTCACGGAGATCACCACGACCCACCGCCCAACGCGGAACTTGGTCCAGTTGTACGCCTGCACCGCGACCCATCCTCCGCGCCCGGCGTGCTCCACGACATTCTGGCACGCCTCAGAGAGCGACATCGCGAAGCCCATCGTGGCGCGCGTTTCCAAGTGCAACTTGGTCGTCAGGATGTGCGTGGCGCGATCCTTCACGCGCTCCACCACCGCGTGGACATCCTCGCTCTTCGCGATCGGCGTCACTTCCAGCACCGTGTCACTGTCCTGCTGCGTCCGCGGCTTGAGCACAGGGCCGCGCATCGTGAAGAGCTCCTCCGCGTAGTGAAAGAAGCGCGAGCGAGCCCAGTACGATTGTACCGTTTCGTCGGTCGGCGGCGCGAAGTCGGGCTTCTCCAGTCGGGTCTGCGCAAGGCAGAGCAGGCCGGTGAGCCCGGCGGGAGTCGCGAAGCGGCAGTGCCGCGCGTCGACCAGCAACTTGGCGTCGGGCGCGAGCGGCGCGAGCTGTTCGAGCACTAGCTCGAAGCCCGCTTCATCGAGGGACGCTGGCACGTTGATGACGGCGGTCACAGCGGGTGCAATTCTCCGCGAAGATGATGGGCGAGGCCGGTCGCCCCGCGATGATCCACGTTGCGCGCGGCCGCATCGCAGGCCACTCGCATCGAAGCCTCCAATGTATCACCCGCGACCGAGCGGGAGAACCACGTGGCGCCCCACACATCGCCGCATCCGGTGGGGTCGCCGGGGCCCGGTCCGCGGGTCGGCGACGCCGACACCAGCGCCGTGCGTAGCGGACGCCCCACCCCGGCATCCTCGAAATAGACGACTCCACGCTTCCCCAGGGTAACGAAGAGGGTCCGGACCCCCGCATTCAGCGCCGTCGCCGCGAGCGCCAGCGGATCGCTCGCGAGCATCGCGACCTCATCCTCATTCACCTGCAACACGTCGAAACAGGCGCACCACGCCCCGACCTCGGCCAACGGGCGCAGCGTGCGGAGCCCCGTGGGCTCGAGGCCGAGCGTCAGCGAATGCAGATCGCAATAGATCGGCCCCTTGAACTGCTGACGGATCAGCTGTGCCGTCACGAGATCGAGCTCGAACCCGCTGATCAGGTTGATGTACAGCGCATCGAGGTCGCGCAGCAGCGGCTGGAGGCCCGCCCAGGTCCACCCCGGGACGCCGCCGCTCAGCACCTCGCTCCGCCGTTCGTCCGAGTGATACCGCAACTCGACTCGGTTATTCCGCTGGGGGACTTCGATCGGGGCCGCGTCCGGCGCGATCCGACGCAGCGTCCGCAGATACGTCCGTGCCTCAGACGCGAGATCGCTTCCCACTTTCACGAGCGGCACCAACTCCCAGTCGGGCGGCAATGCGGCGTCTGCGGCCGAGAGGGCGTAGGTGATGCCCCCCCACTCCTCGACCGGGGCATCCCGCACGTCGCGGCCGTGAATCACATCCCACACGAAGGTGCCGATCACCCCGAGTCGCTTGCGGCGCTCGGCAGGACCGGCGCCGGCGGACTCAGCGCTCACATCAGGCCCTGGCGCTGGGCGAAGGTCGCAATCGCCCCGATCACCCCCGCGTTCGGCAGCACCCCAGGCACGATGCGGCAGGCATCGACCGCGGGTTTGAATGCCCGACGACGGACTTCGGCGCGCATCGGCTCGAACAGTGCGTCCCCCGCCTGGGTCACGCCGCCGGCCAGCACCACGACTTCCGGATTGAACGCGTTCAGCAGATTGGCGACGCCAATCCCGAGAAAGCGCGCCGTGTCGCGCACCACGCCGATCGCCAGCTCGTCGCCATCTTTGGCCGCATCGTACACGTGGGCGGCCGTGAGCTTCGAGAGATCGCCGCCGACCAGCCGCGGCAGCGAACTCGGCTCCCCTCCGGCCAATGACTCCCGGGCCCGTTCGGCGATGGCCGAACCCGAGGCATAGGCCTCGAGGCATCCGTAGTTGCCGCATCCACAGCGGCGGCCGTTGGAATCGATCGTCATGTGCCCCAGTTCACCCGCCACGTCGCTGATGCCGTGGTAGAGCCGCCCGTCGAGAATCAGCCCACCGCCGATCCCCGTGCCGAGCGTCAGCCCCACCACATGCTTCGCCCCGCGTGCGGCACCGAGCCACCACTCGCCGAGGGTCGCGCAGTTGGCGTCGTTGTCGAGTGTGGCGGGGAGCCGGACGGCATCCTGCACCCGATCACGCAGCGGAAAATCGCGCCAGCCGAGGTTCGGTGTGAAGAGCACCACGCCGGTTTCGCGGTCGAGCGGTCCTGGCGAGCCGATCCCGACGCCGACGCAATGCGTCCGCGGGGCGCCCAGCGTGCTCGTGGCCTCGGCGACGACCCGTTCGATCTGTTCGGCGATCCGTGCGACGACGGCATCTGCGCCGAGATCCGCGCGCGTGGGGACGCTGTACATCCCGAACTGGCGCGACCCATCGGCGGAGGTGGCGCCGACAACGAGATTGGTGCCGCCGAGGTCCACGCCGACGATGAAGCGGTCGGTGGCCGCGGTGGACTGGGTGGGGGCAGGCATGACCGGAAATCTACAACTCCGCGACCACTCCTTGCGTGGCCGTAGCGTGGGTCGCGACCTTTCTGCGCGATGCAGATCTCCGTGATGTTCAGCACGTACGAGCAGCCGCAGTGGCTGGAGCGGGTTCTCTGGGGCTTCGAGACCCAGACCTTCCGCGATTTTGAAGTGCTGGTGGCCGACGACGGGTCCGGCCCCGCGACCCAAGAGGTGATCGACCGGGTGCGGCGGGAGGTGACCTACCCCATCACCCATGTCCGTCAGCCTCACGAGGGCTTCGGCAAATGCCGCATCCTCAACAAGGCCATCGCGCAGGCGACGGGGGATTACTGTTTCTTCACCGATGGGGACTGCATTCCCCGGAACGATCTGCTTGCGGTGCATGCGGCCCATGCGAAGCCTGGCCATTTTATCTCTGGCGGTTATCTGAAGTTGCCGATGTCCACGAGTGAGGCGATCACGAAGAACGACATCCTGACCGGGCGCGCGACAGACTATGATTGGCTCCGCGCGAACGGGACCCCGTGGTCGCGGCGACTGGCGCGATTCCGCTGGGGGTCGCGCGCGGCGATGGCCCTGGATGCGTTGACCCCCACCGGGGCGACGTTCAACGGGCACAATTCGTCGGTGTGGATGGCGGATCTGCTCGCGGTGAACGGCTTTGATGAACGCCTGGAGTGGGGCGGCTTGGACCGCGAGATCGGCGAACGGCTGCAGAACGCAGGGATCCGTGGGCGGCAGTTCCGGCATCGGGCGTTGGTGGTGCATCTCGACCATCCGCGCGGGTACAAGAACGCCGCGGGCATCGCCGCGAATCGGGCGATCCGCGACGAAGTGGCAGCACAGCAGTTGACGCGCGCGGCGCGCGGGGTGGACCAGTACCTCCCGCGTTGAGTCCGCGCACGAACCCTTGAAGGGATGAGGTGCACGATGGAACGTCAGGTCAGGCGCAGGCTGGTGTGCTGGGTCAGCGGACTCGCGCTCGTGGCGGGCGCCGCCACCTCCGTTGAGGCGCAGCATCGTCCGATTCGGCTCGGCGAGACGATGGCGGGCTCGCTGACGACGCAGGATCCGAAGATCCAGTCGCGCGGCGCCTTCCATACGTACCGACTCGAAGCCAAGGCGGGCGATCGGTACATCATCACCATGAGTTCCGGTGATGTGGACTCGTATCTCTGGGTGGTGAAGACCACGGGCGGTCTCACCGAGATGATCGTCGAAGACGACGACAGTGGTGGCGACGCCAACGCCCGGTTGCGTTTCCGCGCCGCAGAGGCGGGCACGTATTACGTCGTGGCGCAGGCGCTCTCCGCCGAGGCGGTCGGCTCGTACGAACTCAAGGTGGAAGTCGCGCCGCCGGTGGCTCCGGTCGTGGCGGTCGCGCTCACGGCAGGGCAGGTACGCGAAGGCACGCTCAACGAGACCAGCCCGATTCTCGAAGAGGAAACGCCGGCCGTTCCGTACCAACTCTATACGTTCACCGGCCGCGGTGAGCGCGTGCGCGTGGCCGTGCGATCGGGGGCATTTGACTCGTACGTGAAGGTCACGAAGGTGACCGCGAGCGGCGAAGAGACCGTCGGCACCGATGATGACAGTGGCGGCGGCACGGACGCGATGCTGACCTTCTCGGCCAACGGCCAGTACCGCATCTACGCCCGTGCGCTCGCGTCGACGAGCACTGGTGCGTTCACCATCTCGCTCAATGCGTTGCCGACGGTAAAGATCACGTCGCGTCCGATCACGATCGGCCAGACCCTGTCCGGCACCATCAGTGCCGAAGATCCCGAGACCGACGCGGGCCAGCACTTTCATCAGTACACGATCACTGCGCAGCCCGGCGATCGACTCCGCGTTGTCCTGCGTTCGTCGCGGTTCGACGCGATGGTGACGTGGGGGCGTCTCGTTGGTAGCGCGCTCGAGAATGTCTCGACCGACGATGACGGCGCCGGTGGCACCGATTCGCAGCTCGACGTGATCGTGCCGCGCGAAGGGACGTATGTCGTGCGCGTGCACGCGCTCGGTATCCGTGAAGTGGGCGACTACACGCTGACGGTGGAACGTCAGCCCTGAGGGCTCGACCACGAACGGAGAAGCGCCCCGTCGCGATGGGCAACGGGGCGCTTCTGCATTCGTGATGGGATGCGTCTCTAGTCGACCTGGAGCACCGCAAGGAAGGCTTCCTGCGGGATCTCCACCGATCCCACCTGCTTCATACGCTTCTTGCCTTCCTTCTGCTTGTCGAGGAGCTTGCGCTTGCGGCTGATGTCACCGCCGTAGCACTTCGCGAGGACGTCCTTGCGCAGGGCCTTCACCGTGGAGCGCGCGATGACCTTCTGGCCGATCGTCGCTTGGATCGCGACTTCAAAGAGCTGCCGCGGAATGAGTTCCTTGAGCTTGTCCGCAATTTTGCGGCCCCAGTCGTACGCCTTGACTTCGTGCACGATCACGCTGAACGCGTCGATCGGGTCGCCGTTGATCAGCATATCCAATCGCACGAGGTCGCTGCGGCGATAGCCGAGCATTTCGTAGTCGAGTGAGGCATAGCCGCGCGAGATCGACTTGAGCTTATCGAAGAAGTCGAGAATGATCTCGCCGAGCGGGAACTCCCAGTCGATCTCGACGCGGGTCTGGTCGAGGAAGTGCATGCCCTTGTACTCACCGCGCCGATCCGTGCCGAGCGTCATGATGGCGCCGATGTACTCGCTCGGCACCATGATGCGCGCCTTCACGTACGGCTCCTCGACGTAGTTGATCACGCCGGCCGGCGGCATGAGGGCCGGATTCTCGACGAGCACCTCTTCGCCGTCGGTCTTGAAGACGTGGTACTCCACGCTCGGCACCGTTGTCACGAGATCGAGATCGAACTCGCGCTCCAGCCGCTCCTGCACGATCTCCATGTGCAACAGGCCGAGGAATCCGCAGCGGAAGCCGAAGCCGAGTGCCGTGGAGGACTCGGGGAGGTAGTGCAGCGAGGCGTCATTGAGCTGCAGCTTCTCGAGCGCATCGCGCAGGTCCTCGTACTGCTGCGTGTCGGTCGGGTAGACGCCGGCGAACACAAAGGAGCGCACGGCCTGATAGCCCGGCAGCGCCTCGGTCGCCTTGTTCTCGGCGTCGAAGATCGTATCGCCGGCCCGCGTCTCCTTCACCGACTTCACGCTCGCCAGCACATAGCCGACTTCGCCCGCGCTGAGCTGCTTGGCGGGAACCTGACGCAGCTGATTGTACCCGACTTCGGCGACTTCGTAGATGGAGTCGGACGCGCCGAAGGTGATCTTGGTTCCCTTCTGGATCAGGCCGTCCACGACGCGCACGCTCGGGATCGCCCCGCGATAGCGATCGTAATACGAGTCGTAGATCAGCGCGCGAAGCGGGGCATTGATGTCCCCCTTCGGCTGCGGGACCTTCTTCACCACTTCTTCGAGCAACTCGGGAATGCCGAGCCCTTCCTTGGCGCTCACGAGCAGAATGTCCTCGGGGGCGCACCCGAGAAGATCGACCACTTCCTGCCGCCGCTTCTCGGGCTCGGCGCCGGGGAGGTCGATCTTGTTGAGGATCGGAATGATCTCAAGTCCCGCGTCCATCGCGAGGAACAAGTTCGAGAGGGTCTGCGCCTGAATGCCTTGCGAGGCGTCGACCACGAGAATCGCGCCTTCGCAGGCGGCGAGGGAGCGCGAGACCTCGTAGGTGAAGTCCACGTGCCCGGGCGTGTCGATCAGGTTGAGCTCGTACGTCACGCCGTCCTTGGCGTCGTACGACATGCGCACCGCGTTGAGCTTGATGGTGATCCCGCGCTCGCGCTCGAGGTCGAGTGTGTCGAGCACCTGGGCTTTCATTTCGCGCTTCTGGAGCATGCCCGTGGCTTCAATCATCCGGTCGGCCAGGGTGGATTTCCCGTGGTCGATGTGGGCGACGATGCAGAAGTTGCGGATGAGGGCCGGCGGGGTCACAGGCGCGGGAGCAGAAAGGTGGAGCGCAGGGTAGCCCCCCAAGTTAGCGACCGGGGACCTCAGTTCCAACGCCTGAGGGTTGGAGGCGGGTCCCACGCCCCCTTACCTTTCCCCGGCTGATGGCGAATGAACCCTCGGGCCGCCTCAGGCCCGACCTGATGGATCCTGCCACCCTCGCGGCGCTTGGTCGCCTCGAGGTCATTTCGCGTTGGCTCGTGGACGGCGTCATGACGGGCCTCCACCGCTCCCCACGCAAGGGATTCTCCGTGGAGTTCGCCGAACATCGCCCCTATCAGCCCGGCGACGACCTCCGCTTCATGGACTGGAAGGTCGCGGCGCGCGCCGACCGTTGGCTGATCAAGCAGTACGAAGAAGAGACCAACCTCCGCGCGACGATCGTGCTCGATGTGTCGCGTTCCATGGATTGGCGCTCGAGCGAGGCGCTGCTCACCAAGCGGCAGTACGCGGAGCAGGTCGTCGCGGCCCTCGCCTTGCTGCTCATTCGACAGCGTGACTCGGTTGGATTGATTCGCTTCGATGCCACCGTGCGCTCCGCACTGCCGCCCGCCTCCCGCACCGTGCAATGGAAGCGCATCCTCGCCGCCTTGAGCGAGCCCGGCGAAGGGCTCGGCTCCGATGCCGGCGGCGCGTTGCGGCAAGCGGCGCAGGTGGTGAAGCGCCGCGGGATGGTGGTGCTGGTATCGGATCTCCTGCTCGATCCGCAGGAAGTCGATGACGCCGTGCGCGTGCTTCGTGCGCAGGGACACGACGTCACGGTGCTGCATCTCTTGGACCCAGCCGAGCGCAGCTTCGCGATGTCCGTGGGCGAAGCGTTGTTCGTGGATCCCGAGGGCGGCGCCTCGCTGGCCGCGACGCCCTCGGAGGTGCGTGAGGCGTATGCCGCCACGGTGACAGAAGCGATGGACGAGTGGCGCGCGCGCCTCGCGGCCTCGGGCGCTTTCTATGAAACAGTGCTCACGAGCGACCCCTTCGGCGTGCCGCTGCGCCGCGCCTTCGCCAAGCGGCAGCGGCTGCCATGAGTTTCCTCGCCCCGTGGGCGCTGCTGCTCGCCGGAGCGGCTGCCGTGCCGCTCTTGTTGCATCTCCTGCGTCGACGGACGGGGACGCGTATCGAGTTTCCGGCGGTGCGCTACCTGCTGCGCGCCGAAAAGGAGCACGCGCGCGAGGTGCGGCTGCGCAACATCGTGCTGATGCTGCTGCGCGTGGCGATCGTGTTGGCGATCGCGCTCGCGATGGCGCGCCCGATCGGATTGCTCCCGGGCGTTGGGCATCCGCCGAGTGCAGTGGTGGTGTTGCTCGACAACTCGCTTTCCTCGAGTGCGGCGGGGAGCGAGGGGCCGGTGCTCACGAAGCTCACGGAGGCGGCGCGCGCACTGGTCGATGCCAGCGCGTCCTCCGACGCTATCACGGTGGTGACGATGGATGGCGAAGCGGTGTCCGGTTCGGCTGCTGCGCTCCGCACGACACTCGAGACGACGCGCGCTCTTGATGGTGCCGGTGACCCGGTCGCGGCGTTGCGACGGGCGCGCGCGGTGCTCGAGGCCAGCGCGCTCCCGGAACGACGCCTCGTGATTCTCACCGATGGGCAGGCGACCACGTGGAATGCGCGTACGGGCGATTCGCTTCCGGTCGATTCTCTCGCGAGCGCATCGATCACCACGGTCGTCTTCCAGCCCGCCGTCAGGCCGCCGGTCAATCGCGCGATCACTGGGGTGCGCCTCGAGCCGCCGCATTGGAATCCACGCGGCGCGGTGCGCGGCACCCTGCTCGGGGACTCCGCCTCATGGCGACTCGTGCTCGACGGACGCTCCGTTGCCCGTGGGACCGCTGGACCCGGGCAACCGATCCTGGCCCGCGCCCAGCCCGTCGCGCGCGGATGGATCGCTGGCACTCTCGAGTTGGAGCCCGACGAACTCCGCGGCGACGACGTGCGCCATTTCGCCGTGCATGTCGGTGAAGCGCCAGCCGTTGCGGTCGATGCAGCGAGCGGCGCGTTCCTGCGCGGTGCGGTCGATGCACTCGTGGCCGGGGGCCGTGCACGGATCGGCTCCGAGGTCTACATCGGCTCGGCCGAGCGCGCGCGCACACCAGGGCTGCTCTTCGCGCCCTCCGATCCGCTACGCATCGGCGAGGCGAATCGCGCGCTTGAGCGCGCCGGGGTGCCGTGGCGCTTCGGCGCGCGTCGCACGGGGGAGAGTCAGTTGCGTGGTGCGCGCGTTCCTGCGGCCGGGGTGAAGGTCTGGTATGACCTCGTCGCGGCGTCGGACGGTGCCGCGGCCGACACGCTCGTGCGCGTCGGTGTGCGACCGTGGGCGGTGGCCGGCACCAACTATGTGCTGCTGGCCTCTCCCGCCGCCGCCGAGGCCACGGAACTCCCGGTGCGCGCCGGCTTCGTGCCGTGGCTCGATGCGTTGCTCGCCGAACGTCTCTCGACCGCGGGAGGGCTCGCGACCGAGGTTGCTCCCGGCGGGCGAGTCGATGTCCCCTTCGGCGTCACCGCTTTAGAATCAGCAGACGGCAACCGGCGCGTGGTGACCGCGGGGAGCTCCATTCGAGCGCCGTGGAAGTCCGGCGCCTACTTCTGGCGCCGCACGAACCAACGCGCTGGCGCGTTGATGGTGAACGCCGAAGCGAACGAGTCGCTCTTACTCCCGCTTTCGGCGGACTCACTGCGGCGGCGACTCAACGCCGCGCACATGCCTGACACCCCTGAGGCGACCGCAGGCGCCGCATTTGTCGCGAGTGGTCGCCGTGTCCTCGATACACCCTTCCTGATACTCGCCGCGTTGCTCCTCCTTGCCGAGTCGATTCTCGCTCGGCGGGGCCGCGGTGCTCCCGTGACCGTCTGATGCCACTTCCGATCCTGATGGAGCGCCTCGCGGCGCTCCCCGCGTTCGCCCGACTCGTTTCGACTCTCCCACGCGTCAACGGGAATCAGGCCGTGGGCGGTCTGGCCGGCTCCGCCGATGCCGTGCTCGTCGCGGCCCTCGCGGAGCGCGAGGCGAATCGGCTCTTCGTGGTCGTGGCAGATCAGCTCCCCGAAGCAGAGCGCTGGCACGCCGACCTGCAGTCGGTCTTTGGCGCTGAAGGCGTTGCGCTCTACCCGCCGCGCGAAGGGTTCGGCGAGATCGAACCGCACGCAGAGATCGCTGGCGAGCGGGTCGAGACACTCGAAGCGCTTGCCAAGGGGGCGGTGCGCGTGCTCGTCACCACCGCGCGCGCGGCACAGGAAAAGACACGGTTACCGCGCGCGTTGGCCGAGGCGCGGCTCGAACTGAAGAAGGGCGATGTGCATCGCCTTGAAGAGCTGATGTACCACCTCAACACTGTCGGCTTCGAACGCGTCCCGCTCGTGGAGGATGTCGCGCAGTACTCCGTGCGCGGCGGCATTCTTGATGTGTACGGCTTCGGCATGCGCGAGCCCGTGCGTCTCGAGTTCTGGGGCGACGAACTTGTTGAGCTGCGCAGCTTCGATGTCTCCACGCAGCGGAGCACGACGCCGGTGGATCGCGTTGTGATTCTTCCCATTGAAGTGCACGGCGACGACGCCGACATGAAGTATGCGCGCGCCTCGCTCGGCGAGCTCTTCCCGCCGGCCACGCTGATCATCCTGCCGCGCGGGACGCAGCTCCGCGGCGAGTTCGATCGCACGTGGAGTGAAGCGCAGCACCATCTCGAGCTCGCGCGGCGTCGCGGCGAGGATGTCGCGCCGCGCGACGAACTGCTCATGGCGCCGCCGACCGCCGAGGGGCAGTTCCGCGGCTTCCCGACGCTGGAGATCATTGCCGTCAGCGAGGATGATCCGCGCGCGATCGTGTTCCCGTTGCGCGCGCCCGAGTCGGTGGAGCGCGACATGGCGAAGCTTGGCAGCATCGTGCGCGACGGCACGCCCACACTCATTCTCTGCGACAACTCGGGACAGGCCGAACGTCTTGAGGAGTTGCTCGAAGGCGCGCGTGGCGGTGGGGACACGCGCGCGATGCTCACGCTGGCGATCGGCGTGCTCGCGGGGGGATTCGTGCTGCCGCCGCGCGGCAAGGAAGGGTTGCGCGTCCTCACCGACCACGAGATCTTCCGGCGCGATCGCCGTATTCGTCGCGCCCGCCGCTATGCCACCGGGGCGGCGCTCGAGCATGTCACCGCGCTCAAGTCGGGCGACTATGTGGTGCACCTCGAGCACGGCATCGGCATCTACCGCGGGATGTCGACGGTCTTTCACGGCGAAGCCACGCTCGAAGTTGCGGTGATCGAGTACGAGGGCGGCGACCGCCTCAACGTGCCGCTCTACCGCCTCGATCAGATCGAGCGCTATCGCTCCGCGGGCGAGACCGACGACGACACGCCGCCCCCCAAGCTGCACAAGCTCGGCAACAAGCGGTGGGCCGGACAGCGCGACAAGACGCGCGCCGCGTTGCGCGAGATGACGGCCGAACTGCTCGATCTCTACGCCCGGCGCACCATCGCGAGTCGCCCGCCGCATGATCCCGATGGTGCCTGGCAGAAGCAACTCGAGAGCTCGTTCCTCTTTGAGGACACTCCCGATCAGCGCACCGCAACGGCGCAGATCAAGTCAGATATGGAAGGCCCGCGTCCGATGGACCGCGTGCTCGTGGGCGATGTCGGCTATGGCAAAACGGAGATCGCCGTGCGCGCGGCCTTCAAGGCGGTCCAGAGCGGACGCCAGGTGGCGGTGCTCGTGCCGACCACCGTGCTCGCCGAGCAACATGCGCGCACTTTCGGCGATCGCTTTGCTGACTTCCCAGTGCGCATCGCGGTGATGAGCCGATTCCAGACCGCCAAGCAACAGAAGGTCGCGCTGCAGGAGCTCGCGCTCGGCAAGGTGGACGTCCTCATCGGGACGCATCGGTTGCTCAGCCCGGACGTGGTGTTCCATGCGCTCGGGCTGATCATCGTGGACGAAGAGCACCGCTTTGGCGTGAAGCACAAGGAACGGCTCAAGCAGATGCGGCTGGAGACCGACGTCCTCACGTTGACCGCGACGCCGATTCCACGCACGCTGCACCAGTCGCTCGCCGGCCTGCGCGACCTCACCTTGATGCAGACCCCGCCGCGCGACCGATCGCCGGTGCTCACGTTTCTCGAGCCCTGGGATGACGGGCTCATTGATGAAGGCATCTCCCGCGAGCTCGATCGCGGCGGGCAGGTGTTCTTCGTGCACAATCGTATCGAGACCATTCTCGCCGTGGCCGACCATGTGCAGCGCGTCGTGCCGCGGGCGCGCGTCGGCGTGGGCCACGGGCAGATGAGCGACAAGGAGCTCGAGGACGTCATGCGGCAGTTCGTCGCGGGCGAGATCGACGTGCTCGTGTCCACGCTGATCGTGGAGAGCGGCATCGACGTGCCCAACGCGAACACCATGTTCGTCGACCGGGCGGATCGCCTTGGCCTCGCGCAACTCTACCAGTTGCGCGGCCGCGTCGGCCGGTCGCATCGCCGTGCCTACTGCTACCTGATGGTCCCCGACCGGGTGGACGAGGACGCGGAACGCCGCCTTCGCGTGCTCGAGCATCACACCGAGCTCGGCGCCGGGTATCGCGTGGCCCTGAAGGACATGGAGCTGCGCGGGGCGGGGAATCTCCTGGGGCCGGAGCAGTCCGGTTTTGTGCATGCCGTCGGGTTCGATCTCTACCTGCGCATGCTGGACGAGACCGTGGCGCGGATGAAGCGCGGGGAGGATGCGCCCCCCCCGCAACCCGCGGACGTCACCCTCGACCAGCCGCATTACCTGCCCGACGACTATATCGAATCGGCCGCCGTCAAGCTCGACCTGTACCGGCGACTCGGCGCGTGCGGCGGGGCGGAGCATGTCGATGCCATCCGGGCGGAGATCCGGGACCGCTTTGGCCCCCTCCCGCCCCAGGCGGAGGCCTACCTCATGGTGGCCAGGCTCCGGCTCCTCGGTGGCCCCCTCGGCGTGGAGGCCATGCTGGTGCGTGGGGAGGATGCCCGCATTAACTTCCGAGCCGACGCGGTCCCGCGTTTGAAGCCGCTCGCGGCGGCCTTCCGGGATGTGCAGTTCCAAGTGGACGTACGCCGGGTGCAGCCGCTCTCGTTGAAGCTGACGCGACTGGGTGGATCCACCCTCCTGGACGGCATTGTTCGGGCGCTGCGGACCATCCATCCTGATGCACGGTAGAAGTCTTCCTCTCCCCATTCGTTCGCCCATGACCCGCCTTCGTACTTCTCTGCTCGCAGTCATCCTGCTCGCCGTGCCGGCCTGCGGTGCCCTGAAGGATGCGTTCACCGCGCACTCCGACCTCGTCGCGCGCGCCGGGAATCAGGAACTCAGCGTCAGCCGCCTCGCGCAGCTGATGGCCAACTCCGAAGTGCCGCTCCGCCCCGACGTGGCGCGCACGATTGCCCAGCTCTGGGTGAACTACCAGCTCCTTGGCCAGGCCGGCGCCGAGGGCGACACGCTCGGCACCGTCGCCATGGCCGACCTCGGCATGTGGTCGGCCATCGCGCAGCTCCGCACGCGCAAATATTACGAGATCGTTTCCAAGGATTGGGCGAAGCCGAACGCGGCCGATTTCGAGAAGGCGTTCAACGACGGCGAGCTCCTCGCCGCGGCGCACATTCTCCTCGCCAAGCAGCCGGAGGGCTTCGGCCCCACGGCGAACGATTCGATCCGCCGTGAGGCCGAGCGCCTGGCGACGCAGGTGACCTCGGCGAACTTCGCAGAGACGGCGCGGCGTCGCTCGCAGGATCCGGGCTCGAAGGAGCGCGGTGGTGACTACGGCGTCTTCCCGAAGGGCCAGATGGTCCCCGAGTTCGACGCGGGGATCCTCTCCGTTGCGCCCGGGCAGATCACCAAGGTCATTGAGACCCAGTTCGGCTACCACATCATCCGCCGTTCGACCTACGCGGAAGTGCAGGAGCAGTTCGCCCAGGCGTACGCGGGTATGTTCGCGCAGCGCTCCGAGAGCGTTTTCTTTGCGGCGCTTGAGCGGGACGTGAATGTCGAAGTGAAGGAAGCGGCGCCGAAGCTGGTGAAGGCGATCGCTGAGGATGTCGACGCGTACCGCGACGACAACACGGTGATTGCGACCTCGCGCCGCGGCAATCTCTCGGCGAAGCGTCTCGCGCAGTGGATGGCGGCCTTCCCGCCGCAGTCGCAGATGCGCGGCCAGGTGCTTGAGGCGCCAGATTCGCTCATTCCGCTCTTTGTGAACAACATCATGCGCTCCGAGCTTCTCCTCAAGTCGGCGGACTCGGCAAAGATCGTCCTCGACTCCACCGAGTTGGCGGAGATTCGTCAGACCTTCTGGGCGGGGGTCGTGCGCGTCATGACGGGCCTGCAACTCGCGCCGGCGCAGCTCGCCGAAGCGGGAGCCGACAAGGCGGCGCGTGAGCGTCTCGCGTCGACCCGCGTGGAGGAGTACATCAGCAAGCTCCTCCGCAACGAAGGCGAGTTTGTGGAAGTGCCGGAGCAGGTCGCGATCGTGCTGCGTGACCGCTTCGAGAGCCGCGTGGTGACGGCGGGGCTCGACCGTGCGCTGGCCGAGGCCACGGCGCTCCGCGCGAAGGCCGATTCGACGGCGGCGAGCGCAGTGCCGTCGGCGGTGCCGGTCCCGACCACACCGCCGTCCGCGGCGACGCCGGCTCCTGCAACCAAGACCCCGTAAGTGATCAACGCCCGACGCCTTCTGCTCGCGCTCTCCCTCCTCGCCGCGCCCGTCGCGGCGCAGGAAGGGGCCGGTTCCCTCCGCATGGTGGATGTGGACCGGATCGTCGCCATTGTGGCGAAGAAGCCGATCCTGATGAGTGAGGTGCTCGAGCGCGTCAACATGGCCCGTGCGCGCGGGATGCAGATCCCGCGCGACTCGGCTGGACAGATGGCAATCGCCCGCGACCTGCTGGAGCAGCTCGTGGACGAGGAAGTGCTGGTAGCGGTCGCGACGGATTACGCGATTGTTGTGAATGAAGCCGAGGTCTCGAGTGTCGTGGATCGCAGCATTCAGGACATTCGCTCGCGTTTCCAGTCGGAGACCGAGTTCCGCGAGGCATTGACCCGTGAGGGATTCGGCACGCCGGAAGAGTATCGGAAGCGCAGCATCGAGCAGGCGCAGCGCGAGAAGTTGCAGACGAAGGCGCTCGACACGTTGCGGGCGCTCGGGCGGCTCGCCCCCGTGAACGTGACCGAGCGTGAGGTGCAGGAGGCGTTCGAGCGGTTCAAGGTCCAACTGGGTTCGCGGCCACCGACGGTCGCGTTTCGTCAGATCATCGTTTCGGCGAAGGCGAGCGAGGCCAGCCGCGCGAAGGCCCGGGCGCTCGCCGACTCGCTTCGACTCGCGCTCGAGGGTGGTGCCGCGTTCGACTCCGTGGCGCGTGCCTTCTCACAGGACGGCAGCGCGGAGCAGGGGGGCGATCTCGGCTGGGCGCGTCGCGGGACGATGGTCGCCGCGTTCGATCAAATGATGTTCGCGTTGCCGCCCAACCGCGTCTCGCCGATTGTCGAGACGGAGTATGGCTTCCACGTGATTCGGGTCGATCGCATCCGGCCCGGCGAAGTGCGCGCGCGCCATATCCTGATTCGTCCGACGGTCGATGAATCAGATGCCCAACGTGCACAGGCGCGCGCCGACTCGGCGCGCACCATGTGGATTGCTGGGGCCTCGTTTGACTCCGTGGTCGCACGCTTCCATGACCCGTCCGAAGAGCGTAGCATCCCCGATGGCATTCCGATCGACTCGCTCCCGGTGGAATACCGGCTCGCGGTGCGCGACAAGCCGCAGGGGAGCTTCACGGAGGTGTTCGGGCTCCCGAACCCTGGGACCGGTCTTCGCAAGTTCGCCGTCGCGCAGATCACGCTCGCCAAGCCCGCGGGCGAGTGGGAACTCGATGAGTTCCAGGAGCGGGTGCGCAAGCAGTTGCGCGAGGAGAAGTCCAACCGCCGCACGCTCGACACGCTCCGGCGCGAGTACTACGTCTCGCTGAGGCTATGACGCTCCCCACGCTCGCGGTCACCCTCGGGGATCCGCGGGGCATCGGGCCCGAGATCGTGCGAGCGGCGCTCGCGACCCCAGAGGTCGCGAGCGCCGCCCGCTTCGTGGTGGTGGGTCCGGAGGGCACGGGCGTCGCCGTCGAGGAGTCGGTCGGCACGTGGCGCGGAGGGCATGGCGCGCGCGCGCCCGCACAGGCGGCAGAAGCCGGTGCGCTTGCCGCGCGAGCGATTGAGCGCGCCGTGACGCTCGCAACGCTCGGTGCGGTGCAGGGAATCGTGACCGCCCCGATCGATAAGTCGGCGTTCGCCGCGGCGGGGTACACCGACCCTGGCCACACGGAGATGCTCGCGCGACTCACCGGTACGCCCACCGTGATGATGCTCGCGTCACCGAAGCTGCGCGTGGTCTTGGCCACGACGCACATCGCCCTGCGCGACGTCCCGCACGCGGTCACACACGCGGCGCTGGTCCGCGCGGCCACACTCACGCGGGCCGGACTCCGCGACTGGTTCGGCATCGCGGAGCCCCGGCTGGCCCTGTGCGCCCTGAACCCGCATGGCGGCGACGGCGGTCGCTTCGGCGACGAGGACACGCGGATCCTGGCGCCGGCGGCTCGCGAGAGCGGAATGGCCGGCCCATTCCCTGCAGACACCGTGTTCGTCCGCGCCATGCGGGGCGAGTTCGACGTCGTTATCGCGCCCTATCACGACGTGGGCATGACGGCAATCAAAGTGGCGAGCTTCGGTGAAGGGGTGAACGTCACCCTCGGACTCCCCTTCCCACGCACCTCGCCCGACCACGGCACCGCCCTCGACATCGCGGGGCAGGGCATCGCGGACCCCAGCAGCATGGTGCAGGCCCTGCTGCTCGCCGCACGAATTGCTGCCGAAATTGCCGCACGGATCGCGGGTCGGCGCTAACGGGACGAAGGCCGCTCAGGTCTTGATCGGGACCACTTCGACACTCAGCACCTTGATGCGCCGCCCATCCATCTCCAGGACGGTGAACTGCGCCCCCGACCCCGTCGCTTTATCCCCCGCGACCGGCAACCGACCGAGCAGCCCGAACACATATCCGCCAATCGTCGTGAAATCCTCATTCGGGATCACGAGCCCCAACTCGTCGTTGATCTCGTTGATGTTCGCATCCCCGCGCACCAGCCGCGTCCCATCCGGCCGCTGCGTCTTGAACGTCGAGGTCATGGCGTCATCGTACTCATCGAGGATCTCGCCGACGATTTCCTCGAGCAGGTCCTCCATGGTGACCATGCCGGCCGTCCCACCGAACTCATCGAGCACGATCGCCAGATGCTCCTTGCGCCGCTTGAAATCGGCGAGGACTTCTTCGACCTCGCGCGAGCCCGGCACGACATGCACCGGACGGACGATCTGCGTGAGCGCAAAATCCGCCGGCGGACGACGCAACACGCGCAACAGGTCCTTCGCATGCACCATCCCCACGATGTCGTCGAGCGTCTCGCGATACACCGGGTAGCGCGAGTAGCCGGCCTCGACCACCACGGCGACCGACTCATCGAGCGTGGCGTCCACGGGAATCGCGATGATTTTGGTGCGCGGCGTCATGACCTCGCGCGCGTTCTTCTCCGAGAACTCGAACACGCCGCCGAGGATCTCGGCGTCAGCCCCGGGCAAGAGTCCCCCTTCGTGCGCGCGCTCCACGAGGAGGCGAATCTCCTCAGGGGAGTGCGGCGTCTCCTCTTCGCTGATCTCCTTCTGCCCGACAAGCCGGAGGAGAAGGTTCGACGACCCGTTGAGCAGCCAGATGAAGGGCCAGACCAGCCAGGTGAAGGCAAGGATGGGCGGGGCGAGCCACTTCGCGAACTGCTCCGGATAGTTGAGCGAGAGGGCGCGCGGGGCGAGTTCGCCGAAGACCACGTGCAGGTAGGTCACGACGGCGAGGGCGACCGTCGCACCGATGCCGATACGCACCGCCTGTTCGAAGGGCAGCGGGAGGGCCTCGAACCAGCCCTCAAGGAAGTGCCCCAGCGCCCCTTCGGCGACCCAGCCGAGCCCCAGCGAGGCCAGCGTGATCCCCAACTGGCCTGCGGACAGCACGCGGGTGAGATTACGGCGTGAGGTCGCGGTGAGGGCGAATCGGGCGAAATGGTCCCCGCCACGCACCATGGCCTCAAGGCGGGACCGCCGTGCTCGGACGAGCGCGAACTCCACCGCGACGAAGAACGCGTTGAGGGCGAGCAGGACAACGATGCCGATGATGCGTGACCACATCACTGAAAGGTATGACGACTGCCAGATCAGTCGCCACTCAGAGGGGGCGAATCCGGCGGGGGCCGGAGGGCTTGCGCGCGCCACGGCACCCGCTCACGACCACGCCCAGTCGCGCGGCCAGACCCACGCCTATTCGCACGGGCCTTCCCACGGCGCGCACGATCACGGCGCTTCGACGCGCCGCCTCGGCCTCGCGGCGGGGATCACCGCGCTCTTTTTCGTCGCCGAGGTTGTCGGGGGGCTGCTCTCCAACTCGGTGGCGTTGCTCGCGGACGCCGGGCACATGCTCGCCGATGTCGGCGCGCTGGCGCTCGCCTTGTTCGTCGCGTGGTTCAGCCGGCAGCCCGCGACCCCGCGGCGGACCTATGGGTATCTCCGCTGGGAGATTCTCGCCGCGCTGATCAACGGGGCGGTCCTTCTCGTGCTCTCCGTGGGGATCCTGTGGGAAGCGGTCGGACGACTCGGGACGCCGGAGCCCGTCGAGGGCGGCCTCATGCTCGGCGTCGCGATTGGGGGTCTCCTGGCGAACGCCGCGAGTGCGTGGTTGTTGCATGGCAACGCCGAGGCCGGCCTCAACCTGCGCGGCGCGTATCTGCATGTCCTGAGCGATCTGGCTGGCTCCGTGGCGGTGATCGCGGCCGCGGTGGTCGTCCGGGTGTTCGGGTGGCTCGAGGCCGATGCGGTGGCGTCCATTCTTGTGACGCTGCTGATCATGCGCGGGGCCTGGCGCCTCGTGCGCGAGGCCGTGGATGTGCTGCTGGAGTCCTCCCCGGCGCACATCGATGTCGAGTCCGTGCGCGCGGCGATGGCCCACGTCGGCGGCGTCGGTGCGGTCCACGACCTGCACGTCTGGACGTTAACATCCGGGGTGGTGGCGATGAGTGCCCACGCTATCGTACCTTCGGCGGCAGATCATCCGCGCGCGCTCGCCGAACTCCATGCGGCGGTCGCGGGCTTTGGGATCCGTCATACGACGATTCAACTTGAAGACGAACCTCTCGCCGCCTGTTGTGGCGACCCGCTCGATTCTCCTCTTACGCCGGCGACTTCCTGATGGCGCAACTCGACCGCCTCCTCTCCGTGATGATCTCCAACCGCGCCGATGAACTCGTGATGAGTGAGGGGATCGCCGCCGTGCTGATTGTCGACAATCACGAACGCCCGGTCACGAAGGCGCTGACCGCGCCGCAGATTGTCGCGCTCCTCAAGGAGATTGCCCCAGCCGCGTCGGCGCAATCGCTCGATGCGAAGCAGCCGACCAAGTTCCAGTACATCAGCGAGGACAGCGTTTTCGCCGTGCGCGTGATGATGCAGGGAGAGAAGCTGGCCGTGCGGATTCAGGTCGATGCCGACGGGG
>ENA-ORBV01006292-ORBV01006292.1-microbial-mat-metagenome-genome-assembly--contig:-NODE-6292-length-21084-cov-5.237873_pt1 | contig 21084 bp, 17 predicted proteins | sample MGYA00237777_ERZ505514 | MGnify/ENA primary metagenome ERZ505514 (study PRJEB26160, sample SAMN06269048) | microbial mat metagenome | isolation source: Oligotrophic lake microbial mat | place... | reverse complement strand
TCGCTGCATATGCATGGATCTTCCAATCATAAATCTGTAGACGCACAATGCCTCTAGAGTCTTGGGATGGCAAATTTTGAAAAACCCTTCTCTCCACATGGTGCCATTGGTCCCCATCCACCAATCAATGGGAAGCTTCAAAAGTACTGGTAGTAGCTCTGCTGAAGTAGTCTACTAACTAGAAGTCATTGTCACAGAAGGCAGCAGCACAACCCCCGCCTCTGCTCTTGCCGAGCATCAACTCAAAGTTTGCATTTGAACACTCGCAAAAACTCTCGCAAAGCAGTCTGCATGACATGAAAACTTGGATCATTTGGTTGTGCATTTAAATGACTTGAATGTTGCATGAAATCTATCATACACAGTGCAAGAAATGTGGCATAAGTAGTAGCTCTGAACTACATTCTATCAATCTGAAGAAAAATGTCGCTCAAAAAATATCGACCAACTGTGTTTCCTATGTGCCTCCAATCATCTTTCAGCTGGCTGCTTTCAACAACCAACTTTTCCTGTGTGATTGTTCACAGCACATGCCACAAATACAATTGTTGTATGAAAGCTATCCTGGAATAGACCTATAACAAAATTGTTGCTCAGTCAGGTTTTCCCTCTAACAGTCTTGCCCGGGCAAGAGTGTTGCCGGACTTTGTTGCTTGTCTTTCCTTTTCAGAAATTAATGTTTAGAGTTAACTATCACAATAGCAATAAAAAAGAAAACTAAATAAGAATTTAGAATACTAGAAGCTAGAACGTATGAAATTGTCTGTCTGATTTGAGCTAATTTCAGTAAGTTCGTGACAGTGTTAAGATTTTGGTAACAGTTAAGACTTCAATTTGTGTCTAGTTCTTAAATGCATCTAAGAAGCACATTTTGGTGGTTTAATAAACACTTGTGTTATTCCAATGCAGGGTACACAAGTCTTTTGGACTATGCAAACTGGCAAAAACCAATGACATGAAACACAAATTTCTCCTGGTTCTTGCCGGCAAACAGATTTTGCTTCAGTCTTGTAATGTCAAACATTTTGTGTGCCCTACACTGCAACTGATGCAAAGTGTTTTTGAAACCACCAAAGTGCACTAGTTAGATGTGATCCTTATGTAGTTTTATTCATAACCGATGTTTCATTGTAGATCAGTTTATTGGTAACAGCAGTGAAACATTATTGATGTCATTGTTTGTTTTATTGTCAACATTTTGTTCATTTGCTTCAAAGCTTTCCATTCACATATCTTTCAGATCATCCACTTTGGGTTTGTAGTTTACAAAATCATTCCACAAAAAAACTGGCAATGTTGTCAATTTTCACATGCAAGGGTCCTTGAACGGATGGTCTGCTTCCTTTGCTCAAGTCTTGGGGATAGAATGAATCACAATCTCATTGGGCGCATCACCAGAGAGTCTCGCGTTTGTGTTAAACAGAAACAATTTAGGAGCTTCTTTGCAGCTAATGCAAAAGAGATGGGTGGTGCACCTGAAATTGGGATTCCAACTGGCTTGCCTATGCTGCAGCACAAGTCTTGTTTGGCACAAGTTGTGATGCAAGCAATGATGAGTGAGAGCTCAAAGTCCTTTGTCAATGATTGCACTAGTAGGACACGAGCTTCACCAGTGGTTGAGGAACCAAAAATTGACTTCGCCAAGTTCCAGTTTCATACCGATCCTTCCTTGCAACACCTTCCTAGTGCTAAACTGTGCACAAGGTTAATAAGGTTAGGTGAAGCCTGAAATTCAGCTAGCTATTAGCTGGAAACCGTGTTGTCCCGCCGTTTTGTATGTTTTTGCTATAGAAAATTCAGCACACAGTGAATTTTCTCATTTGTATGCAAACCTCGCCCACTGTGAATACACACTTTGACTTCTTTGGAGCACAGGACATTTCAGGACCTTCTACAGTGTGTTGGGCTTCGTCTGCTCATCATTGGTTTTGTGTCCAGTGTTAGCAGTGTTGGCAGTGCTGTTGTTGCTTAAAACATGCATTGCAAGAGCAAAAAGACTGTGGACTTGTGAATTTGACCAGCCACCTCTGAAGGGAAGTGACAGTAGAACTGGGAATAAACTTCTCTCAACATGAGGTGTTGAACCACCAAGGCCTGAGACTTTTGCTCAACATTGATGTTGATTCCAACAAACACCCTTTTGAGCATGCATTTTGTATGGAGAAGAACACGATGCCTTTCTGCACCATGAATGTGGCAAGCATTCTGCTTGATGTTTATGACTTCAAAATTCAATGGGGTGGAACACAAAGGATCGTGCTCCAAGGCCTTCCTTGCAAACCCCGTTTGCTTCTCCATGGCAATCTCAGGAGCAAGGATAGGGGTCCTTGAGCAAAAGTTGACAATGACAGGCTTTGTGAATCCTGTCTTAGATATCTTAATTGTTGAATATTAAGTTCAAAAAAGTAGTAACAAAAAAAGGTTTCCATGCAACAGATCAGAATGCATTCTGTAAGAAGCTAGGCCTTTCAGCTTTTTCTACAATGAAATTGTAAGCTTTAGCTGGAAGCCACAAATGAATGCAGTCTGGAAGGGGGGGTTCAAAAAGATCTCTGTTCTGCACTTTGTTTAGTAGTTTGAAACATGCCGTCAAGCAGAAATGTTGTGTTGTCAGCATCCTATGATCATGCTAAAAAGCAAAGAGTGACTGACTGTAGTAAGTTGTTAGAATTGCTATTGTTTTGAGATCAAATAGGGAATCATTGCTTTTTGTTGGTCCAGACAGCGAGTGCTACCAGTTAGACATCCACCATGCAAACAATGCACCAATTAACACGTGGGGTAACTTTGTGTGTTTAGGCTGGCTCTTTTGTCATTGATTGACTCGTCAGTCCTCGGAGTGGCCTGCTTTGCTTTCCATGGACAGAGCAACATGCAAACAGAAAGGTGCTTGTGAACTTTTGTGATTCAATCCACAGTTAAAGTCTCAACCTGTTGCACAAGTTGGAGTGCAAACAGCAGCAACTTGCACGCACTGCAACAGTGTGCATTGAACTGCATTGACAACAGTGCACTAGCACCTGACAATTTCATTCACTCCCGCATTGCCTTTTGTTCCAGCTATGGCAATGCACCAAAATTTGAATTTCAACAGGCATGGCCTGAACACACACATGGTGTGATGTGATGCTTTGATTGTTAACCTAACATGACCATTGAACTAACACAATTCAACTACTGAAGCTTTGAAATTCAGTTCATTTGATTATTCTGAGAGCAAGGCGTCCTACTAAATTTCTGCTGTAATGCATTTCTAAAGGACTTGAACCCTGAGTCTTCTGGTTTATAATTTTAACACATAACCAGAGTCTGACAAATTCATCATCTGCGGAGTTTCAGTAGCAAAGGGCTTTTATTTGTTTGCACTCAGAGAGTGTGTGCATGATTTAATCTCCTGTTTGCCAGAGTGCGATGTCTTTCTTCTTTTCTTTTTCAGAAGGTTCAAACACCCAGATGTCAAAAGTTGGATGATTCACACTGCATGTGTGTGCTGGATGTCATTGTAATTCCTACTAGTGTAGTAAGAATGCTTCGAACTCTTTCTTTTTATGTTTTGGTGTACACATGGATCACCATGAATGACATTTAACTAAGCAACATCAATGACATTCTAGAAAACTCACCATTGTTAAATGCAGATGTTCTTTGGACCTAATTTGCTTCAACTCCATAACATTGCTGCCTTGAACCCTTTGGCATGAATTTGAGAACTTTGATAAGAAAAATCATTTGTAGCTGCAATTTAGATGTGAAGTCTCACTTACCAGCTGTTGGGAATTGTTCAGAAAAATTTATCATGCAACCCCCTGCACCACTTGTTGTCTTTGAAAGATCAAAAACATGCAACATTCAAATCTTTATCTCATTGTCTGAACCCTTTGCAAAACCAATCAGAGAGACGTTGTTGGAAGATGTGTGCATCTACAACAAATAACATCTTGCAGAACCCGCACTTCAAGATCCACTGCAAGAAGCAACAACATTGCAATGTCTATAGTTACGAGCACTAGTAAAGTGAGCAGGTCTCTCCAACAGATGTGAGTTTTTGACTTCTTTTATTTTTATTGAAATGCATTTCGTTGTGTGATGCTTTATTCTCACCATTGTGCATCCGATCCAGATGTCAATGAAGGTGAAATGCATCTGAGATGCTAGTGCAACAAACCCGGCATTGTTTCCAATGGTGTTTAAATGATCTTTGCCCACAACCTAAATTTTGAAGAGAGAGAGAAAAAACATAGGACTCGCCACTTTGCAATCTGATTTGTTCATCTGATTCTGTCTAGCTCCTTGATCTGACAATGAGCTTAATTTGGCTCTTTCTGTTTTGCTTTTTCTCTGTTTGTGCTTGATCTTGATATTTTAATGGATCTGATCTTCTTGTCACACAATTTGATAATCATGTCTTCTTCCAGTCAAAGAAATGATTTATCTTAATCAGATTAGTCTAGCGCAAGAGTCACACCGATTTGTGACAAGTTTAAAAAAAAATAGAAAAAAAACATTGAATTCCAAATGTGCTTGAAGAACACATTTTATGTTGGCCTTCACATTGAACATCATGCCATCATTTCACTGCAGATTGATGTCAATCACTGCTATTGAACATTGCAAAGAGAAGTCATCTGTTCAGTGCAAATGTTGTGATGCAATTTGACATTGACCAAATCAATGATTGAGGGTGAGAGAGCGTGTCTCCCTGGGGTCAACCCTAACCCTAACAAAACCGGTGCTAACCGGCGCCCTCAATCCGGTGCCAAGCGGTGCCCGGTGCTAAGCAGTGCTAACCGGTGCCCTCATTCGCACAGCAAAACAGTGTTCAATCGCTGTGACTTCGCACAAATTCTTCGTGCCGATGAAAACGGATTTTCATGCCAACCGACCGTTGAGCCTCCAAATGACACGGGAATGCACGCCTGTCAACACTCTCATCCAAATGTCGAAACGCAACCGTGAACGTGCGAGTGCTGTTTCACTGACAGCAAAATGCCAGGTTTTCATTTGAATTCCACTCTCTTGGATCTCTCTTCAACTCAACTATGTCCATGGGGAGACACAATTGTGTCAAGTAGAAACACAGCAGCTAAAAAATTCCTGGACAACCAAACAAGGCAACAAACAAACATGGTGATCTAATCAGCTCGTGATTTGGTGCGCAATTTGCAATGATGCTGCCAACTTTGTAAAATGCATTTGTGTGATTGACAAAGTGCTTGCTGTTAAAAATTGCACCTGCAAACACTTTGATTGATCTAAGGCGTAGCAGAAAACAATGTTGCCAATGGAAGCAGGACAAAGACAGAAAAACAAAATTTGTGTTGGAACACTTTGCTTGAAGATTCCGCAACTGTGCATGAAACTGTGCATGAACACAACAACAACAATGTTTTTGTCAAGAACACATTGTCAAATGCTCCCTTGCTTTTGGATTCAAGAGTGAGGGGAAGAACACAAGAGTTTGTGAAAAGTCTGAAACCTGCATTCACAAAATCAACAAACAACATAAAACCGGCTGGTGGAAAATGAATCTACACCGAACTTTTTTATTTCACTTCGTTCACCAATGTGGCCATCAAGGGAGCAATCAAAAGAGTTGGGGAAATTTCTTTGAGAAAGCACCCTTTCTGCGTTGAAGAACACACAAAAGAAAAAGATGGATTCTGTGTGCGCTTCAGCGAAACTGAAAACTGGTTGATGACATTTGCTGCAACTGACAGTGCACAAGACATGACAATCTGTGAACTGACTGCATCAATCGACAAAGGGCACACACACTGTCAATCATCTTGTCATTGCACTGTCCTGACTGACACAAATTGAAGTCAAGGTTGTTTGAACAAATTTCCTTGGCTCAACAAGCCTTTCGTTGTGCACACACAGTGCATTGTGAATTCATGATGCCTTGGATCCTGCAGAAACATGGTGCTTACCCCAATGCAAGAGCATGAGGCCCAAGGTTCGAGTCCTGGACAGATGCACATGAAGCGGGTGGTGGCTTGGTAACCCACACACAAAAAATTGAAGAATGAGCATGCTTGAACGGATGAAAAGCGGCTGTCAATCGATCGAAACGATCGAAACGCGCAAGATCTGCCTGAGCAACAACACACGGGGACGCCTGCACATTCAAATTTAAATCGATCGAGTGAAGCATGTCACATGCGCAAAATGCGCGCGCGATTCAATGGACGAATCGAACGCAAAAAGCAGCACAGATGCTCCAAACTGATGATTTGACTCGATGCGAAAACACAGCAAAATTATGGGGGAGAATGCACTGTCCTGACCAATGCAAATTGAAGTCAAGGTTACACAAACACATCTCCATGGCTTAACAAACCTTTTGTTGTGCACAGACAGTGCAGTCACTTGATCTGCAATGACTTTGCAGCAGTTGAATGAACACATTGACATGTTTTTGTTGTTGAGCGAGGAAATTCCACAGCATTGATCGCATGTGACTGTGAGGCATGCAATCTTATCCAATCTCATCAACATCAAGGAACAATTGAACCATCACACACAAATGGTCAAGTGTGGGTGGGATGTGTGGAGACAATGGGAGACAAGAAACTCGATGTTTGAGAAACAAAGGGACAAACTTGATGACAAAGCCAAACATGAGCAACAAACAAAGCAATGTTGATCGTTGGCTCTCAACAAGATGCGAAAATTGATAACAAAGCCTGGGCTCTGCTGGCAGCCAACCCAAGTGTGTGATGTTGAAGCAAAGGTAGGGAACGATTTCCCCCCCTTCGTTCACATTTAATTCCAAACACAGTTCCAGGGCTTCAACAAGGCCAAGGCTTCAACAAGGTGTGTCCCGGTGGCTTTCGTGTGATAGCTATCAATGTCGAGGCACTTCTACTTGCAGCTTGCTTTTACAAGAATGAACTGCTCCGAAGACTGCACGTAGAAGTGCCTTTGTAAAGCAGTTTTACCAACCATTTTGGACTAAAAGCGAACAATTGATTCGAATGAATTAGGTCTGTGTGGCAATCACAAGTCATGGTGGTGGCGTCACCGCGCCAGGCTCAAGCAACGCCCTTATGTGGTGGCCACTGTGGCTATTTGTCGTGGGGGGATATTGGTACAAGTAGTACTGGTACCGGAATACGATCCCGCCAATGAAAGATTAATGCGCAGGGAAATAACGGGAAAATCCCTTTTGAATCCCAATGTTCCCATTCTGTTCGCATTGACTCAAAGTACGTCTTATTGTTATTGCTGGTACTTGCTTACTCCAACAACTTCGAATTAATACTGAAGTACACAGTAAAATTTCGTGCGACAAAGAGTGACATCAGTGATTTCTGACCCCCGGAACTAAGCGGTACAGTAATGAAGCCAGTGCTAGCTAGTAGAACTCGACCCTAATAGGCAGAATATGCGAATTATCGGCCCAGTCCTGGCAGTCCTAGCTAGTACTCTAGTAGTGCAGTACTTGTAGTGCTGTGCTATTTGCGTGAGTTGTGGCGGTTTGAATTATTCAGTAAGTTCGGTGACGTTCCAATGCTAATAAGTCCGAACGAAGGGTTTTAGTTGCACAGTCACAGTTGTGTCAACTTTGTGCCGCGATGTCCCGAGGAGTTAGCACCAACAGCAAGTCATTGACGACTAGCATAGCTAGCAGTCTTCGCGACATCAGGTGCGACAGTAAAAGAATCAGAACTATAGTCTTCTACATAGTTCCAGCCCATGTTTACCCTCATATAACGCAATGCCATTCTGCTTCTGGAATTGTGTGACGTTTGTTCGGTTAGGATTTGGTCATCCTAACACATAATCGAAAACAAGAGGCCCTCTTAAGTCTCAAATCGATAGTGGTAAAATGTATGGGTGAGTCAGTAGTTAGGAGTGTCACTTTTAGTCAGAATTCTTTCGCGTTCCGCTTGCTTACTGCGGCACTGGTGTCAGAATCTGTTTTAAATGAGAACCGATGCCGCTCTGCAGTGGGAACTTACCAACGTCACTCATCCCCCTAACAGTCCTTTCACCACTTTCGCTCGAACTAGCTAGACTACTCCGAAGGACAAACCCCATACCGCCCTACAATTCCTACCAAACTCTACCTGAGTAACAGTACGAGTATGCATGCAAACTTTTGCTTCCCCACGCCGTTGTTTTTCTCCTTTTCCCACTACTTTTGTTTATAGCTTTGTACTACACCAGTAGTAGACTTACTGTTTAGCTTTGCCCCGCATCACATTGCGGCCCACAAAGTTTTCTCTCTCCCTTTGGTTTGGTTTGATTAAACTAGCTTCCGCAAAATGAACGCTCAAGTTTTGGTTCATCAAGCTGCCGTTTGGAATCGTGACGGCATTGCTGCTGTTGCGTGTGGCAATGGAGAAAAGGCTCACTTTTGCTTTCGCCGTGCATTAGAGATTATGGGTCACCTTACTCAGGCCCCAGATCTTTTGGAGGCCACCATGGCAGCCGTTGTCAGTGTCGAAGATGTCTTGTCGCCCATTGCTGTGCCTAGCCTGCAGAGTGAGCGATTTTACATTTACAATTGTGCCATGATGTTTTCGCCGTCGCCTAATGCGGATCACCAGTACAGCCAAACCGATGCTACTCTGTTTAGTGCCGCCGCTGTGTTTAACATGGCGCTTACGTACCACCAAAGAGCTCTCTTCAAAAGTGGCGGTAGCAGAAGCAACGGCCGTTCCAGCAGGTCCTCCACACAGCACGGTGCCTTTCGCACGGCAGGTCGCATGTACGATCAATGCCTTCACATTCTCAATAGCTTGCCTCCTCCGCCGGCTGCTACGAACCAACAAGAAGTTGTGTGGGATCCTGTGAGCTTGCTTCGATTGGTCGTTGCGAACAATCGATCGCACATTTACTATGAACTCCAAGACTTTGAAAAGGCGCAAATGACCTTGGAACGAGTCCGAGCTTTGTCTCGGTATATCGCTCACACTTCCGCCTTGAGAAGAAGCCTGGCCAAACCCACTACCTTCTCGCTCTTGCAAGAAAATTCCTTTGATGAGATTGCTCTCAATGTCTTGGTGACATCCAGACCCAACACGGCTCCTTGTGCCTAAGAAACTCAAATCTCTGGCACTTTTTCTCAAGGTCTACAACTCAAGGCTCATATCCAAGACTCCCTCTTTCCTTCTCTCTTCCTCCAACCATGTTGGAAACGAGAACTACTGCGGCAGGAGTGGCCGCTTTTTTACATCAGACGCTACACCAAAGAAACGCAAGCATTTTGATTCACACTCCTCCTTCTGTTCCTTGCGACCACTCCCTTCCAATGGGTTCTTATGTAAAGACCTGAACCCTGCAACTGTTCCTCCATTAGCTGCCTACACATACATTCATCTGTTTGGGAACCGCTCCCACCCACTTCACTGTTTCGTTACAGTATAATTCAAATGCAAGGATTCGACGCAATCCATGTACAAATAAACTAATGACATCATTCATCATTTTTACCTTTTCTACTTGATCTACTATTTGTTTGTTTGGTTAATTTATCGGAAAGGCTAAATAGATAGTGGTGTGTGTATGCCACAAACTGCAAGTTCTTCCAGTGAGACGATCCAGGGAATACTTGGCCCACGACACTTCCCATGCAGATGAGGCTAAGTCGGTTCCCACCCCGGCTCTTTCCCACCAGCAGGGTTCAGTTGTGGAGCCCCCACGAGGGCCGGCTAAGATGGCAAGTAGGTCGGTTGAGAGCCCTGATCCGGCACTGTAGATCCCTGGCATACAGCAACCAATCCTCCGAAGACAGACGCTTCTCCTTGGGAAGCCCCTACTAGTAGGCCCAGAATATCTCAAGACAACTAACAGCAACCAAAGTTGGGAACATTCCAAGTGCTTGCGGGGAATGCTTGTTTGTTTCACAGATCTCTAGGAATGTTTTCAGCTGAGCCAACATAAAAAGGAGCACTGTCGGCTTGTAGCTAACACGCTGAAATCAACTAAGAAGCTCAATGATAAACAACCTACTAGGGGCAAGAGCTATTAGCTGGAGTTGTGTGCCTGATCTAGTTCTGACTCTTCCAAGTCACATGATATAACTTTTCTGCCGGGACTCCTCATTATCTGGAGTCCAGTGTCTTCCATTGAGTCTTCAGCTGACATAGCCTGGCAACTGTTGCTCATGAAGGAGAGAGGTGATTGCTGGTTTCGGTGGTCCAATCTCTGAAAACCCTTTTAATTTGGATGCAAAGCACTATACTACCAGTATGGGCTGGACAACTAGATTCATAGGAGACCATGCCAACTCACGCAGCAGAAACCTCTTCTCTCGAGCCCGGCGATCGTACTTCAGGGCAAGCCAAGCGCAACAAGCACCACCTTTAAGTTGCTTTGATCTCGACAGCATCACTAAATCTTGATGTTTGTTATCCAATACATGTCTAGGCAGTTGAAGCTGCAGTCGTGAGTTCGAAACAGTTGTCGTGATATATTTTAGAATAGCAAGTTAGAAACGATGGTCAATAATTTGTAAAACGGGCATGCACAATTAATTGCATGCCCATTAGGCGTCAGTTCTTAGCATTATTTTGTTGATGGTTGTTATGTTCAAATTAAAATTTCGACAACAGAAGAGAAACGTATCGAAACACAAAAGGGGGACTGGAAGGAGCGATCTCGACCGTATAGCTAGAACTCATAAAAACAGTGTTGGCATCTGATGGTGCTTGATTACCGTACAAATGGCAACGCCAGGTAGGAAAGATAGAACAACTTCCACAGATGCATGTAAAAACCATAGACCTGTGCGGGATCCTCCGGGTCCACGGTCTGTGCTTCTTTTCGCACCGACACAGCAGCTGCCACGGATGCCACACAAATCATTCCACGAAAGGTCGCCCAAAGCGCCGTAGGCGCCATGACGGCGCCTCGTGCAAATCCAGCACCATAGGCCACAAAGAGACCCATCAAGAGTTTTCGCATGGCATGAAAGATGCGCTTTTGTCCTATTCTGACCGAAAAGGTTCGAACATTGGACAGAGCATCTCCTCGTACATCAGGTACATCTTTCATCAGGGCAATGACGATACCAAAAACACCAAAAAAGAGGCTGGATAAACCGCATTTGGCATCACCCAATAAACAGGACAATGCTGTAGCAGATGATACTCCAAATGCTGCAGATTGGGCATGTGCAAAGAATCCAGCATTGATAATGGTCCCGCGTACGGCCACAATGCAAAAGGCTGCCAACAAGGGAAATCGCTTGAGACGAAAGGGTGGGAGGCTGTACATGGTTCCCAAAAGGCAGGATCCCCACAAGGCCGTGTTCAATCCAGAAGATCCAAGGACCGGGCTGGCCAGTCCCAGGGACAAGGAAAGAGCTACCGTCACCAAGCAGGTAATAATGGCACTTTTCATGGACAGTTCTCCCGACGCAATGGGTAAGAAGGGCTTGTTGATTTTGTCAATTTCTACATCCGTAACTTGGTTCAATCCGGTGATATAGATATTCATGAGAAGAGATGGAATCATGGCATAAACGGCCGCCGCCATGTTGGCAACAGAAAATGCCGCCTGATAGGATGGGGCGGCCAAGATACTGAGTGCAGGAATGGCCAAGGCAGATCCAATCATGGTATGGGGTCGTGCAAATTTCCACAGGACTAGTGGAAAGGGAGTCTTTTTTCCATCTAATGCACCCTCCATGGCCGTGGAGGCATTCATGCGAGTGGCGCCATTGATGTGTGGTTGTTGTTGTGTTTCAGCCGTGGCATTTCGGAGGTTATCTGTAGAGGATGAGTAGAGTATGATGGGCCTGGAGTTAACTGGCAGCCGACGACTGCTAGCTGACGGGGACTGCAAGGGCCACCTGGACAACTCTCGGGATAGCGGTGCAATACTAGTAGTACTGGTAGCAAAGCCTGATGCACCTCCAGTCGTTGCCAATAACAGAGCCAATTGTAGAGTCTTCATCGTGTGTACAAGTCCAGAGGTCAATCGATCAATATAATATCTCGAAAAGCAGCTTGTGCCGCTGATCTTGGTTGAGATATTGAGAGGCGAATGCTTTCACTGTATTTTCTCAAGCTTTCCAATTACCCAGTGACTCCGCTAAGAGTGCTTTCATCGACTATTATTTCAGTAGCTACGGATCGGAACAGGCTAGGATATCTTGGGGGATCTTGCATGCCGGTGAAAGCAAGCGCCAACGCGATCGATTCGTGCCCGATGGCCAGCAGTTTGAATTTCTTTCTTCAGTCTCATTGGCAGAAAAATGACGTGTTACGCCTCGTTGATTGGCGACGTGCAATTGGTACTGTACCATCCGTGCTCAACCTGGCGCGCAATCACGAGAATCTTCGCATTGATCGTGTGCCAGCCAGCGAAAAACGCCTGGGTAGTATTTCCTTGGATGCTGGAAAATGCAAACCGGGATGATAACCGAATAACACCTAGCTAGCTAGCAACTATCCCATGTTAGGTCCGGTCCTGGCTCTTTGGAAAAAATATTGAAGGCTTTAGCTTTGGCAAGCACCAGGTAGCTCTAAATTGGCTACTCGTAGACCTAGCATTAGCTAGCTAGAGTTGGCCAATTCAGCAAGCCAGAGAAGCTGCTGCCAGTGGTCAGTCACACTTTTCAGACCTGCTTTCTCACTGACTCCTTCGCAGACGGCGTAACCACTCACCCCCTTTCGCAGGTGCTGGTAGCTGGGTATCTAGTCTATGCTAAATGTACAGGAAGGTACTAGCCAGCAAGAATTGCAACGATAGATGTATGCGATGCGTCGTACTAGACTACCTACTAGCTAGTATTTGATGGCCTGTCGACCCAGCACACACCAAACCGGGCATGTGGGCGCGTTGCTAAATATTTCGTAACATTTCATCCAGTCATTCAATAAACTAATTGATTGATGGAAGGCCCGACGAACAGACCACGCTCTCTAGAGACAGGTACAGTAGCTAGCTCGCACCAAACTCTCAGTCTAGGTTTTTCGTTTCATCGAAACGATCGATCGCATTCAATCGCCGTGGTACACAATAGTTTTTCGTAGTTTTCCTGAATTGACGGAAAATGATGGAGGAGGAAACGATGGGAGAATGCCGTTTTCAAAACCCGACGTGGGGGCAATCGGATCGCATCATATCATATCGTTTTTGATCACACTGATCAACTCCCCAAAACCTTTTGTGGTAGACACTATCTCCCATTATTTCACTTTGAACTGGTCTTTCTTTCAACTACTGGTATATCTCGCATCCTTAGTTCTTTGAGCAACTATGTATCCCACCATGATCGACGCCTCGCACGCGAATACGCTCTCCTGCTTGTGTCATGATGGAGAAGCACCTACGGTCTCGAAAACAGCCACAGCTTCTGTTGTCCGCCATGCAACTCCTCTTCAGCTGTCGCGGTGTAATTATTGTATGGCATACTTCGGTGGCGACGATATCTTCAGTTGCTCCCACTGCTCTCTCGTGCTGTACTGTTCCGTAGATTGCCAAAAAAAGGATCGGAAGGAGCACAGGGTAGTTTGCAAAAAAGCTTTCAAACATCCCCTTTTCAATCGACTAACCGTCGATCGACCCCAACGCGCTCTACAAGATCTCGCGAAAGTCCTCGAGGAGGCGTCGAAAAGAAATACTTTGATTCGTCTTGAAGAAGAGCTTTTGGGCCATTTTTCTGCAATCACCGGACCTGGCTCAATCCAAGAGGGAGTAGCGGTTACTATTTGGGATTTTGAAGACTGCGGAATGTGCGAACACTTCGCTTTGGGGCTTTCCTCACATACGCCTGTCAATTACGGCGGTAAACCCCAGGTTCGGTCCGTCGCATGGCCAATGAAGATGGGACGAAAGAAGCGAAATCCAAATGATATCAAGCTTGTTCTCCAAGAAAAGAGTATCCGCGCGCGAATGCGTCGTATAGACGCGGCAAAGGAATGTGCATTTTGCATCCGGATCAAAGAATGCGGGGATGTATTGTTCGTGATTGTGCCTCGCTACACTGAGTGGCGCATTGGATTCAGAAAGCTCCCAGCAGTAATCACACTTCCAGCTCGAACCGCGGACATTTGTCGTCGCTTGTCTACGGACGAATCCTTCGAACGATGCCGCCAAGTGATGAAAAAGCTGTACCTAAAACCTCAAGGTGTGCTTTTTCTACGCAACATTTTCAGTCCGCGCAAGTGGGACTTCACGCGTGGTGAATTGAAAGCTCTCACACCAAAGGTTTTGCTTCGTACGCTTCTCAAGCAACTTCTAGAGGAAAAAATATTTGAACACGGTCGGCACGTAAGCTCTTTCTCAAAGACTGTTGCTTTTTTTCACGAATATGATGATCTGGCCGATATGCATCCATTTTTCACGGCGGAAGATTTCCAAGCCGCGGCTGACCCAAAAATGATTGTTGGCGTCTTTTACACCATGTTGAACAGCACCAGCAGGTCGCGTGTTACCGGCGTGTTCAAATTTCCAGCTAAATAAAGATCCGGCAGAGGCGATTTCAGCTGCTACAATGGAATAGATCCGCTTTTGACCATGCGGAGAGCCACTCAGTAAATCACCCAAACTAATTATCACAAAACTAGTGCACCTCAGTTTATATAGTCTGTACCGCAGTAGAGGAAACAGGGCTGCATTCCATCGGGATACTGGAAAAAATGGAAACTGTCTCAAATTGTGGAGTCCTTACTTACCACTGTCAGATTGTCGAGCTAGAAGACTGCGAATCTGACATTGCACAGACAGGCAATGGCTGCTGGACGGAATCCAGTTGGCACCCCCGTCACTGGCAGGAGCGTTGCTCATTTCCATTTAATGGAGGGTCCCCTAACGTATGGGAGAGTTTAAAATTAGGGGAGAGTTTGAGACTCTCCCCTAACATAGAGAACAATTTGAAACTCTCTTCTAAATTAGGGGAGAGTTTTAGGGGAGAATTTATTTAACAAGAAAGAAATGCGACACAATGTCACTATGCATGAAACTCTCCCTTCAAATAGGGGAGAGTTTCGAAACTCTGCCTTAAGTTAGAGTAGATTTTTGAGTACATTTTGAAACTCTCCCCTAAAATTAGGGGAGAGTTCCATTTAGAGGACTCTTTTGGCATTATGAGCAACGGCCCAGATCCATTTTTAAACAAAGATTGGAAATTCCAGCTTGTTGTAAGATGAACAAAACTAAAGTGTTGGACTGTCTATGCATTGTGTGTGCCATTTTTTTGACATGTGAGACACATAATCTAACACAATAAGATCCTAGAAACATTGACTTCAGTTGGAACCACATGTCTCCATCTGAAATGAAAACAACTTGCCACACAAAGAAGCACAGCCCCAACCCAAACAGAGCTCAGAGCATGGAGCCACTCACGAAACTCCACACCAGCCCTTCACAACTGAATGAGATCTGTGTTCAAATGTGCTGCCTTCACAACTTGTCGAATGATGACAAACAAATTGATTCATGTGTTTGGTTCACTTGCTTATTTGTTTGTGACTTAACAAAAAACATTCATTCCAACTTCATGCAGTCATGTGGTTTCCGATCAAAGTTCCCAAAATTTCTTCAAACAACTGTTGCAGTCATTGACCTCCATCACCCTTGACTGCACAAATGAAACAGTGCCCTCAGATTTTCTGTGAAAAGTTTCAGCCCATGGGCATCATGACAATTGACTGCACAAATGAGACAGTTCAAACGGAGGATGAAACATGCATTCAAAACCACACCATCGGAGCCTAATGCTACTAGTAACATGTCATGATTGCAGCTATTATTTAGAATAGTCTGTTGCTGCTATTGCAGATGCACAAGAGGAACTGGTACCCGTAGCTTTCTCCTTCCAAAAATCCAGTTTTGCATATTTGATAGCTGCTCCAACATTAACTTGACATAGCGATAAAATAGGGATAAGGATACAAGAAAGATCAAAAAGATCGCGACCGCGCAAATGATGCGCGGTCTTTTTGCGCGAACAAAATCAATAATCAAACACTTGGCTGATTGCAAAACCCGCAAGCAAGCTAAGCTAACGTTAGTGAAGTCATTGCCCTATTGGTGGTCACAATCATGTACTGTTGCCATCATCTCGTCGACGTCCACGACAAATTATTCGATGAATCTTGAATGATTGGCATTGCACTATTATCATCCGTAACGAAGCATTGTTTGTCGTTTCAACCTCATCATCAGCTAATACTACTACAGCATTGTCTCTTCTTTTCGAGTCTACGAACCACCAACCACAACTTTACGACTCCTCTCAACCGAAACTTGAACGACAAGATGAGCAACCCTGAGAATCCACGCATCATTGCCTTGTTTGACGTCGATGGGACATTGACGATTCCTCGTGGAGAAATCACGGAAGACATGATGAATTTTATGCAAGCTTTGAGCAAGAAAATTACTGTTGGTATTGTTGGTGGTACGTGAATGAATGCATGTATACAGCGCGACACTGGCATTGGCATTGTATTATTTTTGTTTCAGGCGTTGCTTTTGCGTCTTTTGCACAGTGGACTTATTTTTATTTTTTGAATTGAAAATATCAGGTAGCGACCTCCCCAAACAAGAAGAGCAATTGGGAGAAGGCATTGTCAAAATGTTTCCTTGGAATTTCAGTCAAAATGGCTTGGTCGCGTACAAGAATGGCGAATTGTTGGAAATTCAAACCATTTCCAAGCACTTGGGTGAAGACAATGTCAAGAAAATTGTCAATTGGGTCTTGAAATATCTTTCCGAGCTCGACATCCCCATCAAGGTATGTACCACTGCGGGAAATTTGGTTGTTGTTGTAATAAAGAGTTGTAAAGATTTGTAAAGTTGGAACAGTTTTGTCAAAAGAGTATTGGAAATTGATTTTTGTCTCACTCTACCTATATATGCTTGCATTTTTTCACTTATGGATGTGAAAATATTTAGCGAGGAACCTTTATTGAATTCCGTAGTGGCATGATGAATATTTCTCCCATTGGACGAAACTGTTCTCGTGAAGAACGCAACGATTACGAAAAATTCGATTTGGAGCACAATATCCGAAAAAACATGGTCGAGGCCATGCGCAAAGAATTTGCCTCTTTGGATTTGACCTTTTCGATTGGTGGACAAATCTCCTTTGATGTCTTCCCCACTGGATGGGACAAGACCTATTGTCTTCGCTTTTTGCCCGAAGGAGATTTTGATGAGGTCCATTTTTTTGGAGGTGCGTCTATTGCTGATTGATTAATTAATTGCTCCTCTATCTTTTTCAAGACTGACAAACAGAATGCTCTACCTCAACCACAACGGCACCAGACAAAACATTTGAAGGAGGCAACGACTTTGAAATCTTTTCGCATCCACGAACCCTTGGACACACCGTCACATCGCCCGAGGATACCAAGGAACAATGTACAAAGCTCTTTATGAGTTAATTAGTTAGTTAAGCTTCGCCAGAGCCGTTGCTTTGCTGGATGAGATTGGCCGACAATTTGTTGAGACGACAAATATAATTACAGTACTAATTGTTTCAAAGATTATAGTGGCATTACTGTACGATGTACTGAACTCCGAGTCGTATCAACAATTTGGGCTTGTGGGTAGAAGAAGGATTGAGAGCAAAGAAGCGGAACACAGTCAATCTGCCAAACGAATAATGTCTTCGAGTAGAATGTTGTAACTGGGCAACCGATTTCCAATCCAGTGGCATTCTCTGCATAATTCTGAAGACGAGAGGATTTTGTACCCGGGCTTATGGCGATGTGCGGCGCTTCTTCCTCCCCTTGGCAAATTCACACGCGGTGCACTTCTTGTCGGAGGCTTCGTTTTGCAACGTACACAGGTCGCAAGTCCAAACTCCTGAAGTCGGCACTGCATTTTCTTTGTCGCCGGATGGGGATGAAGTCTCGATTTTGACTGGACTTGCCCCTTCCGTTTCCAAGTCAGCTTCCTCTTCTGTTTCTGTAGCTGATCCAGGAGATGGTGCCACTGGATCTTCCGGTCGGGACTCATCATTCCCTTCCTCCTGCTTTACAGTCGGGCTACTTTCACCGTCTGCGTTGTCGTTACTAGCTATAGCGGAAGCCTCCTCTTCTGATCCACTGTCGCTGCTTGATCCATCATCACCGTCGTCGTCGTCGCTCGAGTTGTTTTCGTCAGCATCATCCATGGCAACGTCTTCCTTCTGGTCTGGATTCTCGTCACCTTTGTTGTTATCGACGGCTGCGGAGTCATCCTCTTCCTCCTCTTCTTGCATTTCCTGCATGGCTTGCAGTTCGAGCATTGCCTGACGTTCTTCATCTTCCTCCTTCTTTTGTTGGATAAGACTCCACGTAACTTCCAACCCAAACACAAACGAAACCGAATCGTAGCCCCTCATTGCGGCCCGAAAGATTGGGTCGTCAACGGTGTCCGTTGAGTGGTGGTGAGACCAGCTTCGCATGTTTTCCTCGTCGGGCATTCCCAGCTGCTCCTGGTAGTTCTCGCCCCGTTCATTCAGTGTCGAAGAGGCACATTTGAGGATTTCGTCCTCAAGACTCCCTTCTTCGCCAGAGCTTTTCTTTTCGACGTCGTCGGCCGTCATACTCATGAGTTGTGGGACGAGTGCGTGCCATTCGCTGACCCACCACGCTTGCAAGTCAAACGCTGCTTTGGCCACCTCGTCGGTCTCTGGTTCCCAAACCTTTAAACAATTCGAAAAGATGCGATTGACATCCTTCGAAAAAGTAGAGACACTCTTGTAGGTAGCCGCAGCTGCTGCTTGTTTTGACTTTGAGGCTTTTCCGGTTGTGGGTGCGTCCTCTTGTGGTGCTTCGTTTTCCGGTTGGGGTTGGTTTGTTGCCAATGATTGGGCTATCTTCTTTTGTATAGTGCCAAAATCCATCGGTTGCTTCACAATCTTCTCGTATTCTTCGACCGACACATTGTGATCCGCAGGGGCCATTGGTTTAAGAAAGAAAGCAGCATCTTCTCGTTTTATCATGGTATCTAGCAGATCCCGGCATGCCCGCAGCTTCTTTGGGAGTAATTTCAGCGCTTCGGTCTCGGCGTCGTCCTGAAAAATCTCGCAACGCTCGCATCGAAGTTTGTCGTGTGTATCCGAAGGCGTACCTGACCTAAGTTTGAACAAGTTTCTCAAATCCTTGGTACTGAGAGTATTCACCTGCTCCTTGTCGTCCACGACAGATTGCAGTCCCTCCTTGGAAAGCTGCCGTTGGAAAATTTTCTCCTCGACCGTCCCCGTCGCCAGAAAACGATAGGTGAAACATCGCTTCTTTTGACCATCGCGCCAGCATCGTGCTGCAGCCTGCTTATCGACCGCCGGATTCCAATCTGACGTGTTTCCCACAACAATAATATACGGTCAGCCAACCGCAGTTCCAATCTGTGTCGTGAAAAATGAAAAACAATCCCGACTAGCACTTACCTGGGTCGAAAAGAACAAGACGATTCCCACCGATAAGGTTGATCCCACTACGGTTTGTAAAGGCAGAATTGTTCGTCTAGGATAGGTTTGTTAGTAATTCAAATTCAATAGAAACTTACCATCCACCAGCTTTGCTTGAGAGTAAAAAGGCGACCAGCGAACTGCTAGGATCGTTGAACTCATCCACCATCTTCTGTCGCTTCTTCATGGTGACGGATCCATCCAATCGACAAAACCCCCACGAGTTTTCACGGCACATGCGTCCAATCAAATCCAGTGTTTGCGTGTAGTTGGAGATAATCACGATTTTGTCATTTCCATTGCCAGGTTTTCGCATCTCTTTCATGAGACGATACAAAACAAACATCTTCCCGCTCCATTCCGGAAACACGGGGGCATTCATTTTTCTCCCACCAAAGTCAGCAAACGGCAAAAACTTGGAAACGCCGGCAGCCCCCGGTGCCGCGGCAGTTTCTTTCTCGTCTTCGTTGTATTTGATATTCTTGGATGCGGCTCGGCGTCCTCCTGCTTTGCCGGCTGGGCCCTTGTCATCTTCCTCGACAATCAGGCTGGGGTGATTGCACAGTTTCATGAGCATTTGAATGGATCCCAAACAATTGACTTGCTTCCCGTCCAAGACATGCTGCATGGCTTTGCTGTTGATCAAATGCTGGTACATGTTTTGTTGAATTTCGGTCAGATTACAGCATACCACTTGAACGAGTTTGGGAGGCAGATGCTGTGCGTTCAGTGTGTTGACACGTCGAAGAATAAACTGATTGACTATGGCACTCATGTCATTTTGAACATCCATCATTTTCTTTTTCTGAGCCTCGGTGGCATCAGGCTCCCGTCCTCTCAGAATCGGGAATTGAATGTTCTTTCGAAACTGGTCCAGCGTCCCCAAGATTCCGGGATTGGTAAAGTTGACCATGGCATAAAACTCGGTCAAGTCTATTCAGGTAGATTAGTAGATTGTGTCGAGTAGTGGTTGCAGCAGGCAGGAAAAAGCAATGGTTGAGACTTCTATATAGTACATGACTGCCCTGCATGACAGACTACAAAAATGGAGGGCGGTATGGTACTGCAGCGATACTGGTACGTACCATTTTGCATGGGAGTTCCCGTCAGCAGGACACGTCGCTCGACGGGGAGGGAATTGAGCGCTTTGCTGGTTTGGTTGTCGCCATTCTTGAGCCGATGGGCTTCATCACAAACAAGTAAATCGCAGCAGTCCTTGTGTTTGGATAATCGACCGACGTGAGCTCGAAGGCACTCATAGCTGGCAATGAGGACACTGAATAGTTTCGTTTTGACAAATGCGTCTAAATTTTTCTGCACCGTCGCCTTGTCCGCTTCGGCAATGGCCAGCGTTTTGACGACTCCCTCGCCCAGCCATTTCGTAAATTCATTCTGCCAATTCTTGACCAAACTGCAAGGACTACATATAACATATGGACGATCGGTGGTTTGCGATTTTTTGACGGAAACGGGTCAGTAAGACACACGTCAAGAGAATATAAATGAAACATGAAATCGGTGACCGTACTTACCAAACTACAATGACACGCTTGGCCGTTGGAGCACCATTGGCTGTGACGCCCGTTTTGAGCAGGGTGTAGATCAAACACACGCTTTGTAGAGTTTTACCGAGACTGTGTGTATGAAATGAAGAGCCACAAGGGTAAGAAGGAGGGCCAAGAAATAAGAATAAAATACAGAAATTCATAAATACTATACAC
>ENA-ORBV01006290-ORBV01006290.1-microbial-mat-metagenome-genome-assembly--contig:-NODE-6290-length-21086-cov-4.222571_pt1 | contig 21086 bp, 18 predicted proteins | sample MGYA00237777_ERZ505514 | MGnify/ENA primary metagenome ERZ505514 (study PRJEB26160, sample SAMN06269048) | microbial mat metagenome | isolation source: Oligotrophic lake microbial mat | place... | reverse complement strand
TCCATGTCCGCGGTGACGTTCTCTCGTCTCTGTTCCAGAATTGTGACGTTGACCATGCTGGTCATGCTGTCGGTGCCGGCTCACGCGCAGCTTGGTGCCCTTCGCCGCGCCGCGGGCAAGGCGGTCGAGCAGAAGGCAGAAGACCGGACGCAGGTGGCGATGCTGGTCGAGCCGACATTCGATGCGACGACCGTGGAGATCACGGCGGAACGGCTCGATCGATACACGGCGGCAATGCAGCGACTCAAGTCGCAACGCGCCACCAATCGGCAGCGGTACGAAGCGATGCAGGCGCAGGTGAACTCTCTGCGTGATTCGGCGAATGCGGTTGAGAACGACCGTGACCAGAACGCGTACTCGCGTTCCACGACGACGTACAGCGAATGCCGCTCCGGTGTTCAGGAGGATGCCGATGCTGCGCTCGAACGGAGGGGCGAGGAGATGGCCGCACGAATGCAGCGGGATCCCGTCGGTGCGCAGAAAGATCCGATGGTGAAGAAGATGTTGGCGGCGATGCAGGAGATGGCCACCGCGCAGCAGAGCGGCGATGCGGCGGCGATTCAGCGCGCGCAGGAGAAAATGATGCGTGTCACGGGTGCCGTGACCGACAGTGCGTCGCTGGATCGTGCGGCGGCCGCGAAGTGCGGTGCGCGCCCTTTAAAGCCTGCCAGCATAATTCGCGCGGAAGTGTTCCGCGCCCGCGCCGACAGCTCGCTGAAAATCGCGAATGAGCTGTTCTCGGCGGGGGGCCGTCCCCAGGGAAGCGACGTCGGCCTGACGGATCGCCAGTCCAGCATGTTCTGGGAACGGATCATGTCGTGGCTGAACGGTATGCAGCAGGACGCCCTCATCACGCGGACATTCACGAAAGCGGAGTACGACTTGCTGGTGGCGCGTCGCGGTGTACTGCGCTCGGCATTCGCGGGCGGATGATTCGCTGCGGGCCCCGCGTTGCGACCTGTGCCGCGGCCGCGCTGGCGTGGTTCAGCGCCCTCGACGCGCAGCCGGCGCCGCTGGCGGTGGCAGATCGAACCGGATGGCGTGGCCTCTGGCGACCGGACAGCACGGCGCCAACACAATGGCGCGCGCCTGACAGCACCCTGCTCGACGCGCTCCGCTGGAAGGCTGGACGAAACGGCATCACCTTCGCCGAGGTTCCGCTGCGTGGAGATGGAGAAGCGTGGCGCACACGTGGCATCATCGTGCGCATCGATCCCGCGCGTGTGCGCTTTGCACTCGACACCGCCTTTCGGCGGCGGCGCGATGTCAAGGGCGCGGTGGTGCGCGAGGCACGCTGGCGGATCGAGGACGCGGTCGCAGGGGCACTGGTCGCGGTCAATGCTGGTCAGTTCAACGCCACGCTCATCGGCACCCTGCCGTGGGGCTGGGTCGTGATGCGGGGCCGCGAATGGCGCGAACCGGGTCTGGGTCCGCTATCGACTGCGGTCGTGATCGATTCCATCGGCACTGTCCGCCTGTTGCCACCATCCGCGTTCAGTGCCCCTGATCGGACAGCTGGGGTGGCGTATGCGTTTCAGAGCTTTCCGACGCTGCTCGAGGGAGATGGCGCAGTGCCCGCGGCACTGCGTGACCCAAACGGCGGCGTCGACCTCACACATCGTGACGCGCGCCTGGCCATCGGCGTGCGGCGCGACGGGATCGTGCTGCTGGTGATGACGCGCTTTGATGCCTTCGGTAGGATTCTCGGTGCCGTGCCATTCGGACTCACGACACCGGAGATGGCCGCCCTGCTGGGCGCCCTCGGCGCCCAGCGGGCGGTGATGCTGGATGGTGGCATCAGCGCGCAGATGCAGTTGCGCGATGCAGCTGGCGTGCTGCAGCGGTGGCCCGGGTGGCGCCGCGTGCCGCTTGGCCTGGTCGTGCGGCCACGGTGACACGCGGCGATCCGGACACGGGTCCTCTTCGCGACTTCTAGCCGGGCTTGGTTGAAATGAGCACCATCAGAGGCGGAGTTCTGCCGTTCCCGCCTTCGCCGCTGCGAGGGGAGTCACGCCCTCATTCATCGCGTACTTCGAGGCATGCACCGCGCGAACACTGTTCCGCGGCATGAGTGCGACAGGTTCGGCGAAGACTGCAGTTGGCAGAGCAGCCGCTACCGCTTCCTGATCGTCAGGCTCGATCAGGCCGTGCGCTGACAACCCCAACACTTCACTCTCTGCCTGGAACCAGTCGTCCAGCTCACTTCCCTCGGACTTGCCTCGACTCTCGAACAGCCCGTAGGCCCGTGCTCGCACAGCGTCCAGTCGCGTCTCATCCTCATTGACGTTGGGCAGGGTCTGCTCACGATCGGCTTCGTACTCGATCCGTACGTCTGTCATAGTGGCTCCGTGGCGTCGGACTCTCGTGGTGATCTCGTGCCAGAGCGCGTGGAATCCGACGTAATCCGCGGTCTCGCAGGCCACCACAATGCGGTGTGTGTTTCGCTTGCGCAATAGACGTTTACCGCACCCGAGTGTTGAGACCGCTACGCGGCCAGCTCTTTCAGCGCCTTCACCAGAACGTCCAGCTCGGCAGTCGTGGTATAGAGATGCGGCGTGATGCGTGCGCCCTGCACATTCGGACGATCGATGGCCACCGTCCAGATGCGATACGCGTCGAGCAGCGTCTTCGCCAGTGCGGCCGGTGGCATCGTTGCGATGCCGACGTTGGCGATCGCGCTGGCGCGGTGCGGCTGACCGGGTGTGTTGACTTCGATGTTCTTCACCCCGCGGACCTTCGTCGTCCAGTACTGCTGCAGGTAGCGCAGTCGTGCTTCCTTCCGCTGCACACCGATGCTGTCGTGAAACGCAACTGCGTGCGCAATCGCGAGATCCGTGTGCACCGGATGTGTGCCCGTGTGATTCAGCTTGCGGATGTCAGAATCCGCGAACCCCTGATCGCCGAAGAGCGGCCAGAGGCCCGCGATCTTCTCCTTCTTCACGTAGAGAAGCCCGGCACCGAGCGGCACGCCGAGCCATTTGTGCAGACTGGCGGCGTAATAGTCGGCGCCCAGATCAGGAATCCGGTAGTCGAGGTGCGCAAACGCGTGCGCGCCATCGACCGCCACCGCGACCCCCTTGGCGTGCGCCATCTCGACGACCTTCTTCACCGGCAGAATCTGGCCCGAGATGTTCACCAGGTGGCTCATGAGAAGCAGACGCGTCTTCGGCGTGATCGCGTTCGCATACAACTGCACGATCTCATCGTCCGACTGCGGATCGTTGGGGAGCGACACCATGCGGTTCACCATGCCGTAGCGCCGGGCCTGCAGCACGAACTGGTCGAGCATGGCGCCATAGTCCTGCAATGCCATCACGGCTTCGTCGCCCGGCTTCCAGTCATACCCTGCAATCACCGTGTCGAGTGACTCGGTGGTGTTTCGTGTGATGATCAGCTCATCGACTGAGCAGCCGGCCAGCGCCGCCAGTTTCGCGCGTGCCGCATCCTTGTTCGGCGTCTGCACGGTACGCATGTAGTACGACGCCTGATAGTTCACCTCACGGACCCCGGCGATGAACTTCTCGAGCACCTCCTCCGACTGCATCGAGTAGTAGCCGTGCTCGAGATTGATGTAGTCCGGCTTGAGGCGGTACTTCGCGCGCAACGCCGTCCAGAACGCCTCGTCCTTGGCCAAGGCTGGCGCCGGCATGGCCTCATACTGGGCCCAGAGCCGTGGACCGATGAGGGCGGCGATCGTCGTGGCGCCGAGGGAGCGGAGGAAATCGCGCGAATGCATGGGCGGGGCCGCAAGGGGGAGGTGACGCAAGGAAGTCTAGCAACCGACCACGTAAAACGAAGAAGCGCCGCCGGAGAATCGGCGAGTGATCGACGATTCTCCGGCGGCGCTTCAAGTCAAACGACCGCCCGCGACGGCGCCCCTACAGCACCAGCGCCTGCAGATCCTGCACCGACTTGCGAAGCATCTTCGCCTTGCTGTCGTCGCACCCGCTCCGTGTGTCTGCTTCGAGTGAACCGGCCAGCTGCGACAGTGCGGTCGTACGCTCGGCCGCGGATGCCCGCTCGGCCGCGGTGAGCGACGTTCGGATCGCGGCAATCCGTGCAGTGTTGAAGCACCCCTTCCGCTCCAGCTGATCGGTGAAGGCGCGCGCCAAGGCGAAGCTGGGCGGCCACTCGATCTTCGGCTGGCCCTGGGCGTTCAGGTATGCCCACTGCACGGTCTTGGCCGCATCGATTTCGTTCTGCGACACGTACTGGCTTGGCACCATCTCGGCGACATCCAGCCCGCGTCCGATTTCGGAGCTGACGATCTGCCCGTTGTACCAGTACACCGACCATGAACCGCCCATGGCCATGCGCGTGGAATCGACCGGGCCGCGGTCGAACGACGCGATCTCGATTGGCTTGGCCGGGTTGGTCCAGTCGAACACCGAGATGCCGCCCTGATACCACGACTGCACCATCACATCGCGGCCGGGAATCGGGATCAGCGAGCCGTTGTGCGCCACGCAGTTTTCGTTGGCGGTCTGGAAGCTGGGAATCTTGTAGTAGCTCTGGAACTTCAGCTTGCGATTCTCGATCGTGAAGATCGCGTTCGCGCCCCACTCCGGCTTGTCCGTCGCGCGGCACTTCGGCGCGCCGCCGCCGCCCCATTCATCGGAGAACAGGATCTTCGTCCCGTCATTGTTGAACGTGGCTGAATGCCAGTAGGCGAAGTTCGAGTCGGCCGCGGCATCGAGGCGCACCGGGTTGAGCGGGTCGCTGATGTCGAGCAGCAGTCCATGTCCTTCGCAGGCACCGCCAGCCAGGCCAAGGGCTGGGTAGACGGTGATGTCGTGGCACTGCGAGCGGTCGTTGATCACGCCACCCGTTGGTGCGCCCACCGCCGCGCCGAACATCCGGTCGACCATGCTTTGCAGCCCACCGCGGAGTGCGGTGCTGTCGGCGGCCGTCGGCGTGCCGGTTCCGCCGCGCGCCCTCATCACGCTGTCGAGCATCGGGCGCACAAATCCGCCGGGCAGCACGAGCTCTTCGCCGGACTGCGGATTCCTTGCCGTGAAACCGCCCGACGCACGCGCGGCGGCGGCCGCCTTCATGCCTGCAGCCCGGTCGGACTCGGTCGGGCCATGGCTCTTGGTGTCCTTGAGACCCGCGAAAATGTTTGCACGACTGACCACCGCCGCCTTTGACGGGTCGGCCAGCGGCACCTTGATGATCTCGATCCGGAGTCGCGACGACCCGGGATCGTCGGCGGCCAGGTTGCCCGCGCAGCCCGCCAATTCGTTCGGTGAACGGATGCCGGACGAGCCCGAGACGTAGATGTAGACGTTGGCCTTGTCCCTGGGATCCTCGAGCACCGTGTGCGTGTGCGATCCGCGACAGGTCTGCACATTCGCGAGCAGCTTCGGCGCCTTGATGTCGCTGATGTCGAACACTCGGACGCCGCGCATGCGCAGTGCGCTGACCGTATCGCGCACACCACCGGGCATGCAATCAGTACGGCCATTATTTGCTTCGGCCGACATGAACATCAGGTTGCGATACACCGAGATGTCATTCTGCGACGCGGGGCAGGGGTAAGCCGTGACCATCACCGGCTTGGCAGGGTCCGAGATGTCCCAGATCACCGGGCCATTGTAGTTCCCCTGAATCGCGTACTTGCCGGTGAACGCGAGGTCGGAGTTGGTGATACCGAGGAAGCCCGGTGGCGAGACGGCTCGGGCTGTCACGCGCAGATTTGACACCGCCTCCTGCGCATCGAACAAGCCGGCACGCAAGTTGTTGCGCGGGTCGCGCGACCAGTCCGTGGATGCCACCGGCGTCGGCTGGGTGGTCGGCTTTGCCGTCGAGCTGGCGCAGGCGTTCAGCCCGGCAAGCACGACCGCGGTGGCGAGTTTACCGAGCTGCGCCGACGCGGCGCCGAATCGGTATCGAGAGGTCAGGAACATCGGATGCCTCGAGGTGAGAATACAGACAGCGAACCAACAAGTGAGTCACGGCGCTGGAGGAACTTCCCCCATTTCGAGCAACATCGTCAGCATCCGCTTGATCTCGGTGGACTGATCCACTTCGACGTCGGCGGCGAACTTGAAAATCGTTTCATCCTGGCCTGCGCCCTGCGCGCTGAAGAGCGTCCTCACCATCGACACCGCTCCACGGTGGTGCTGCATCATGTAGATCAGGAACAGGCGGTCGAACTCCCTGCCGCGGGCCGCTTGCAGTTCCTTCAGCTGCACGTCGGAGAGCATGCCTGGCATGGCGGCCATCCCCGCCATGCCATGACCGGCGTGCCCCATGTCGTGGCTTGCCGGCGCCGTGGCGGCCGACGTGGCTGCCGACGGTCGCATGCTGACATTCCCGAGTGAGTCGACGGTCATCGGATCCTGATTGCGATCCGTGAGCCAATTCTGCATCAGGCGAATTTCATCCGTCTGCGCATTGATGATGCGTGCCGTCAGCCGCTGGACGCCCGATGACGCATCGTGCGTGACCGCCCAGCGAGAAATCGTGATCGCCTGCGCATGATGGTGAATCATGCCGCTCATGAAGTCGATGTCGGCCTGTGTGTACGGGTACCGCAGCGAGTCGGCGCGGGCGCGCGCCGTCGCCCCGGCCTGCCCCATCACGAATCCGCTCTGTGGAGCGCGACGACTGCCCGCACAGGCGGAGAGGACGGCGGCGGTGCCGAGGAGCAGCGTCAAGAATCGAAAGTTGCGCATACCGACGAGCCAGTGAGAGGCGACGCCGCACGGCTGATGCCGACGCGGTCAGACTGAAAGATACCGGAGTGAGCTGGCGGTGGCAGAATGCCGGTTGCCGATGACTCGGACAGCGCTCGGCAGCCAGGCGTTGCCATGCGCACGCTCCGTCATACGCAGTCGGCGCGCGCTTGTTGCAGCCGTGTTCGTCGTGGCCTCGACACGCCGGGGAGCGGGGGATCGGCTGAAAATGAGCCTTCGTCGCCGTCACGCTCCAGCTTTTTGCCGGCGGCGCTGGCGAAGCGAAGTGAACCGGGCGAATCTGTAACCAGTCACCTGATCATGTCGCCTGAAGCCGGTATCCGACTGTGCCCTCCCCGGAAGAGTTGCTGGACAACTGCACCGTGATCTCGCTGCTGCTGATCATGACGAAGCGTGCTCTGGTATTGGCCGCCGCGAATTCCTGTTCTACTCGCTGGTGACGGCGGCGGCGACCACCTTCGGGGCAAGTGCCGTACAGGCCCAGCGAGCGCTTGCGGCGGGCGGGGTGTCCCGTTTCCGGGCTGGATCGGGAGCGTCGCTTCGGCAGCAGGCGGTGTCGATCCTCGGCAATGGGGAGGCGCCCGCGCTGCAGTTCATGCCCTACCCGGGCGGCACGGGCGCGCTGCTCGAGAAACTCGCCCGCGAGCGTGGGCGGGCGGCGTTCGATCGGGCGGTGTTCGCGGTACCCAGGTTCACCGGCCCCGTACCGACCACCCCCGACGACATCGCGTTCCTGCCCGCGCACCGGCTTTCGGCGCTGCTCAAGGAGCGCCGGATCACGTCGGTGGCGTTGACCGAGATCTATCTCGCCCGGCTGAAGCGGCTGAACCCGACCTTGCTGTGCGCGGTGACGATCATGGAAGAGTCCGCGCGCCGCGACGCAGCGGCCGCCGATGCGGAGATCAGCGCCGGGAAGTACCGCGGTCCCCTTCACGGTCTGCCCTACGGCGTCAAGGACCTGTTCAACACCAAGGGTGTGCCGACGACGTGGGGCGCGCTCGACTTCCAGGACCGGGTGATCGACGAGGATGCCGAGGTGGTGATCCGGCTCCGGGACGCGGGCGCGGTGCTGATTGCCAAGCTGGCGACAGGCCTCTTCGCGCAGAACGACCAGTGGTTCCGCGGCCGCACGAACAACCCCTGGAATCTGTCGCAGGGCTCGAGCGGATCCTCGGCAGGCCCCGGGTCGGCGACGGCTGCCGCCTGCGTGGCGTTCAGCATCGGGACCGAGACGCAGGGCTCGATCGTCTCACCGGCGGTGCGCAACGGGATCAGCGCGCTGCGGCCGACCTTCGGTCGCGTCAGCCGGCATGGCGGCATGGTGCTGGCCTGGTCGCAGGATCGGGTTGGGCCGATGTGCCGAACGGTCGAGGACTGCGCGATGGTCTTCAACGTGATTCACGGTGTCGACGAGAAGGATCCGTCGACCATTACCACCCCGTTCCAGTTCGATCGGAAGATCGCACTCGGTGCGTTACGCGTCGGTGTCGATCCGAACGCGCCGACGGAACTGGTCGAGAAGCTGAAGGAACTCGGCCTCGTGCCAAAGGTGATCGGCGCACGGCCGACAGTCGCCGGAATGGCGGGTGGTGGGCTGAACGTCGAGTACGCCGCAGCGTTCGACAGCTACGTGCAGCGTAAGGCGAAAGAGATTGGCCTCGACCTGACCGCGCTGCCGGAGCCACCGCGGCCGGGAAGCACGCCCGCAACGCCTCCGCCGCCGGCGCCGAATGCGCCTCCGGCCAGTCCGATGGCGCCGGCCGACTGGAACCCTCGGTTCGTCCAGGGGCGGACGGTCCGCGGATTCGACTTCCTCCAGAACCAGCGCCGGCGATACATGCTGGTGTCGGCCTGGGGTGAGTTCATGAAGGATCTCGACCTGTTCATCGGCAACCCGGTTGCCGATGTCGCAGCGAATGCGCAGACCGGTCATCCGTGCGTGGTGCTGCCGTACAAGTTCGATGTGCCGGTGGCGCAGGGCGGCGGTGGGGCGCGTCCCGTCGGGACACCGGCGGCACCGGCGCCAGAGCTGAAGGCGCAGCCGATCTGCGGGGTCATCGTCGGCGCGCTCTACAACGACGACAAGATTCTGTCGGTGGCGCATCAGTTTCAGGCGCACACGGACGTCCACGCCCGGCGACCGGCGGTGTGATCCTGGCCTGCGGGTCGTGAGAGCGTAGAACCTGCGCGCGCCCGGGACTAACTTCCCGCGGTCGCAGCCGGCTCGTCAGTCCCGGGTCGCGCTGCGACCGCCGGCTGTCCGATGCCTGCGACGTCCACGTTGTGCCTCACCCTGCTGCGCGCGCGATGAGCCCATACGTCACGTTCCTGCTCTACCTGGTGGCGATTCTGGGCTTTCTAAGCCTGGTGCTGACCTTGAATGCGCTGCTCGGCCCAAAGCCGGCCATGACACCGGTCAAGCTGGAGCCGTTCGAGTGCGGGGCGATGCCGGTCGATTTCGTGAACGTGAAGGCGGTGCCGGTCAAGTACTATGCGGTCGCGATCATCTTCATTCTGTTCGATCTCGAAACGATGTTCCTGTTCATCTGGACACTCGGTGCCAGACCGCTCTCCGGGTTCATGATGTTCACCCTGTCGCTCTTCCTCTTCCTGCTCGTGATCAGCCTCCTGTATGTCTACAAGGCGCGCATTCTGGAAGCGGTGACGGAATAGCCATGTACGGAAAACCGTTGCCAATCGTCGACGCGTCGGGGGCCAGTGTCACGTCGCCCACGAGTGCGCACACCAAGCACGCGTCGTTCGAGTATCTCACGACGCGCAAGGATGAGCTGGTCGGGTGGGCGAGGAAGTTCTCGCTGTTCCCGTATCCATTCGTCACGGCCTGTTGCGCGATGGAGTTCATGGCGGTGAGCGCGTCGGTGTATGACACCGATCGTTTCGGCGCGGCGCTGCCGCGGTTTTCGCCACGTCAGGCGGACTTGCTGATGGTCGTCGGCACGGTGACCCAGAAGCAGGCGCCGATTCTGCTCAAGGTCTACGAGCAGATGTGCGAGCCGAAGTGGGTGATGGCCTTTGGTGTGTGTGCGATGACGGGCGGCTTTTATCAGAATTACGCTTCGCTGCCTGGGATCGATCGCATCATCCCGGTCGATATCTACGTGCCCGGCTGTCCGCCGCGGCCGGAGATGGTGATCGATGGGATCATGCGGCTGCAGGAGACGATCGCGCGCGGCAAGCATCCCATCGTCAACGATACGTTCTGACCGTGTCGCTCTCCCTTCTGGAGTCCATGGCGCAGCAGCTGGTCCCGAACCGGGATGCAGCGAATGCGGTGCAGGCGGATGAGCCGGTCCGGTCGCGCGGCGTGTCGCATGGCGTGCTGGTGCTGGAGCTCGACTCCGCCGCACTGCTCCCCATCGTGACACGGCTCAAGTCCGAATTCGGCTTCGATCTGTTCCTCGACGTGACCGCAGTGGACTGGCCTGACGCTCCGCTGCGATTTGAAGTGGTGCACCATTTCTACTCCACGACCCACAAGGTCCGGGTCCGCTTGAAACAGCGTGTCAGCGAGGCCGAGCCACGGGTCGACTCGCTGACGGCGCTCTATGGTTCGGCCGGGTACATGGAACGTGAATGTCACGACATGTACGGTATCATGTTCCGCGGCAACGCTGATCTCCGTCCGATTCTGCTGTATGAGGGGTTCGTCGGACATCCCCTGCGAAAGGACTATCCGAAGCAGCTCGAACAGCCGCTGGTCCCCTATCGGCCGCCGCAGGGCACCCTTGTCCGATAGCATTCCCAACCCGGTTCGCTCGGCGTTCACCACCCACGAGCGCGATGACACGGTCATCGTCAACATCGGCCCGTCGCATCCGGCGACGCATGGCACGGTGCAGATCATCGCCGAACTGGACGGCGAGCGCGTGCTGCGCACCGATGTGCATTGCGGCTATCTGCACCGCGGTTTCGAGAAGGAGTGCGAGGATCACACCTGGCACAACCTGATTCCATACGTCGATCGCCTGAACTACTGCTCGGCGCTGATCAACGATTTTGCGTATTGTGATGCCGTCGAACAGCTGATGGGAATCGAGATCACGCCGCGCACGAAGTATCTGCGCACGCTGCTCTCGGAGTACTCACGCATCACCGATCACCTGACATGCGTGGCCGCCAGCCTGATGGAGCTCGGCGCGCTGACGGCGTTCCTGTACCTGGTGACGATCCGCGACTTCATGTACGAGCACCTGGCCGCGCTGACGGGCGCACGCGTCACCTACTCGTATGGCCGCATCGGTGGGCTCGCCGACGATGTGCCGGCGGGATGGTTCACGCGCCTGCGCGAGATCCTGGTCGAGTACGAGACGTACGTGGAACGGGTGCACGGTCTGGTGGACCGGAATCGCATCTTCATCGACCGGCTGCGGAAGGTGGGGACGATCAGCACCGCCGACGCCCTCCACTGGGGCTTCACCGGCCCGATTCTCCGCTCCACCGGCGTGGCGCGCGATCTGCGCAAGGATACGCCCTACCTGGCCTACGCCGAGCTCGATTTCGACGTGCCGGTGGGCATCATGGGCGACAACTACGACCGGTATTTCGTGCGGATGCGCGAGATGGACGAGTCGGTCTACATGATGCGCCAGCTGATGGACATGATGCCGGAGGGGCCGATCAACGTCGATGATCGCCGCTGCGTATTCCCCGAGAAGTCACTGGTCTACTCGGAAATCGAATCGTTGATCAACCATTTCAAGCTGGTCATGGAAGGTCCCTCCGTGCCTGCCGGTGAGATCTACGTTGCACATGAGGCGCCCAATGGCGAGTTGGGCTTTTACCTCGTGAGCACGGGTGGCGGTACGCCGCACAAGGTGCATGTCCGGTCGCCCAGCTTCGTCCACATGGGTGGTGTGCACAAGATGCTCGACGGCCATCAGCTGGCCGATATCGTGACTACGTTCGGTTCGGTGAACATGATCGGCGGCGAGTGCGATCGATGAAGCATCTGATTCCAGAGTTCGAGCGCTGGAAACTGCGCTATCCGGCAGGCTTTGAAGCGTCGCTGACGATTCCGTGCCTGCGCCGGATCCAGGAGGACCGCGGGTACATCGCCGACAGCGACATCACGGAGCTCGTCGAGTACCTCGGCATCTCGCGCATTCAGGTTGACGAGGCGATTGCGTTCTACACGCAGTTCACGCGCCAGCCGCTCGGCAGGCACCACATGCAGGTCTGTCACAACGTGTCCTGCTCACTGCGCGGCGCCGAAGGGCTGATTGCGCACCTTGGTGCGCGGCTTGGCATCAGCCCCGGACAGACCACGCCTGATGGTCGCTTCACGCTGACGACGGTCGAGTGCCTCGCGTCCTGCGGAACTGCACCGATGATGATGGTTGGCGATGCCTACCACGAGAACCTGACGCCGGCGTCGGTCGACGCGTTGCTCGAGGAACTGGCGCGATGAGCGACACCGTCTTGACCACCGCGCCGCTCTCGGGGACGAAGTTCTTCATGAACTTCCCCATCACGGCCACCTCACACTCGCTGGCCGACTACAAGGCCCGCGGCGGGTATCAGGCGCTCGAGAAGGCGCTGCGTGAGATGCAGCCGGCCGAGGTGACGAAGGAAGTGTCGGCGGCCGGCCTGCTCGGGCACGGCGGCGCCGCGTTTCCGGCCGGTCGAAAGTGGGGCGTCGTCAAGCTGGGCGATGGCGAGCCGCACTACGTGTGCATGAATGCCGACGAGGGTGAGCCCGGCACGTTCAAGGATCGATGGCTGCTCGAGCACGTGCCGCATCTCTGTCTCGAGGGGCTGATCATCGGATCGTATGCGCTGCAGGGACGGCACGCGTTCATTTACATCCGTGGCGAATTCGACCTGTCGCATCGCCGCATGGCGGACGCCATCGAGGAAGCGTACGATGCCGGATTGCTTGGCGAGAACATTCTCGGCACGGGCTATTCGTGCGACGTCGTGCTGTATCGTGGCGCCGGATCGTATGTCTGTGGCGAGGCATCCGCGATGCTGGCTTCCCTCGAAGGAAAGAAGGGCTGGCCACGGAATCGGCCGCCGCGTCTGACCGTGAAGGGGCTGTACCAGAAGCCGACCGTGGTGAACAACGTCGAAACGCTGGCCAACGTGCCGGTGATCATCAGTCGTGGTGCGGTCGAGTTCAAGAAGGTCGGCACGCCGAAGAGCCCTGGCACCCAGATGATCTCGATCTCGGGGCACATCGCCCGGCCCGGGGTCTACGAGGTGGAGTATGGCTATCCATGGCAGAAGTTCATCTACGACGATTGCGGCGGAATGCAGGGCGGCGCCACGCTGAAGTGCATCATACCCGGCGGCGTGTCGACAAAATTGTTGTCCGCAAAAGAGATGGAGCCGCTCACGCTCGATCACAACTCGGCCCTCGCCGGTGGCTCGCAGCTCGGCTCGGGGGGCATGATTGTCATCGCCGACGGCACCTGCATGGTGCGCCTGGCGCAGGTGATCCAGCGGTTCTACCACCACGAGTCGTGCGGGCAGTGCACACCGTGCCGCGAAGGGATGGGCTGGATGGAGCGAATCCTCAATCGCATCGTCGCCGGTGGCGGGCGCCCGGAGGACATCGACCGGCTCTACCAGATCTCCACCGCGAACGACGGCACCACCATCTGCAGCCTGGGCGATTCGGCGGGCTATGCCTGCTCCGCCATTCTCGATCACTACCGCGAGGAGTTCGAGTACTTCATCACGCACAAGCGGTCGATGTACGATGGTCGGCTGGTGGTGGATGATCCGTTCTCGGGTACGCTGGCCACGACGGGCGCGCGCGCATGATCGAGTTCTTCCTCGATGGCGTTCCGATGCAGGCCGAGGAGGGCCAGACCGTCATTCAGGCGGCGCGGGCCAATGGCGTGGACATCCCGCATTTCTGCTGGCACCCCGAGCTGTCGGTGCCAGGCAACTGCCGGATCTGCATGGTGGAGATCGAGCACGACGGGACCGACCCCTGGTTCGACATCAGCTGCAACATGCCGGTCACGGCGGGGCTGAAAGTGCTGCTCAACTCCGAGCTGGCGAAGAAGATCCGCAAGGACACGATGGCGTTCATCACGCTGAACCATCCAGTGGACTGCGGGATCTGCAACAAGTCGGGCGAGTGCACGCTGCAGGACTACCATTACGAACACAATGGCGCGGCTTCGCTCTCTCGTGACCCCAAGACGCACGCCACGAAGTTCTTTCCGCTGTCGGATCGCATCATGCTGGACAACGAGCGCTGCATCATGTGCACGCTGTGCGTCCGCTTCACGCATGAGGTGTCGAAGTCGCATGCACTGGGGGCGGTGAATCGCGGGGACCACACCCTGATTCGCCCCGCCGAGGACGCGAATTTCAACGCTGATCAGTACTCGGACAACGTCATCGACCTGTGCCCGGTCGGCGCGCTCCTTTCACGCGACCTGCTCGATCACTCACGCGTCTGGTACCTGCAGCCGACAGCGTCGGTCTGCCCGGGGTGCGAGCGCGGATGCAGCATCGACATCTGGCACCGCAAGCACGAGTGGAAACTGACGGCGCTCGATCCGCGCATGAATGCATCGATCGACCGCGTCACTCCGCTCGAGAATCCGGCGGTGAACGGGCTCTGGGTCTGCAACAAGGCGCGCGATCTGGCGCACCTGTTCGAACGTCCCCGTGCCGAGCAGGCGATGCAACGGGGCGCCGCCGTGGAGTTGTCCGAGGGAATCGCGGCGGCGGCACGCCTGATCGCCACGTCGCGCAACCCGGTGGCGCTGGTCTCGAGCTGGGGCTCGAATGAAGAACTGGCCGCATTCCACGCGGCGTTTGCGCAACGCCTGCGCGCGTTCGTCAAGGTCGACCACACGCCGCAGCCCGGTGAAGTCCTCGAAGATCATCTGCTGATCAAGCCGGACAAGAATCCGAACCGCCGGGGCGCGTTGGCCTTGTTCCCGGCGCTGCCCGACGACGTGGCGCAGGCGCTGACGCCGGACACCGATCTGGTGCTGGTCTGGGGCGAAGGCTTCGATGGCGCGCTGATTCCGGATGGTGCGAGGGTCATTCGACTGGATGCATTCGCGCACGATCAGAATGCAGGCGCCGACGTGTTCATCCCCGTCAGCCTCCAGACGGAGCGGAGCGGGCACTACACGAATTTCGACGGCGTGGTGACGGCGTTCTCGGCCTGTTTCCCGCTCAAGCCGTCGATCGCGCACGCGGAGTCAGTCTTCGCCAGCATCATCGCTGCGCTTTGGTTGACGGCCGACGCCGCGTCGGTCCAACTGACATGATGCCCGATCTGGCGATGTCGCTGGTGTTCATCACCTATGCGATCGTCGTGCTGCTGACGTTCGGCGGCCTGCTCACGTGGGTGGAGCGCAAGCAGGCCGCGGTGATGTCGGATCGGATTGGTGCCAATCGCGCGTACATCCGGATTCCGTTCACGAACGTCAAATTGATCTGGCTCGGATTGTTCCACGGAATGGCTGACGGCCTGAAGATGCTGCTGAAGGAGAACTTCAAGCCCAACGCACACGACGCTGTCGGGTACTTTCTGGCGCCATTGGTGGTGTTTGCGCCGGTGCTGCTGGTCTTTGCCGTCGTTCCGTTTGGTGGAACGATGGATCCAGGTCGCCTCGTCCCATCGCTCGCCTCGTGGTTTCAGGGGCGCACCTATCCGCTGCAGATCGCGCGACTGGATGCCGGGCTCTTGATCGTCTTTGCGTTCAGCGGCGTGACGATCATCGGCGCCATGCTGGCTGGCTGGTCTTCCGGCAACAAGTTCTCGCTGCTCGGCGGATTGCGGGCCGGCTCGCAGATGATCTCGTACGAACTGGTGATGGGCCTGACCGTGATGGGGCTGATCCTGATCTATGGCACGGTCGATCTCGGTACGATCGTGCAGCAGCAGTCCGGCGTGATGCTGGGCGTGCTGCCGGCGTGGGGCGTGTTCATGCAGCCATTCGCCGCCTTTCTCTTCCTGACGGCGGCGATCGCGGAAAACAAGCGCATTCCGTTCGACCTGCCGGAAGCCGAGTCCGAGCTCGTGGCGGGGTACTACACGGAGTACAGTGGCATGAAGATGGGGCTCTTCATGTTCGCCGAATTCATCCAGATCGCGATCGTCGGCGCCCTGTTCACGACGCTCTTCCTTGGCGGATACAATCTGCCGTTCATGAGTGACGCCGGCTTCAGTCTGCCTGGCGGGCGTGAGATTACGCTGAGTCACGGCCTCGTGCTCGTACTGCAGCTGGTCGGCTTTCTGGCGAAGGTGATGCTGATGTGTGTGGTGCAGATCCAGATTCGGTGGTCGCTCCCGCGCTTCCGGTACGACCAGATGCTGACGTTCGCCTGGAAGTTGCTCCTCCCGCTGTCGCTGCTCAACCTGTTCGCGACGGCCGTCGTCATGTGGCTGCGCAGTGGAGGCACCACATGAGCGCTCCTGAGGAACGCACCAAGTTGCCGCCCGTGCGACCAGCGCCATACGCACGGAAGCAGTACTGGAACGAACCGACGATGACCTTGTGGGAGCGTGCGTACCTGCCGGAGATTCTGCGCGGACTGGGCATCACGACGGGGATCTTCCTCCGCAACATGTGGCGGTGGATCAGCGGCAGGAGGGGCGCGGTGACGTCGTACTATCCCGAGGAGAAGCGCGCGGATTTCGCGCCGCGGAACCGTGGCAAGCACATTCTGACGCAGCGCCCGGACGGGTCACCGCAGTGCATCGCGTGCAACATGTGCGCGACGGTCTGTCCGGCGAAGGTGATCGAGATCGAGGCCGGATTCGACGAGAACGATCCTGCCCATCCGAAGTATCCGATCCGATTCGAGATCGACTACTCGCGCTGCGTGTTTTGCGGGCTCTGCATCGAGGCCTGTCCGGAGGACGCGATCCGTATGGAACCGGACGTGCCGGATCTGGTGTCGGGCGATCGATACAACATGTGGTTGACGATGGACGAGATGCTGACCTGGAATCCGCACAAGGATGTGGCCAAGCCGTATCCGCCGAAACCTGTGCCTCCGGTCAACGGCCAGTCGCCCACGCGAGGACCCGGCTCATCGACACATTGATCCTGATTGCGATGGGTGTTCTGGCGCTCGGTTCCGCAGCGCTGATGCTCGTCTTGCGGCAACCGATGCGGGTGGCATTGGCCCTGATCACGACGATGATGGCACTGGGCGGTATCTACGGCCTGCTCGGCGTGCACTTCATCGCCGCCTTTCAGGTACTGATCTACGTCGGCGCGGTGATGGTGTTCATCGTGTACGTGATCATGCTGATGGAACTGCGTGAGGCTGAGGGGAATCGGCGATTCTCGGGCTGGCGTGTTCCGGGGCTGGTGGTGTTCGCGCTGCTCGTCCTGGTGCTCGTCGTCAGCGTCTGGAGTGGCGGCACCGGAAGCTTGCCCCCCGCCGCATCGGCCCCCTTCAGCCTGACACAGTTCTCGGCGGAGTTCCTGAGCCGGTACTGGCTGGTGTTCGAGCTCACGTCGGTGTTCCTCGTGGCAGCGATCGTCGCCGCGCTGGCCGTGATCAAGGTCAGTCGGAGGGTCGATGGATAGAACCCAGCTGCTCCTCGGCCTGTCGATTGCGCTGTTTGCGCTCGGGCTGCTTGGCCTGATCATCAGGCGCAATGCGCTGGTGATGCTGATGTGCATGGAGCTGATGCTGAACGGCGTCAATCTCAGTCTGGTGACGTTCTCGGAGCGCTACGCGGATGCCGGTGGCGCGGTGCTGGTTTTCCTGGTCTTCATCGTCGCGACGGCGGAGATCGCGCTCGCCATTCCGATCGTCCTGCTGCTGGTCCGGCATACGCGGTCGATGGATATCGGGCGCTACACGGATCTCAAGGGATGATCAGCCTGCCGCACACGCTGGCCGCGATCGTCCTGCTACCGCTGATGGGCTTCCTGCTCAACGGCGTATTCGCCACGGCGTTGGGTGGACACAGGTTCGGCAATCGGCTGGCCGCCATCGTCGGTTGCGGATTCCCGATTGCGGCGTTTGTGCTGACGGTGAATGCGCTCCTGACGCTGCAAGCGGGAGGCTACGCGCCGCTGATCGAGCCGCTCTACCGCTGGGCGACCATCGGTGACAGCACCTTTGATGTCACCTTCTACTTCGACCGGCTGAGCGCGATCATGACGCTGGTGGTGACTGGCGTCGGTTCGGTCATTCATGTCTACTCCACCGGGTACATGCATGACGACAAGAGCCATGGCCGGTTCTTCGCCTATCTGAATCTGTTCTTGTTTTTCATGCTGCTGCTGGTACTGGGCCGCTCGATGCTGGTGTTGTTCGTGGGCTGGGAAGGGGTTGGACTGGCATCGTACCTGCTGATCGGTTTCTGGTTCGATGATCTGGCAAATGCCAGGGCCGGGAAGAAGGCGTTCGTCACCAATCGCATCGGTGATGCCGGATTCCTGCTCGGCATGTTCCTGCTGTATCGGGCCTGTGGCACGCTCGACATGGACACGATCAACGCCGTATTCATGGGGCTTGCCGGTAGTGTCCCGGTGGTATCGGCCAGTCTGGTCGGGCTCCTGCTGTTCATCGGTGCGACGGGCAAGTCCGCGCAGATCCCGCTCTTTGTCTGGCTGCCTGACGCGATGGCCGGCCCGACGCCGGTCTCGGCGCTGATCCACGCGGCGACGATGGTCACCGCCGGCGTGTATCTGGTGGTACGGATGTCTGGCATCTACATGCACGCGCCGGAAGCGTCGCAGGTGATGGCGATCGTTGGCGTGGCGACGGCATTCCTCGCCGCAACCATCGCGCTGGTGCAGACCGACATCAAGAAGGTGCTCGCCTACTCCACGGTGTCGCAGCTCGGCTTCATGTTCCTTGCGCTCGGCGTCGGTGCGTACGGAGTCGCAATCTTCCACGTCGTCACGCATGCGTTTTTCAAGGCGTGCCTGTTCCTCGGCGCCGGCAGCGTGATTCACGCATTGGGGGGTGAGCAGGACATCCGGAAGATGGGCGGCCTGCGCACGCGCATTCCGATCACGTTCTGGACATTCGTGATTGCGACGGCGGCCATCGCCGGCATTCCCGGACTGGCCGGCTTCTTCTCCAAGGACGAGATCCTCTGGTATGCATTCGCCAGCAGTCGAGGCGGGTCACCGTGGCTGTGGGGCGTGGCGGCGGTCACGGCGCTGATGACGGCCTTCTACATGTTCCGGTTGCTGTGGCTCACCTTCCTCGGCCCGTCGCGCATGGACCACGCGGTCGAGCATCATGTGCATGAGTCACCGCTCTCGATGACTGGTGTGTTGATGCTCCTGGCGCTGCTCTCCGCTGTTGGCGGGTACTTCTCGATTCCGCATTTCCTCGAAGCGCAGGTGCCGCTGCCGGCGATCGTCGCGGAGCGGGAGCACTACGAGCGGACGTTGCTCGTGGTATCGATCGTGCTGGCATTTTCCGGCCTGGCACTGGCCGCGCTGATGTTCGGGGGCTCCGCCGAGCGTCCGGAGCGCGTCAAGCGGGCGCTCCTGCCGTTGCATCGTCTGCTGTCGGCGAAGTTCTACGTCGATGAGCTCTATGAGCGCCTGCTCGCGCGCCCGCTGGTGTGGATGTCGGAGCAGGTACTGCTTCGAGGCAGCGACCGCTTCATGCTGGACGGCATGCTGAATGGCATGGCGGCACTGGCGCTCCGTTCCGCTGGTTTGCTTGGCCGTCTCCAGACGGGGAGTCTGCATCTCTACTCGCTGTTCGTGATGGCAGGAATCGTCGGGGCTCTGGTGTGGAGCTGGCGCCATGGATGAGGCGTTCGTGCTCAACCTGATGCTCTGGATCCCGGTGATCGGAGTGCTGCTCCTGATTGCCGCTCGCCGGAACGATCGGTTGGCACGTTCGCTGACGGTCGGCGTGCTGACGGTGCAGTTCGTGCTGGCATCGTGGCTGTACACGCGCTTCGATGCCGGCGCGGCCGGCCTGCAGTTCGTCACCAATCTGCCGTGGATTCCCCAGTGGGGAGTCTCGTACCTGATCGGGATGGATGGATTCAATGTCCTGCTGGTGATGTTGACGGCGTTTCTCGGGCCCGTGGTGGTACTCGGGGCACACCGCTCGATCGACAATGATGTTCCGCTGTTTCACGCGATGGTGCTCCTGCTGCAGTTCGCGATGATGGGGGCGTTTCTGGCGCAGGACCTGTTCCTGTTCTACCTGTTCTGGGAAGCGATGCTGATCCCGATGTTCCTGATCATCGGCATCTGGGGTGGCACCCGTCGCGTCTACGCGACGGTGAAGTTCTTTCTGTATACCGCGTTCGGCAGCATCCTGATGCTGGCCGCGCTGATCTACCTCGTGCAGGCGCTGGCGCAGACCAGCAGTGTCACCTCGTTTGCATTCGCTGATCTCTACCGTGCGCAGCTGCCGCTCTCGGTGCAGACCGTGCTGCTCGGGGCGTTTGCGCTGTCGTTCGCCATCAAGGTGCCAATGGTGCCGTTGCACACATGGCTCCCCGATGCACATGTCGAAGCGCCGACCGCCGGCTCGGTGATCCTCGCCGGAGTTCTGCTCAAGATGGGAACGTACGGCTTCATGAAGCTTGGCTTCCCCCTTTTTCCCGATGCGGCCCGGGCCTTCACGCCGGCGCTCATGACGCTGGCCGTCATCAGCATCGTTTATGGCGCCTGTCTGGCGCTCGTCCAGACGGACATCAAGAAGATCATTGCCTACTCGTCGATCAGTCATCTGGGCTACGTCATGCTCGGCTTGCTCAGCCTTGAATTGGTGGGTGTCCAGGGCGCGATCATGCAGATGGTGAGCCACGGTCTGGTTGCGGCGGGGCTCTTCCTGCTGGTCGGCATGATCTACGAGCGGTGTCACACCCGCGAACTCGGCGACTACGGCGGCCTTGCCCGGCTGTTGCCGGTCTTCTCGGTGTTCTTCATGATCTTCACGCTCGCATCGGTAGGTTTGCCGACGACGAGTGGCTTCACCGGTGAGTTTCTGGCACTGCTCGGCGCCTTCGCGGCGGCGTGGCCGCTGCACGTTGCGGGTCAGAGCTATCCGCTGATCCTGGCGAGCGTCGCCGTGCTTGGCGTGATCCTTGTGGGCTATTCACTCTACAGCTTATTTGCGCCGAAAATCCCACAGGTCAAAAATCCCAATTGGGGCTATGCCTTCGGGTTCGCGTCGGGATTGCTGCATGGAGCGTATAACACAGGCGGACCGCCCTACGCGATCTACTGTACGACACAAAAATGGTCGCCGCCGCAGTTCAAATGTAACATGCAGGTCTTGCTCATGGTCAACAGCGCCAGCGTGGTCATCGCGCATCTTATGGCGGGTCACGTGACACCTGTCGTTTTGCAAAACTACTTGATCGCGCTGCCGATGATCCTGTTAGCGACGATGACGGGTTTCTTTCTGGATCGCTACATCAACGAGCAGGCATTTAAGCGC